>Ga0185342_1000536_pt1 | contig 18650 bp, 10 predicted proteins | sample ConPoolayeEmetaG_FD_128045 | JGI IMG/M metagenome (GOLD analysis project Ga0185342, IMG submission 128045) | Hot spring microbial mat communities from California, USA to study Microbial Dark Matter (Phase II) - Cone Pool mat layer E metaG... ...
CGCTCGGATAGATGACCGACAAAACAGGATAACACCACAACAATGATTGTAATTATGTCATGCCAGATTATCGCCTTCCAAATGTTTCCCTTGCGTAACTTGGCAATAAAAACACTTAAGATAGAAATCGCCAACAAACCAAAGACGGCACTAATAATCAAAGCGAGATGTAAAGGGAAAAATAGTACCGGAAGAACGAAGATCAAAGTAAAGAAAAGTTTACCAAAAAAAGTAGCAACTGTTTCTCCCCAAAGTTGTCTTTTAGAATGAGTACCCTCAGCTTCTTTCGCAAGATGAATACCAACTGAATCTGAAAGCGAATCAGCAATTGCAACTGAAACAATAGCGGTAATCAAGACATCTTTCAGAGCGGTCACTGTTCCAACGCCAATTAAAATTCCCAACGTTGTAATCACTCCCGATGTCAAACCAAAACTGATGCCAGCTAACAATGAATGATCTCTTTTGTAAATTAATCCGGCAAACATGTAAACAATGATTAATTACTAATGACTAATTAGCCACCCTCATTCTAAATCAAAGCACCTTCTATTACCAGCAACTTTACCTTTTGCCTTTCGTCTTTTGTCTTTTACTAAACTCACACCCACAGTAACCTTGCCGATAAAACCCTTCTTTTCTGCTTAAAAGACAGCTTTTTTTAAATCCACCACCTTTTTTAAAATCTCGCTCTAAAAACTTAATTCCATACTTCTTACTTATTTCAACGCCAATTAGATTAATCACTTTCGTTTTCTTATAAGGACTAACTGTCAATGTTGTCCCGAAACAGTCAAATTTTTCTTTTCGAGCAACATCTGCTACTTCATCAAGCCGCATCCGATAGCACTCAAGACACCTTTTTCCTCCCTCTGGTTCGTTTTCTAATCCTCCTGCAAGCTCTAGCCAATGATTCTTATTGTATTTTCCTTTAATCCCAGGAATGCCTACCTTTTGAATGTATTTTTCTAATTCACGCCACCGTTTTTCATGTTCATTGATACTATCTAAATTAGGATTATAGTAATAGACAGTCAAATCAAATTCATTTCGTAATTCTTGCAAAATATTCCCTGCACAAGGAGCACAACAAACATGTAATAAAAGTTTTGCTTTCATTCTATTTCTCCTTTAATTTTGCGGCTGCGCAATCCATGATGAAATTTCAAACTGAAACGATGAGATTCATCCCGTAGCCGTTGTAATAATTTCAAAGCAGCACTATCTGGTTTTAACCTAATTCCCCGAGATCGCAACGGCGTGAAAATAATTTCTTTTTTCTTCGCTAAACTAATTGTCGGAATATTAAGACACAGATCCTTTAATACTTTGAGCGCCATATTGAGTTGTCCCTTCCCGCCGTCAATTAAAATCAACTCAGGTAAAGTAGCAAAAGAACTATCATCTTGATGCTTCCTACGATTACCGAAACGACGTAAAAGTACCTCCTTAAACATTTTGTAATCATTAGATCCTTTTACCGTTCTAACCCGAAAGATGCGATATTGATCCTTGGCTAGTCTAGTTAACCACCTACTTTCTCGCTTGCCTTCTTCTTTATTCTCAATCTGTTTCTCAAAAATCTCTAAAACTACCATTGAACCATAGGCCTCTCGGCCCTGAAGATTTGAGATATCATATCCTTCAATGCGAAAACGCTTTAATTGCTTGAAATTAAATTGAGGAGCTAGTCTCTGATACTGAATTACTTTCATTAATTCCTGCAAACTTTTTTCAATCGTAAAATACCTTCGATTTTTCTTCAGTTGTTTTAGCGATTGAAGATGTAAAGTAGCATTCTCACTTGCCAATTTTAGCAAATTAGATTTCTGACCACGCTGAGCAATGGTAAAGACAACTTTCTTCTTAGCAACTTTGCGCAACCATTCCTGAAGAATGTCTAATTGTATTGGTTTTGTTTTTAAAACAATTTCATCAGGAAAATCAAAAACCCTCTGGTAGTAATTACTCAAAAAAGAAGTGAGGATCTCCTCCGCTGGCATTTGAAAAACATCCTTCAAGATAAAATACTCCGAGTCAACTAATCTACCCTCGCGCACTAAAAACAAATTAACTACCGCTTCATCTTTACTTTGCGCTAAGCCAATCAAATCCTGATTTACCGGCTTAACTGAAACTACCTTTTGTCTTGCAATAATCCTCTTGAGTCCTTGAATTTCGTCACGAATTTTTGCTGCCCTCTCAAATTTCTTCTCGGCTGCTAACCCTATCATCTGATTTTCCAGTGTCTTTATGACTTCTGCTTGTCTTCCTTTAAGAAAAAGAATTAAATTAGCAATCACCTGGTGATACTCTTTTTTAGCAACATTACCAAGACAGGGACCAAGACAATAGCCCAAATAAAAATCAAGACAAGCTCTATTCTTCACCCCCTCCGCCACTTTCAAGCTACAAGTACGATAAGGAAAAACTTTATGCAATCTTTTCAGACTAATCCGCAGTTCTTTTGAATTCGTGAATGGCCCAAAATATTTTGATTCTCGATCGATAATCTTTCTTACTAAAGTAATCGCGGGAAAATCTTCCTGAACGGGAATTCTGATATAAAGAAAGCTCTTATCGTCTTTCAATTTCACATTATAACGCGGCTTGAAACGTTTCATTAAATTAGATTCTAAAATCAATGCTTCCATTTCCGAACTAACCACTAATACTTCTAGATCGTTTGCCTTATTTACAATTTGCTCTGATTTTGCCGGGTGATTCTTGAGAAAATAACTACCCAGACGCTTCCTTAAATCCTTAGCCTTGCCAATGTAAATAACTTGCTCTTGCGCATCTTTAAAGAGATATACTCCTGGTTTATGCGGAGCAATTTCTGCTTTAACTTTAAGTTTTTGGAGAGTTGTTTTTTCAATCATTGCAAATTAATTATACCACATAAACTTCCTTGAAAACGCTTGAAAATATGCTAAAATCAGAATTGATCTCAGTTATTAAACTAACCCATGAAAATCTCTAAAATTTTAACCAAAGACGTCATAACTGTTGGGCCCAATACCACTGTTCAAGAAATCGCTCGTTTAATGATTAAACACGAACTAGTCGGCTTACCTGTAGTAGAAAACGACAAACTGTTGGGTATTGTTACGGAAGGCGATTTAATTATGAAAAAGGCTCGTCTTCACCTTCCTGCCTACATCCAACTCCTTGATAGTTTTCTCTATCTTCAAAACACCAAGGAAGTGGAAAAAGATCTAAAAAAAATTCTTTCCGTGAAGGCAAGAGATATTATGAACACCGATCCCGTAACCATCGAACTGGATTCTACTGTAGAAGATTTGGCTAATATTATGCATGAGAATCATGCTAACCCAATTCCCGTTATGGATAACGGAAAACTAGTGGGCATCGTAAGTCGTTCTGATCTTGTCGCACTGATTGCTGAACAAAACCAATAACCCTCCAACAACTCTTAAATCCTTAAAAAACCATGCAAGTGAAATTGCTTAATAAAGAGAAGGGTAAAGTGAAAATCGAAGTGACTGTCTCTGCTGATGATATAGAAAAATACTTTGACAAGGTAGTAAAATCGATTAATGAACGAGAAACTTTCAGTGGATTTCGCAAAGGACACGCTCCACGCAAGATCGTGGAAGCAAAAATCGGTACAGAAAAATTTCATGCCGAGGTAATTAAAGTCGCTCTAGAACATACTTATGTTACTGCAATCGAGCAAACTAAAATTACTCCCATTGCTACTCCTAAAATTCAAGTCACCAAATTCGCTCCGGGTAATCCCCTTGTCTATATAATTGAAGTTTCTATCTTCCCGGAAGTAAAACTAGGCAACTACAAATCAATTAAAATAAAAAAACCTGCAAAAGCTAAGGTTAAAGATAGTGAGGTAGAAAAAATTCTACTACGCCTTCAGAAACAAATGGCACAATTTACTGAAAAGAAAACCACTGTTGCTAAAGGAGATAAAGTAGAAGTTGACTTTACCGGCTTCATTGAGGATGTCCCCCGCGAGGACTTGACCAGCAGAAACCACCCTCTAATTATCGGGGAGAAAGTTTTTATTCCGGAGTTTGAAGAAAAATTAATCGGCATGAAACCCGGTGAAGAAAAAGAATTTGAAATCAGTTTCAAGAAAGATTATCCGGTTAAACATCTCGCCGGGAAAATCGTGAAATTTAAAGTAAAACTCAATCGTGCTTTCAAGGTGATTTTGAAACCAATCGATGATAATTTCGCCAAAAAAATAAATCCGAAATTCAACTTAAAAACATTAAAGGAAAATATTAAGAAAAATTTGCAACAGCAGAAGAATCAGGATGCCGAAATCACCTTCAAAAGCAAAGTGATTGAAGCAGCAGCAAATCAAGCCAGTGTTGAGATTCCTCAAGATCTTATCAACGAGGAAGCAGACGCAATGATCCAAGAAACTGCAATGAAACTAGCTCAGCAAGGAAGCAGCTTAGATCAATATCTACAAAAGATTGACAAAAGCAAAGAGGAATTAAAAAAAGAATGGCTTAAAGAAGCTGAGAAGAGAGTAAAAATCGGCTTAGTCATTGCACAAATCGCTAAAAAAGAAAATGTTCAAGTAGATCCAAAAGAGATTGATGCCGAAATGCAAAAACAACTGTTTTTCTTCGCTCAAACTAATCCCGGAAATTTAGACAAGATAAAGGAACAAATGAGTAATCCCCGTGCGAGAAAGCAAATGGAATTGAATTTAAGAAATCGCAAGACAATTGATAAACTCGCGGAATATGCAAAAAAATAGTCATTATGAGAGACCCCACCGAATGACGGAAGACAGTAAGACAATTTTTAAGACTGAACTTTGATCTCCCGAGATTGTCGGCAGGCAGACAGGCTTCACGGAAATCATAATTATATCCTTAACCTAAACATATGACATTAATACCAACAGTAATTGAAAAAACTCACGAAGGCGAACGCGCCTACGACATTTATTCTCGTTTACTAAAAGAACGAATTATCTTTTTAAGCGAACCAATTAACACTGCGGTCGCAAACACAATTATTGCGCAAATGTTATTTCTGGAAAGTAAAGACAAAAGCAAGCCAATTAAGTTTTACATCAATTGTCCCGGTGGTAGTGTTACCGATGGCTTAGCAATTTACGACACGATGACAAACATTAAGACACCAGTAGAAACAATTTGTGTCGGTCAATGTGCAAGCATGGCAGCAATTTTACTCAGCGCGGGTAAAAAAGGTAGCCGCTATGCCTTACCTAATTCCAGCATCTTAATCCACCAAGTATTCGGAACTGCAACTGGACAAGCAACAGATGTTAAGATTCATGCTGATGAGATCCTACGCATCAAACAGAAATTGAATCAAATTCTCGCCAAGCATACCAGAAGATCTCTGGCACAAGTGACGAGGGATGTAGAACGCGACAAATTCATGACACCAGAAGAAGCAAAAAAATATGGGATTATTGACAAAATTTTATAGATAAATAGCAAGCGCTGTTTCAGTTTTGAGCGAGAGAGCCCTACATTCGCTAGGGATGTTAGGACACTCGTACTCTCAATTTAAAACAGAAACAGCGCGTTGTTTAAATCTCCATGGCTAAAATTTACTACCTTACCGTCCTAAGAAACCAAAACTTCCTTAAACTCTGGGCTTCGCAGATTTTTTCCCAAATCTCTATGCACATGCTCAATTTCGTTCTGATCATGCGCATCTTTGAATTAACTAAGACTAGCATCTTCGTCAGCTTCCTTGCCTTCTGTATCGGCGCGCCGAGTGTCCTCTTTGGTCTCATTGGTGGATCATTGGTAGATAAACTAGACCGTCGCCAAATTCTTTTCTTCTCTAATATTCTCCAGGCAACAACAATTATCCTTTACATCTTTGCTTTCAACCACCCCGGAATGCTCTGTTTGACCGCTTTTATTTATAATGCCCTAAACCAACTCTACCTTCCCGCGGAAGGTGCAATGATTCCTTCCCTAGTCAAGAAAAGAGAATTAATGACTGCTAATTCCCTTTTCATGCTCACAATCTACGGTGCCTACATCGGCGGCTATACTTTAGCAGGTCCGTTAATTCAAATCTTTGGCAAGCTCTTTCCTTTTTATTTTACCTTCTTATTTCTCACTCTCGCCGCTGCAGCAGTTTTTCTTCTCCCGGAACAAAAAGTGAAACCATTTAAAATTCACTACAAAACAATTTTTAGCAAAGTACAAAGAACAGTACAGGAAGGGATAGGTTTCCTCTGGCAACGTAAAGAAGTACTTTACCCTACTTTGAGTATTAGCGTCGCCTATATGACTATCTCAACAATTCTAATCTTAATTCCTGCCTTCACTTCTCATGTCCTAAAAATTCCTCTGGAAGCATCCAGTTATATCATCGTTGGCCCGGCAGCAATTGGAATGCTTATTGGCGCAATTATCGTCACTCATCTCGCTAAGAAATATCGCAAATCAACTTTAACTACCATTGCGGTTTTCTCGGGAGGAATTATTCTAATTCTAATGGCTACCCTACCTTACTTTGGCAGATTCATCAAATTCATCCTCATTCAAAATAACCTAGGATTCTCTTTCTTTGTCATGCTAAATGCTCTGATACTCACTGCCGTCCTGGCTACTGTTCTCGGCTTTGCCAATGCCTTGACAGTAACTCCCTCTCAAACTCTGATTCACGAAAATACCCCTCATCACTTCCGCGGGAGAATCTTCGGTTCTCTTAATATGCTAAATAACCTCGTTGCTTTTATCCCTGTCATCCTTGCTGGTTTTCTTGCCGATCTTTTCTCTGTCGCAACCGTGTTCGTAATAATCGGAATCCTATTAATCGCATTCGGGATTAAGCGAGTAAGATATTATCAGAACCAAAACCAAGAACTATCTAGCTCTTGACACATCAATTCTCCTTGCTATACTAAAGCCGCAGAAAAACTTAATTTCGTTGGGACCCTCTGTCTGAGGGAAGTGTTTAAGTACCCTTAAGCATAAGGAGCTTTTGTTTTATGTCTAAAAATACTCCTCTCTCTCCTGTTCTTGAAATCAATGACAGAAAATATTTCACCCCAATTTTAGATCATCTTCCTCTTAAGAATCTCATCGAAATGCAACTTGCCTCTTACCAATGGTTTCTTAAAGAGGGCTTGCGAGAACTTTTAGACGAAATTTCTCCGGTTCAGGATTCTCTGGGAAAAACTTTTGATCTTTTCTTCCGCGATTACTATCTAGAAGAACCGAAATATGATGAACTTACTTCCAAAGAAAAAAATGTCACCTACGAAGCGCCCCTAAAGTGCAAAGTTGAATTAGTCAACAAAGAAACTGGCGAAATCAAAGAACAAGAAGTTTTCCTTGGTGACTTTCCTGTAATGACTAAACGTGGAACATTTATTATTAACGGCATTGAACGTGTTGTTGTGAGCCAAATTATCAGATCCGCAGGTGTATTCTTCGCTGCGGATTTTCTAAATGGTGAAGAAGTTTTCGGCGCGAAAATCATCCCTAATCGCGGTGCTTGGCTAGAAATCGAAACTGATAATCGTGGTGTCATTAGCGTAAAAATAGATCGTCGCCGCAAAGTCCCGATTACCACACTCCTACGTGCTTTCGGCTATGGCACAGATGAAGAAATCCTCAAGCTTTTCAAAGATGTTGATGTTCATCCCCATAAAAAATTAATTCGAGCAACTCTCGAGAAAGATATTTCCAAATCAGAAGAAGAAGGACTAAAAGAAGTTTACAAAAGAATCCGCCCTGGTGACATGGCTACTGCAGAAAATGCGCGCAGTTTGATTTATGCAATGTTCTTTGATTTCAAACGCTACGATCTCGGCAAGGTGGGACGTTACAAACTTAACCAGCATCTAAATGAAAATTATCCTCTCACTCCCGAACACCGTGTCCTAAAAAAGAGTGACCTTATCGGCATCATCAAAAAAATCATTCAGCTCCACAATGGCATTGGTCGCCCTGATGACATCGACCACTTAAGCAACCGTCGTATTAAAGCAGTAGGAGAGCTAATTCAAAATAAATTCCGTGTTGGTCTTGCTCGCGTGGAGAGAATCATCAAAGACCGCATGAGTGTCTATGAGACCGAAGCGATTACACCATCTCAATTGGTTAACTCTCGTCCAATCACTGCAGTTTTACAGGAATTCTTTGCTAATTCTCAACTCTCTCAATTCATGGACCAGACTAATCCTCTTTCTGAACTAGAACATAAACGTCGTTTGTCTGCAATGGGTCCAGGTGGTTTATCTCGCGAACGCGCCGGTTTTGATGTTCGCGATGTTCACTCTTCACACTATGGCAAAATCTGTCCGATTGCTACTCCGGAAGGACCGAATATCGGCCTTGTCGGACATCTAGCAAGTTATGCACGCCTCAACCAATTCGGCTTTATTGAAACTCCCTACCAAAAAATTCTCAAAGAGGTAGAAAACAAACCAGGAAAAACAATTAATCGCATTGCAGCGAAAACCATCAAAGAAAATAATGGTAGTATAATTGTCAAAGCCGGTGAATCAATCAATGAAACTATTGCCAAGAAACTAAAACAAACAGATCTCAAAATCATCCCGGTTTATCCTTTTGTTTCTGACAAGATTGAATACTTAGATGCAATCAAAGAAGATAAAATGATTATCGGCAAGGCTACCACATTACGCGATAAGTATGGCAATCTTGTTAAGCATCTCTGTTCCGCCCGCCGCTATTCCGAACCAACCGTCGTTGATTCCTTCGATCTCCAATATATCGATATTTCGCCGAAACAAATCGTCAGTATTACTACTTCACTGATTCCCTTCTTGGAGCACAACGATGGTGACCGCGCTCTAATGGGCACTAATATGCAACGTCAGGCAGTAGCATTGATCTCTGCAAAAGCACCCTTAATTGGCACGGGAGTAGAAACCGAAGCAGCATACAACTCTGGCCAGATTGTTGTCGCTGAAAAAGACGGCATTGTTACTTATGTTTCCGCAGACGAAATCCGCATTTCTGAGAAAGACAGTAAACTAAGAAAATACCCACTTCTAAAATTCAAACGCAGTAACCAAGATACTTGTATCAATCAAAAACCAATCGTTGAGGTAGGACAAAAAGTAAAAAAGGGTCAGATTATCGCAGATGGTCCCGCTACCGATCATGGTGAACTAGCTCTCGGTCAAAATATTCTCGTTGCTTTTATGCCTTGGGGCGGCAGCAACTTTGAAGATGCAATTATTATTTCCGACCGTCTCGTACGTGATGATCTTTATACTTCTGTTCATATTGAAGAGTTTTCTATTGAAGTACGCGACACAAAACTAGGTACGGAAGTTGTTACTCGCGATATCCCCAACGTCGGCGAGGAAGGATTGAAAAACCTTGATATTAATGGTGTTGTCCGCATTGGTGCTTTTGTCAAATCCGGAGACATCTTGGTAGGTAAAATCACCCCCAAGGGCGAGACAGAACTCACCCCGGAGGAGCGCTTGCTACGAGCAATCTTTGGCGAAAAAGCCCAAGATGTTAAAGATACTTCCTTGCGCTTGCCTCACGGCAAACACGGCAAAGTAGTGGGGGTAAAATACTTCAACCGCGAGAACGGTGATGAGTTAGCCGTCGGTGTAAAACAGATGATTCAAGTCAGTGTTGCCCAATTAAGAAAAATCTCCGTGGGTGATAAAATGGCAGGGCGCCATGGTAACAAAGGAATTGTCTCTAAAATTCTCCCTCAAGAAGACATGCCTTTCTTGGAAGACGGTACTCCCATTGATATTATCTTAAATCCTCTCGGTGTCATCTCCCGTCGTAATATCGGTCAGATTCTAGAAACCCATCTGGGCTGGGCAGCAGAAAAACTCGGCTATAAAATTGCCACTCCTCCCTTTAATGGTGTTAAAGTCAATCAAATAGAACAATTATTAAAGCAAGCGGGATTGCCGGAAAGTGGCAAAATTCAACTCTACGATGGCTTAACTGGTGATCCTTTTGATGAAAAAACAACTGTCGGTCAGATTTACATGATGAAACTACTCCATCTCGTTGAAGACAAGATGCACGCCCGCTCTATTGGTCCTTACTCTCTTGTAACCCAACAGCCTCTTGGTGGCAAGGCTCAGTTTGGTGGTCAACGTTTTGGTGAAATGGAAGTTTGGGCTCTAGAAGCCTATGGCGCGGCTTATACTTTACAGGAAATTTTAACAATTAAATCTGATGATGTCTTGGGTCGCTCTAAAATGTATGAGTCAATCATTAAAGGGCTACCCGATCCTTCTCCAACTTTACCGGAATCTTTCAATGTTCTTCTCAAAGAATTAGAAGCCCTTTGTTTAGATGTGAATTTACTTAAAGAATTAAGAGCCGGGGAAGTAATAAAACCTGAACCAACCAATCCAATTAAGAAAGAAGTAACAAGACCAGAAATAAAACCAGAACCAAAACCAAAGAAGGAAGAATAAATTTGATGTTAGGATGTTAGATTTACATACATCCATATACATCCTCCATCTAAAATCTAATACAACTATGAATAAAGAATTCCTCAACGAAAACACACCTTTCACGATTAACGATTTTAATGCCGTCCGACTTTCAATCCTTTCACCAGACGAGATTTTAAAACGCTCCTACGGTGAAGTAACCCGACCGGAAACCATCAACTACCGTACTCAAAGACCAGAACGGGATGGTCTTTTCTGTGAAAAAATCTTTGGTCCCACCAAGGACTGGGAGTGTTACTGCGGCAAGTACAAAAGAATACGCTACAAAGGAGTGATTTGCGATCGTTGTGGTGTGGAAGTAACTCGCTCCATTGTACGTCGTAAACGCATTGGCCATATTAAGTTAGCAACACCAGTTACCCACATCTGGTTCTTGACTGGTACTTCTAGCAAGCTTGGTTTGATGTTAGATCTCTCAGTGAAAGATCTAGAAAAAGTGGTTTATTTTGCCGGCTATATTATCAAAGAGGTTGATGAAGAAGCACGCAAAAATGCCCTAGCGCAACTTGAGGGGGAAGTAAAAAATCGCAAGAACGAGTTAGACGTTCAACTAAAACAACTTCTCAATAAGCTAAACTCCCAAAAACAAAGCGAAGTAGCCAAAGCAGAACTAAAAGAACGTCCTGTAATTAACAAAAAATATCAAGATTTAATGATTCAAAAACGTGAAGAATTTGGGCAAGAAATTGAAAAATTAGACAATGCCAAAGAAATCGCAAAGAAAGAACTAAGTGAGCTAAAAAAATACCGCATTCTTTCCGAAATAGAATACCGTAATCTTTCCATGAAATACGGCCAGGTTTTTAAAGCCGGTATGGGCGCAGAAACTTTGCGAGAAATTATTGAGAGGATTGATACAGAAAAATTAATCAAAGAGCTAGAAAATCAATTAGTCAACCTAAAAGGCCAAAAACGCCAGCGTATCACCCGTCGCTTGCAACTTCTTAAAGGAATGAAAGAGGCAGGAATTAAACCGGAATGGATGATCCTAACAGTGATTCCAGTTATTCCTCCCGATTTACGCCCGATGGTTCAACTGGATGGCGGTCGTTTTGCCGCCTCCGACTTAAATGACCTCTATCGCCGAGTTATCAACCGTAATAATCGTCTCAAACGTCTGATTGAGTTAGGTGCACCAGAAGTAATTTGCCGCAATGAAAAACGCATGCTTCAAGAAGCAGTGGATGCCCTGATTGATAACAATGCTCGCCGCGGTAATCGGGTTACTTCCTCAACGGGCCAAAAACGAGTCCTTAAATCTTTAGCTGACGTATTACGTGGTAAACAGGGACGTTTCCGCCAGAATTTATTGGGTAAACGAGTAGATTACTCTGGCCGTTCCGTTATTGTTGTCGGTCCTAATTTACGCTTAGACCAGTGTGGTATCCCCAAAGAAATGGCAATGGAATTATTTAAACCTTATGTGATTAGTTTACTTTTAAAAGAAGGCTATGCCCATAACATCAAAGGGGCGGGAAAAATTATTGAACAGCGCACCAGTGAAGCATGGGATATGCTGGAAAAAGCTATTGAAAACCGCTATGTGCTTCTGAACCGTGCTCCGACTCTCCACCGTTTGGGTATTCAAGCATTTAAACCCATTCTTGTAGAAGGCAAAGCAATTCAAATCCATCCCCTAGTTTGTGCTGCTTACAACGCTGACTTCGATGGTGACCAAATGGCAGTTCATCTCCCTCTTTCCCGCAATGCCCAAAAAGAAGCCCGTGAGATCATGCAGGCAATCAATAACATTTTAAAACCATCCGCAGGTGAAGCAATCGTAGTTCCTTCCTTGGAAATCATTCTCGGCTGTTACTATCTAACCCGCTTACGCGATAAAGCAAAAGGTGAAGGAAAAATCTTCACTGACGCCAATGAAGCAATCCTTGCTTATCGTTCCCGTCATCTTGATCTCCAAGCGAAAATTAAAGTAAAACTACGCGATCCCAAATACGGTGAAGATCACAACAGAGTGATTGAAACTTCTGTTGGTCGACTTATCTTTAATAGTTTTCTCCCGAAAGGGATGCGTTTCCAGAATGAAATCATGGACCAAAAACGATTGAAGAAGTTAGTACGTGAGTGCTTTGATAATTACAACCCCCAAGTAATCTCCAAATTTTTGGATCAATTGAAACGCATTGGATTTAAATTCGCGACTAAATCAGGAATCAGCCTAGCAATCAGCGATATCAATATTCCCAAACTAAAAACTCAAATAATTGAGGAAGCAAAAAACAAGATTAAAAAAATCGACGATCAATACAAAGAAGGTCTCATCACTAATGAAGAGCGTTATACAACAACAATTTCAATTTGGACCCAAGCGAAGAATCAAATTACTGATCAAATGATGGAACAGCTGGATCATTTTGGTTCAATCTATTCCATGTCAGATTCCGGCGCCCGCGGAAACATTGAACAAATCACTCAATTAGGTGGAATGAAAGGATTGGTTACTAATCCTGCTGGACAAATCATCGAATTGCCAATTTGCTCCAACCTCAAAGAAGGCCTAGATGTTTTGGAATACTTCATTTCCACTCATGGTGCCCGAAAAGGAAAAGCGGATACTGCTCTGCGCACCGCAGACGCCGGATATCTCACTCGTCGTTTAGTTGATGTTGCTCAGGATGTGACTATCACTGAGGAGGACTGCGGAACCCAAGAAGGAATTGAAATTACCAAAGAAGAAAGTAATATTATTGGCGAGCCAATCTCAGAGAGAATCTTAGGAAGAGTTACAACTGCCAATATTGTAAATCCCAAAACCAAAGAAACTATCGTAAAGAAAAATGAATTAATTAACAAAGAGCAAGCCGCATTAATTGAAAAACTGGAAATTGAATCAATCCCTGTTCGCTCTCCAATTAGTTGCCGCTCCCTACACGGTATCTGCCGTAAGTGTTATGGTTACGATTTAACCACTCGCAAACTAGTTGGTCTTTACGAGGTAGTAGGAGTAATCGCTGCCCAAGCAATTGGTGAACCAGGAACACAGCTTACCTTGCGTACTTTCCATACCGGAGGAGTTGTAGGAAAAGGCAAAGACATTACCCAAGGCTTACCGCGCGTGGAAGAACTTTTTGAAATCCGCACACCCCGAAATAAAGCAGTCATTGCTGAAGTAGACGGTACTATTAAATTGGAAAAAACCGAAAGTCAAACCAAGATTATTTTAATCTCGCATGATGTAATCAAGGATCACTACAAAATTCCCGATGGCTACACTACAAAAGTAAAGAACGGCAGTCATGTTGAGGCACGCGAAATTATTGCTGAAAAAGAAGAACAACGTCCGCTTTTCGCTCGCGCTGCTGGCAAAGTAACACTGGAAAAGAGCAAAATCACCATTACCCGCGATCATGGCCGAGAATATACCTATGTTGTCCCCCACGACACAAAGATCCTTGTGAAAAACAATGAGGAAGTGAAAACTGGAGCAGTTTTGACAGAAGGTCCCCTCGATCCTAAAGAAATCTTTAAGATTGCTGGTCCTCGCGCTGCCCAAAAATACATCATCCGTGAGGTGCAGAAAATCTATGCCTCTCAAGGTCAGATGATCAACGATAAACATATTGAAGTAATTACCCGCCAGATGCTCTCTCGCGTCCGTATTAAAGAACCAGGTGAGACCACTTTATTAGCAGGAGATATTGTCAAACGGAGCGTACTTAGGACTATTAACAAAGCTGCTCGTGACCAAGGGAAAAAACCTGCAACTGCTCAGCAACTGATCTTGGGTATCACCAAAGCATCCTTAAGTACCCATAGTTGGTTGGCAGCTGCCTCTTTCCAAGAAACCACCCGTGTTCTAATTGATGGCTCGATTAAAGGAAAAATTGATAACTTGGAGGGACTCAAAGAAAATGTCATTATCGGAAAATTAATTCCCGCCGGCACGACTAAAAAACCAACGGACTACCCACTCCCGCAACCATCCTTTTCCTCCCTCCGACACTACAATGAGGACTTTTCTACTAACAAAACAAAGTTCGAGAAGTCAAAACCAAGAAAAGAGTAATTCTCTTATCTCACTAAAACGAATAAAAAAGCCGGGGGCATAAAGCCCACGGCTTTTACCTGTCCAGCAGTTCAGTTACTAAAGGCTCTTCTAAATAGAAACCTTTCTCCGGAGAAAATTCCCGGTAAGGAGAATGATCCACTTCAATCCTAGTAGCCGAACGGTAAACACCAATTACTTTTACTGGTGTACCGTATCCCTCCACTTCCTCGGTAAAGGGATTATCTCCCTCCTCCGTCCAATCAAAAAGCCACTGGGCAGGGCTTTTATTACCGAGAGTTTTAATAGGAACATTCCCGAGACGAACACATCTATGAGAAACAGGCGTACCGAGATGATCAATCGTCTCCGGGAAGCGATTCCAAAGCACGGGAAGCGCATGGAAACCACCGCCAAGCCAATTCAAATCCATGTAATAATCCATGCCCCACCACCGATTCTGTCCTTCCTCTACATGAAGTCTAGAAATACCATGGCGGAGTTTCCGACCAATCCGGTAATCACCTGGACGAGTTGGAAGATAAGATCGACCGGTGGAGACAATAAAGTATGCAACAATCTCACCATCCTCAAACGCCCACAGACGCTGACTCCGATTATCAACAAGAATAAACTTTCCAAACGGCGGAACATAAAGGTAATTCGTAAAGTGGAAATGGTCAAGTGGATGGTCATAGGTAACATCAGTAACCCAGTGCTCTGCCAAGAATGGTACGTACTCTTTGGTCAACCCTTTCCACTCAAAACACGAATAGCTAGGAACGGTAATTCCCTCGCTTCCTTCTTCTTCCAAAGTAAAGGAAGCGACCGGAGCAAAGTAACAACATAAAAAAACGAAGAGAAACCTAGACATGAAAGCCTCCTTGATTGAGAAATGAAGAAGGAAACAAACAAATGATAACCTGTTAAGTTGCATTTTATCCTGTGAAAATAATTATAAACGGAAAAATTTCCTTAGTCAAGAAATTTTTACCCCCAGCCTATTTTCAAATAATCCCCAAATTGCAAGTTTTTCCGATCTAACCTATAATTCAATTGTTAAATTAAATATAGACTGTGTTTAAATCGGTTAACCACAAGCAAAACTTTCCCCAACTAGAGGAAAAGATCCTCGCTTTTTGGCGTAAGGATAAAACCCTAGAAAAAGTTTTAAGAACTAGTAAGAGACGCAAGAACTTCACTTTCTATGAAGGTCCTCCATTCGCTAACGGTAAACCGCACATTGGCCATGTCCTAACTCGAGTCTTTAAAGACATTGTCATTCGCTACAAAACAATGCAAGGTTTTCATATTGAACGCAAAGCAGGCTGGGATACTCATGGCTTGCCAGTAGAAATGGAAGTGGAAAAACAATTGCAACTAGGAACAAAAAGGGAGATTGAAAATTACGGCATCGGCAAATTTGTAGAGCAATCTCGCAAGAGTGTTTTTTACTACAAGGATCTTTGGGAAAAAGTAACCGAGCGCATTGCTTATTGGGTTGATTTAAAACACGCTTACGCTACCTGTACTAATGACTATATTGAATCAGTGTGGTGGGTATTAAAACAAATCTGGAACAAAGGATTAATTTATGAAGATTACAAAGTCCTCCCTTATTGTCCTCGCTGCGGCACTACTCTTTCCAGCCATGAAGTTGCCCAAGGATACAAACTCGTCAAAGAGAAATCAATTTACGTTAAATTTAAACTCGCAGATAGAAAAAACACTTATTTTCTCGTCTGGACTACTACTCCATGGACCTTACCCGGCAACGTTGCCTTAGCAATCAACCCCAACATTATTTATTCCGAGATAAAAGTGCAGGATGAACGTTATATTATCGCTCGTGATCGTTTGAACATCTTAGATAAACTATTAAATGAGGATTATGAAATCGTTGATGAAGAAATTAAAGGTAAGGATCTTCTCAATCTCCATTATGTCCCACTATTCAAATTCACTAACCCTGATAAACCGGCATACTATACAATCCCCGCTGATTTTGTACGTGTGGAAGATGGAACAGGAATCGTCCACATTGCTCCTGCTTTTGGCGAAGAAGATTTCTTGGCTGGCAAGAATAACAACTTACCAATTCTCTTCTCGGTTAATGAAGAAGGAAAGTTCATCCAGGAAATTTTACCCTATGCTGGAAAATTCGTGAAGGACGCTGATCCTTTAATTATTAAGGACCTTACAAAACGCAACTTGATTATCGCCGAAGAAATAATTAGCCATGCCTATCCGTTCTGCTGGAGATGTGATACACCATTGCTCTACTTTGCAAGATCTTCTTGGTTCATTCAGATGTCTAAGGTAAAAAAGCAACTTTTGGCAAACAATCGCCAGATTAATTGGTACCCGGAGCATCTAAAGGAGGGACGTTTCGGCGACTGGATTTCTGGCGCAATTGACTGGGCAATCAGCCGCGAGCGTTTCTGGGGCACTCCCCTGCCTTTCTGGCACTGCGAGAAATGCCAAACAACAATTTGTGTGGAAAGCATTAGAGAATTAGAAAAGCTTTCTGGTGAAAACCTGAAGAATCTTGACTTACATCGTCCGGCAATTGATGAAATTGAAGTTCCTTGCCCTAAATGCCAAAAGCAAATGAAACGGACAAAAGAAGTTGCTGACTGCTGGCTCGATTCAGGCTCAATGCCTTATGCACAATGGCATTATCCCTTTGAGAACCAAAAATTATTTAAACAAAATTTCCCTGCGGACTATATCTGTGAAGCAATTGATCAGACCCGTGGCTGGTTTTATACTCTCTTGGCACTATCTACTCTCCTCTTTAATAAACCGGCCTACAAAAACGTCATCTGTCTTGGATTTATCTTGGATGAAAAAGGACTGAAAATGAGCAAATCTAAAGGCAATGTAGTAGAACCCAAGGGAGTAATTGAAACCACGGGAGTAGATGCTCTTCGTTGGTATCTCTACACCGCAGCTCCGCCAGGAAACTCCCGTCGTTTCTCAGCAAAACTAGTTACCGAGAGTATGCGTAAGTTTATCCTTACCCTCTGGAACACTTACTCATTCTTTGTCACTTACGCAAAAATTGATAAGTTTAAGCAAACCGACAAACCTTACCGTGGTAAACCGAAGAATAAACTAGATCGCTGGATTATTTCTTATTTAAATGAGCTAATTAAAAATGTCACTGAAAACTTAGACAATTACGACATCACAAAAGCTGGTCGTGAAATCCAAAAGTTTACCGACGACCTGTCTAACTGGTATGTAAGAAGAAGCCGCCGCCGCTTCTGGAAATCAGAAAATGACCGCGATAAAAAGGATGCCTATCGTACTTTGCATTTAGTTTTGCTAGAACTATCTAAACTAATCGCACCTTTTACCCCTTTCATTGCTGAGGAAATCTATCAAAACTTGACCGGTAAGAAACAAAGCGTTCATCTTGCAAAGTACCCTCAAGCTAATCGCAAGTTTATCAATCGCAAGTTAAATCAAGAAATCAAGCAGATTCTCACAATTGTCAATCTTGGTCGCGCTGCTCGCAATGCTACTAATTTAAAAACCCGCCAGCCGCTTTCAGAATTAATCATTAGTACTAAAGAAAAACTGATTTTGAGCAAGGAAAGTAAGGAAATGATTAAAGGAGAACTGAATATCAAAGCAATTCGCGACGTCAAAGATCTTAAGCCATTCGTAGACGAAACAATTAAATTAGACTTTAAATTAGTTGGTCCTAAATTTGGCAAAGAACTAAGAACAATCCAACGTGCCATTACGAAAAAAGATTACCTTCTCAGTGGCAAAAAGCTAAAAGTCGCCGGTTACAAATTAGAACCGAATGAGTTCCAAGTCACCCATATCGCCAAAGATCCCTACGTTCTAGCCAACGATGGAAATCTTACTGTTCTACTCAATACTTGCGTGACAAAAGAATTAAAACAGGAAGGTATTGCTCGTGATTTAGTGCGTCTAATTCAAGATCTCCGCAAAGAAGCAGGTTACCATGTTGCCGATCGCATTAAAATTTATCTAGAAACAAAATCAGCTGAAATTAAAGAAGTGATGAGAAAATTTGCGAACTATCTTAAGAGAGAAACTCTTGCAAAAAAACTTGATTTTGTCATTCCCAAGGAAAAATTGGACTTAAAAGAGACTAAAAAACTCTACACCGAGAAAATCGTAATTGGGCTCAAAAAATAG
>Ga0185342_1000538_pt1 | contig 18626 bp, 14 predicted proteins | sample ConPoolayeEmetaG_FD_128045 | JGI IMG/M metagenome (GOLD analysis project Ga0185342, IMG submission 128045) | Hot spring microbial mat communities from California, USA to study Microbial Dark Matter (Phase II) - Cone Pool mat layer E metaG... ...
GATTTATTAAATGTAATGCTTTAGTAAATTTTAAAAGAAATGTATTAAAAAATATTATATTTACAGGTGATTTTTTTGCTTATCCAAAAAGATCAATATTTGACTTGGAGTCTTTGTTAAAAAATATACCATTAAAAGAAGAAAATATTATTAAAATCACAAAAGAGTTTTTTATAAATTATCCTCAAAAAATTGAAGGGATTTCTTATGAGATTATTTTAAATTCAATAATGGAATGCTTGGAAAAATTAAAACTAAGGCAATACAAAATCCCAAATAAATACTTAAAAGACATTTTTATAATTAAAGACAAAATAATTAAAGATAAAAAGAGCAGTGTTGAAAATACTGGTTGTATGAAAAATATCGAAGTTTTTTTATTGCCCTATTGTGCGAAGCTTCCAGATTGCAGTTATAGAAGTAAGCAAGGCTGCAGTTTTTGTGGAAAATGCAGCATAGGTGATGCTATAAAACTTTTAAATTTATATAATATTAAAAGTATCACAATTACAAGCTATGAGCATCTTGAAGAAACTTTAATTAATTTAAAAAAAAGTGGAGTAAATTTTTTTGGCGGTGCGTGCTGTGAAGCATTTTATATCAAACACGTTGAGGATTTTGAAAGAATTGGATTGCCTGGAATTTTAATAAATATAGATAATAAAACTTGTTATGACCTTGGAAAATATGAAGATGCTTATGCAGGCAAGTTTGAAGGTTTTACAAAAATAAAAATACAGCTTTTAAAAAAGGTGTTAAGTGCATTTAATAAAGATAAAGTATTTAATCTTTCTTAGTATTTTGATTATAATTTAGCTTAACATTTTTTAGTTATGTTTAATTTTTTAATTAATTTTATATTTAGGTATTTAGTAAGTTTATAATTTAAATATTTATTAAAGGATATAACATAAATGCACATAAAAGTTAAATTGCTTAAAATTTTTTCGATAATAATTATTTTTTTTGGTGTTTGTGGCTTTATTCCATGTATAGCGGGATTTTATTACATAGAAAAAATAAGCCAAGAAAGCCCAGAATACGGTAATATTATTAATATTATTAATAACAATATAGAATCTGTTAATCTATTGTTAGACGATACTTCACTTGCTTTAAATAATTTTTCTATTACTGTAAAAGATGCTCAAAGCTCTCTGTTTGAAGCATCAAAGATGATGAATAACTCTTCACAAGCGTTAAATGAAATAGCAAAAACCATTGAATTTGAAATACTTGGCATAAAACCTCTTGCAGGAGTTTCAAATTATTTTAAAACCATATCAACTGATATGAAAAAACTTTCACAAAATCTGCTTCAAATGGCACAGTCAGTAGGTCAAAATATTGAAGATATTAATAAGGTTTCTAAAGATTTAGAAGATATCTCTAAAAATATTAGTAGCGCTTATTCTTCATTTAATGAATCTATTGTTTTTTTTGCAAATATAGACTTGAAATTTATATTATACATAATTTTTATATATTTAGCTTTTTTAAATATTGTTTTTATATTAATAGGTATTTCGTTACTATATATCGGAAGACAGTAGTATTCCATCATTTATACTCCAATAAGCATAAATTTTATTTCCTTCTGTAAGTTTATTGTCTAATTCGCTATTTTTTATTTCTGCGGTTAATATTCCTAAATTATCAATATTTATTTTAATTCTTGTATCAGGTCCTTCAAATGTTTTTGATATTATTTTGCCAGAAAATACATTATATTGGGGGTTGTATTTGTCATTATATAGGGGATGATTTATGGGATTATATTGATTATTATAATTAATATGATAATTGTTATTATATTGCAAATTGTTTGATTTATCTTTAATGTTGTTGTTCATTTGCTGGTTAGGTATATAAAAGCTAATTTTTATTTTTTCAGGTCTAATGAAAAAATATATTTCTTTACTTGGAAAAATATTATTGAGGTCTTGATTAATAATTATTTTTGCACCTTGATTAGTTAAAACTGATATATTTTTATATCCTATTTTCTCATTTATTGTTTTCTCCATTTTTTTTACGGAGATGAAGTTTCCTGCTCCAATAAAATCTGCAACAAATATATTTTTAGGCTTATTGTAAATCTGTTCAGGGCTACCAACCTGAATTATATTTCCTGCATTCATTACAGCAATATTATCAGACATAGTAAGTGCTTCAGTTTGGTCATGTGTAACATATAAAAAAGTTGTCCCTGTTTTTTTCTGTATTTCTTTTAATTCCGCTCTCATTGAAACTCTTAGTTTTTTATCAAGAGAAGCAAGAGGCTCATCAAGCAAAAGTATTTTAGGCTCTATTATTAATGAGCGGGCAAGTGCCACTCTTTGCTGCTGACCACCAGAGAGCTGATTTATATTTCTTTTTTCAAGTCCTTTTAAATTTACGACTGATAAAATATTGTCTAAACGGTATTTAATAATATCCGAAGGGATTCTTTTCTTTTTTAATCCATATATTATGTTATCTTCAACATTCATATGTGGAAACAATGCTAAATTTTGAAAAACCATGCTTGTATTTCGCTTGTTTGGAGCAACATTTTTCATTTCAATTCCATCAATTATTACAGAACCGCTATCTTGATCTATAAAACCACCAATAACTCTTAAAATTGTGGTCTTTCCACACCCCGATGGTCCAAGAATTGAAAAAAACTCTCCTTCTTTTACTTTAAACGATATATTATTTACAGCAGTTACATTTCCATACTTTTTTGTAAGGTTTAAAACTTCAACTATATATTTCATGTATTTTTATAAATAAAAACTTATATTTCTACTAAAATTTTTTTACTAATAAATAAAACACAACTAGAATATTCAGTAATAAGAATAAAACATTACAAAGATAACATATGTTATTTGAAATATATTATATTGATATTAACCCTATTACATTGGTGCCAATTAAAGTATATTAAATTTAGTAATTCACATTTAAATAATTTAATACTATTGATATTACATTTGAATAGCTTGCTGCTATTTTACAGTTGAAATTTCTTCCCAAAAACTTGTATAAGCCTCTATAATATCTTCTGAAAAATTAGGTTGCCATATGAGTTTTTCTAGGTCTTCTTGGGAAAATGTATAAAGATCTTTATCGATACCGCTGGCTAAATCCAAAGAGCCTTCAACAGTTGTAGTATAACCTGATTCGGCTGTAATCATTGCAGCAATATCTGGTCTTAGCATAAAATTAATAAATAAATTAGCACCAACGGGATTTTTTGCAGACTTCGGAATCATAAAAGTATCAGTCCAGCCTAAACCGCCTGTTTTTGGTAAAACATATTTAAATTTTGGGTTAAACTGCATCATTTTTCTTCCACCACCATCCCATATATGGCTTACCCAAACTTCTTCATTCTTTAATAAGTCAAGTATTTCTGCTCCGCTATCCCAGAATTTTAAAACATTGTTTTTAAGTTCAATTACTTTTGGTCTAGCTTTTTCTAAGGTATTTTGTGTATCGGTAATTAAGTTTTCTCTGGGTATACCTAACAAATCTAAAGTGAGCATTAAAGATTCAGGAGCATTTTTTGAAGAAACTCTGCCTTTTAATTCAGGATCAAATAAAACTTCCCAGCCAATATCATTTAAAGGTTTAGTGTATTTTTCAGTATTAATTACAAGGCCACTTGTTCCGAAAACATAAGGGATGACATAAATATCCCCACTACCCATTTTACTACCATCCCACTTAGCCCAAGGCTGATTTCTTAATGCAGAAGATACTTTTGAATAATTTGTTATTTTCTTTAAATCAAGCGGTTGGGCAAGGTCTGATTCATAAAATCTATTAACCTGATTTTGTGTTGGCATTATAATATCTGCAGTTCCGCCACCTTTTAAAAGTGTGAGCATTACTGCATTGTCTGTAGCAAAAGTAATGTTAAGTTTTATAGAAGTTTCTTGCTCGAATAGTTTTACTGCACTGTCAGGAAGGTAGCCTTCCCAAACATAAACATTAAGTTCTTTAGGTATTTCCTGCTTACATCCTGAAATTAATGGAATTACTAAAGCAAAAATTAAAGCAAGAGCCAGTATTGTTATAAACACTCTAAAAAGTTTAAAAAATTCTGTAAATTTATTTTTTTTATTCAATTTTTCCTCCATTCTATATAATATAAAAAGATTAATATATAGTAATTTTATTATATTATATTAAAAGTTCAAATTACTCTAAACTAAATTTTTTTATTTGTCTATATTTTTATTAATTATTAATATTGCCAAAATGATTTATAGTCCTCACTCTTAATTTTTTATAGATTGTTTGTGTAGCTGTAATTAATAGAATTATAAATATTGTAAAAAAAGTAATAAATACTGAAATAACATTAACTTTTGGTGAAATTCCAAATCTAAGTTGAGAAAAGATGTAAATAGGTAAAGTTAACTCTGGTCCTATTAAAAAATATGTAACAATAAATTCATTCCAACTAATCATAAATGAAAATAGCCATCCAGCCAGAACTGCAGGAAGTATTACAGGAAATACAACATCTTTTAGGCTTTCAAACCAGTTTGCGCCAAGGTCAAGGGCTGCTTCTTGAATTTCAAGATCAATTCCTTCAATCCTACCCATCATTATTAAAAATACATAGCTTATGCTTATCGAGACATGAGAGATAATTACAACTGGAATTCCAAGTGGAATATTTAAAGTTCTAAAAAAAACAAGCGAAGATATACCGATAGTTAAGCTTGGCATAAGAACAGGAAGTAAAAGGAGTGTAAGTAAAAAAGTTTTATGTCTTTTAACTGACTTTATTATACCAATAGTAAGTGAGGCACCTAGTAAAGTTGAGATAGTGGCTGATGTTAAAGCTATAATTATACTGTTTTTTATTGCCTTTAAGGCATTCATATCTTGAAAGAATTTTGTAAACCATTCCCACGTAAAACCTTGTAATGGAAAATTATAGCCCTCAGCTTTATTCCATGCAAAAATAAAAATTAAAAATATTGGTGCAAAAATGTAAATGTAAAAAATAATTGTATAAATTGTCAAAAATATGTTTTTCCTATTTTGCATTATATTATTTTTTTTTATTACTTTTAAAACTCCCTATTTTTATAAATAGATTCCAACCCAAAAAGTTTTGAATAAAATAAAATTAGTGCTATTGATAAGCCGGCAAGAGCAAGTGTAAATGCAGAGCCAAAATTCCAATTTCCAACATGTAAAAATTGATTTTCAATGATGTTCCCAATCATAACAGAATCTGTTCCGCCTAATATAGCGGGTATTGCAAATGAGCCAAGTGCTGGTATAAAAACGAGTAATGTCCCTGCAAAAATTCCTGTTAGGCTTAGCTTAAAAGTTATATCAAAAAAAGCTCTTACCCTAGAAGCGCCTAAGTCTCTGGCAGCTTCAATTAGAGTATTATCAATTTTCGATATTGTTGCATAAAGTGGTAAAACCATCATTGGGGTATATGTGTAAATCAATCCAAGTATTACTGCTGTTTGGCTGTAAAGAACTTTTAAGGGTTTATCAATAATGTTTAGTGACAATAGTATTTGATTTAAGATACCATTTTCAGAGAGTAAAAGCTTCCATGCAAAAATCCTTATAAGGTAATTAATCCAAAATGGAATCATCAAGGTTACTATTAATATTTTGTCAAACTTAGTTTTTTTAGCTAAAAAGTAAGCTATGGGATAAGAGAAAAAAATTGAAAAAATGGTGGTGATAACGCTGATTTTTATTGATCTTCCAAGAATTATCAAATAATGTTTTTTCTGAAATATTAATAAAAAGTTTTTTAATGTAAAATGTAATTCTTTGCTAAATAAGTAATTGGTTGCAAAAGAATAAATAAAAATTATAAAAAGCGGAAAAATAAAAAAAACAATAAACCAAATTAAAGCAGGATAAATTATTTTTTTATTATATTTTGATATAAAACTCATGTAATATAATATTACATTAATGTTTGATTTTGTAAATATAACTATTAAATTGTGAATATAATTGTTAAATTTAATTAAAACAATTGCAAGTTTCATAGCAATTTCAATTAAAAATATTAAAAATATTAAAAATTTTAAGAATATAAAGAATATAAAGGATGTAAAGAATAAAATAAGGGTTGAGGATTAATTGATACTCATAAGAACTATTTATAAAAATTATATTAGTAAGTATTAGCAAGGATTTTAAGTATATAAAATGTATTTAAACAATAATATTTATTGTGATGTTTTAATAATTGGTGCTGGTCCTGCTGGAGCTAGTCTTGCATATTATCTAACAAGAAGTACACCTTATAACCCTAATAACCACCTAAAAGTTGTCCTTGTTGAGAAAAAAAATAATATTGAAAGCCCTGTAAGGTGTGCTGAACTTGTTACAGCAAATATTGCAAAATTATTTGACTTTAAAATAAGAGGTGTTAATTGTGAACTTGATTATATGAATACATTTTTAATTGATTTACTCTTATTAGGTAATTTATCCTTAAGAGGCTTGCCAAAAAATAACCTTAATTTAAACAGAACTGATAGTAATTTTAATTTAGGTAAGGCTAACAGTAATTGCAGAAATTTTAATAATATATATAGTTTTAATAATATCAATAATATCAAAAAAATCTATGATGATAATGGTCTTGAAAATATAAAAATTAACAGTACTTTTGCACCTGCCTTTTTGCTTGATAGAGACATCTTTGTCAGCAACTTAGTTAATAAATTTATAAAAAATGGTGGTATCTTTTTGAATAGTACAAAAGTTATAAAAATTATTTACAGTGGTATTAGCAAGGATGTTAAAGAGACAAAAAGTAATGAGATAAAAGTATTGGCTGTCAACAGAAAAAATAATGATTATTTTTTAGTTCAACCAAAAATAATTGTTGGTGCAGATGGACCTTTATCTTTTGTTGGCAGGTTTTTAAAACTATTAAATACAGACTTTATGATTGGTATCCAGGAAAAACTAAATTTTTACAACATTATTGCTAATATGAATAATTCAGATAATTCAATAAATAAAAACAATAAAAATAATAAAGATAATGTAAATAATATAAATAATTATATAAATAATAATATAGATGATTTTAATTCAGCTTCATTTTACTTTAGCCCAATTATTAAATTTGGTTATGGGTGGGTTTTTCCTAAAAAAAATTATTTCAATGTTGGTGTTGGTATTCCTTTGCAATATTCTAAAGAATTAAAATATATCTACAAGGTCTTTAAAAATTTTATAGCATACAAATTTTGTCAATCTTGCCAACTTCAGCAATTTCAACAATCTGATAAACATCAAGAGCTAGATTACTCTAACTATAATAGCAAAATCAGTCAGGGAAAAGCTATAAGCGGCTATAGCGACTATAGCCGCTATAACAGATATAACGGATATAACCGCTATAGCAATAATAATTTTTTAAGTAATTTTGACCATCAGCCTATAACAGGGTTAATTCCTGTTTCTGGAATAATTAAAACCCCTGTCTATGAAAACTTTGTTTTAATTGGAGATGCTGCAGGGACTTGTAATCCAATAACAGGAGCCGGGATATACAATGCTATTTTATCTTCAAAAATTTTATCAGAAATTATTTTAAAATATATGCAAACTAAAAATATTGAAGATTTAAAGGAGTTTAACACCATTTTTTATAAAGAATTTAGCCAGGGTAGTCTAAGAGCATTAAAAAAGAGAAAATACCTTTTAAATAATTGGCCAAGTGATTGTCAAGAAAATGACATTTATAGTAAGAGTAATAAGCAAAATAACAGAAATGAATTTTCTATGCTACCTTTTTTAGATTTAATAAAGAAAACATGGCCTGTATTTAAGCAATACTATAAATATACTTGATTTTTTTTAAATTTTTAGATTAAATGAAGAAAGTTTTTTAAAAAAAGAAATATTTTAAGTGTTTATTTGAAAATTAAATAATAGATAAAAAATAGAAATAAAAAATATAAAAAATATAAAAATAAAGATAAATATAGATATATTATTTAAAACTGATGACCAGGAATAGTAGGGCATTAAGTAGCATACAGAGAGTCGCTGGTGGTGAGATGGCGGCTGCAGTACTGATGTCTGAATGGACCTGCGAGGTGATTGCCACAAATCTGGCATACAAAAACTAAATATAATAATTGCGTAATAATCATGTAATAATCCCTAAATAATCGTGGAGTAATCACGTAACAATCGTTAATTTAAGAAACTTTGAAGTAAAAAATAAAAATATAAAAACCAGAGAGTATGGCAATCCGGCTTCCCCCGTTACCATGGGATAAGGTATCATGTTGTACCGATAGAGTGCACAGCTAATTATTAGAAAGATTTAGATTTGAATTTAGCTGTGAAGTAGAGTGGCACCGCGGGAATTAAGACCTCTCGTCTCTACGTTTTTATTTTTTAAAAATACTTAATATAATTCTTATAATTCTATAAACATAATAAAAATATAATGAATTATATGTTCTAATATTTTACCTTCTTGACCTTATTATTATCTTACTATTATTTTATGAGCAGAACTTTTAAGTATTTTTAAATAAGTAGAGATGTTAGAGGTTTTTGTTTTTTCTGGGTTATTTTAGATATTTTAATAAAAGATTTTTTGCTAAATTTGATATCTATGATATCTAAATAAATGTGTAAAAAACCTTTGTTAAAAATCGGTTGTAAAGATCGGTTGTAAAAAACTGTTGTAAAAAAATTTTGTTAGAAAATTTTTATAAAAAAACCTTTGTATTTATCATTTTAATTTTTGGAAGGCAAAAGGAAAGAGAAAGAGAAAGGGAAAGGTGATTATTATGCCAAAGCTGCATGCTAATGTTGTTAATGATAATTGGCATAGATTATGGCATTTTTAAAATTCAAATAATAAAAAGATGTAATGATAATAATAAAGATTTAATGATAATATAAATAATGTAAATGATAAAATTGGTTTAAACCATAAATAAGTTATATAAGTGTCTAGAATAATATAAGTAATATATAAAAAATATTTGAAAGGAGATAATTAAAATGGCTTTAGATAATAATGAAAAAAAGATATTACTGTCAGAAAAAGATATGCCAAAACAATGGTATAATATTAATCCAGATTTACCAAAGCCTCTTGATCCGCCAATAAATCCGCAAACAGGTAAAGTGCTTAGCCCAGATGACCTTGCAATACTATTTCCAATGGAGCTTATAATGCAGGAAGTTTCGATGGATAGGTTTATTGATATACCAAAGGAGCTTATAGAAATATATAAAATGTGGAGGCCAACACCATTAGTAAGAGCAGAAAGGTTAGAAAAATTTTTAGGAACACCTGCTAAGATTTATTACAAAAATGAAAGCGTAAGCCCAGCAGGAAGCCATAAACCAAATACTGCGGTAGCACAGGCTTATTATAATAAAAAAGAAGGGACAAAAAGACTTACAACTGAAACAGGAGCAGGTCAATGGGGAAGTGCGCTTGCTTTTGCAGGCAATCTTTTTGATTTAGACGTTACAGTTTATATGGTTAAAGTAAGTTATAATCAAAAACCATACAGGAAAACCATGATGAGAATGTGGGGTGCTAATGTTTTTGCATCTCCAACTGATAAAACTGAATCAGGTAGGGCAATACTAGCTCAAGACCCTAACTCCCCAGGTTCACTTGGCATTGCAATTAGCGAAGCTGTAGAAGATGCAGTAAAAAGTGGTGGACATACAAAATATTCTTTAGGCAGTGTTTTAAATCATGTAATTTTACACCAGACAATAATTGGGTTGGAAGCAAAAAAACAGTTTGAAAAAGTTGGTGACTATCCAGACATAGTAATTGGATGTGTTGGAGGTGGAAGCAACTTTGGCGGTTTTTCTTTCCCATTTGTTCATGATAAATTAAAAGGACAAAAAATTAGAATAATTGCTGTTGAACCTGATGCATGCCCAACACTAACTAAAGGCCCATTTGCATACGATTATGGGGATACAGCTAAAATGGCGCCAATTGTTAAAATGTATACTTTAGGCCATGACTTTGTTCCAGCAGGTATTCATGCTGGTGGTTTGAGGTATCATGGAATGGCTCCTCAGGTGAGTTTGCTTAAAAATGAAAATATTATAGAAGCTGTAGCTGTTCCACAGACAACAGTTTTTGAAGCAGGCATAATTTTTGCAAAAACTGAAGGAATTATTCCAGCTCCTGAAACAACTCATGCTATAAGAGTTGCAATTGATGAAGCGCTAAAATGTAAAGAAACTGGTGAAGCAAAAACTATTGCATTTAATTTTAGCGGACATGGACATTTAGATTTAGGAGCTTTTGAAGCATATCTTGATGGGAAAATAGTTGACTATGAGTACCCTGAAGAGAAAATAAAAGAATCGCTTGAAAAGCTTCCAAAAGTGGGTTAATATGACAGTAAAGTTTAGCTCATATTGATTTAAGTAATATGGGCTAAACTTTATAAAAATTGAAAAATTAATAGTATATGGAAAATTAATAGCATAAATGTATTATCAAATGAAATGAATTAAATTTATTAACTATTAATAAGTAATAATTATGTATGATAAGATATTAGATATTTTATATGATGGTGTTTATTTTGTTGATAAGGATAGAAGGATAACTTTTTGGAATAAAAGTGCTGAAGAAATTACTGGGTATAAAAAAGATGAAGTTGTAGGAAAATTTTGCTATTCAAATATTCTTTCACATATTGATCAGGAAGGAAATAGGCTTTGTTTAAATGGGTGTCCAATTCACCAGACCTTGCTGGACGGTAAAAAGAGGGAAGCTTTAGTTTTTTTACACAATAAAAAAGGCTATAGAATACCAGTAAAGATAAAGGTCACACCATTAATTGATAATGGCAAGATAATAGGTGCTGCAGAAATATTTTTTGACAATACAGAAAATATAATCAATGAAGAAATTTTAAACAGATATAAAAAAGAGGCTTTTTTAGATGAGTTAACATCCATTTTTAATAGACGATTTTTAAAAAATAAAATTGATGCAGATTTAAATTCATTACGAAGATATAACTTGCCATTTGGTATAATTTTTTTAGATATTGATAATTTTAAGCTGATAAATGATACATATGGGCATGTAGCAGGTGATAAAATTCTTATAAATGTAGCAAATACAATATCAAAAAATGTAAGGTCATTTGACACTGCTGGCAGATGGGGTGGTGAGGAGTTTGTTTGTATTATTGAAAATGTAACTCCAAAAAGCTTATTTTCCGTTGCTGAAAAGCTAAGGTTTTTAATTGAGAATTCAGATGTTTACCTTGAAGATGTTAAAACCTATATAAAGGTTACAGTATCAATTGGCGCTACTGTTGCTAAAACTGATGATAATATTAATACGTTGATAAAAAGGGCAGATGATCTAATGTATAAAAGTAAAATACGGGGTAAAAATTTAGTTACGGTTGCTTGAAAGTATCATCAGGAGAGCTTTCAGAGTAGACCTTTTTAGTAAAAATTTAATTACGGTTGCTTGAAAGTTGCTTAACAGTTGCTAATGTTAAGCTTAATTATTCAATTTTTTATAAAAAATGCTTGCATTTTTTAAAATATCTTTATATCATCAGTCTATAAATCAAAAAAGCTTTGGGGATAAATTATAATCTTCATTTTTATTCTAAGATTAATAAAAATCGATAGATAATAACCAAAAAATAAATCGATAATTAATTAATTTATTAAAATATTATTTATAATTTATAAATTTATAGAAACAGTAATACAGAAATTAAGTTATTTTTTTAAGCCACCTATAAAAAATCCATAAAAGGCGATTTATTGATTTTGTTGTTGTTTGTTTTGTTTTTTTGTTTTTTATTACATTAACTACACTATATGAAAAGTAAGGTATAAATTAAAATATTTTAAATTTCGAAAGGAGAGATAAAATTGTCAGAAGATACGTTAAATTTTGATTATAATGGTTTAACTAATGAATTAACAAAGGAAAAGCTAGAAAAATTAGTTCTGGCTGATCTAAAAGAAATTGCAAAGAAACTGCGCGTATCGGGTATTTCAAGTTTAAAAAAAGATGAAATAATTAATAAGATATTAGAATATTCTAAAGAATTAAATAAAGTTACTGAATATACAAATTCTAGTGGTGAGATTGATGGTGGGGTTAACTCTAATATAAACGTTTTAAATTCAGATAATGAAAGTAAGGAACTTGAAAAGGAAAATAAGTCATTTGAATATACAGGTTATACAGATGTTACAAATAATACACTCAGTACTGATAGTAAAGACTACACAGACGATATGATTACTGCAGATAGAGCAGATAGCATAGTTACTGCAAATAATCCAGTTAGCACAGACAGTACAGATACAATAGACACCATCGATAAGGCATTAGAGAAGGAAAAGGCTTTTCAGCAGGAAGCATTTGATATACAAGTTGATAAAACATCTGAAAATAAAGTTTTTGGAGCATCTGGATTAGAGCCATTAGAGAATTCTTTAGGGTTAGATGAAAGGGAAGATGGGCTAAGTGTAGAAGTTGAAAATGAAAGAGTTAAAAATGAAGGAGTTGAAACAAAAGTAGAGGCTTCGAAAGAATCAGAGGAGCTGCCAGAAGAAGTACCTGAGGAATTACCAGAAGAAACACCTGAAGAAGCGCTTGAAGAATCACCTGAAGAAGCAGTTGAAGAGGTAAAGAAGCCTGAAGCTGAGGTAGAAGTTTATGAAGAGCGAATGAAAGGTATCCTTGATATTATAAATGATGGCTATGGTTTTTTGAGAACTAACGGTTATCTTCAAGGACCAAATGATATATATGTATCCCAGTCCCAGATTAGAAGATTTAACTTGCGACAAGGAGATGAAGTTTATGGAGTTGTAAGACCTCCTAAATCTAAAGATGGTGAAAAATATAACGCTTTGCTTCGCATTGAAAAAGTAAATGGGTTTGATCCTGAAACAATTAGAAAAAGAAAGCCTTTTGAGTCTTTAACACCAATATATCCTTCAGAAAGATTGAGGCTTGAAACTACTCCTAATAACATTACTGCAAGAATAATTGATTTAATTGCGCCAATCGGAAAGGGACAAAGAGGTCTTATTGTTTCACCTCCTAAAGCTGGAAAAACTACAATATTAAAAGACATTGCTAATAGTGTAGCAACAAATAACCCAGAAGTTTATATAATAGTTTTGCTTGTTGATGAAAGACCTGAAGAAGTAACAGACATGGAGCGTTCAGTTAAAGGTGAAGTTATAAGTTCAACTTTTGATCAACCTTCAGAAAATCATATACAGGTTGCTGAAATGGTTTTGCAAAGGGCAAAGAGGTTAGTTGAGCATGGCAAGGATGTATTAATTTTACTTGATAGCATAACAAGACTTGCAAGAGCTTATAACCTTTCTATTCCTGCAAGCGGTAGAGTTTTATCTGGTGGCGTTGATTCTACTGCGCTTTTTCCTCCAAAGAGATTTTTTGGAGCTGCAAGAAATATAGAATTTGGTGGAAGTTTAACTATCCTTGCAACTGCATTAATTGATACCGGCAGTAGAATGGATGAAGTAATTTTTGAAGAGTTTAAGGGAACTGGAAATATGGAAATTAACCTTGATAGAAAACTTGCAGATAAAAGGATATTCCCTGCAATAGATATTACTAGGTCTGGAACCAGAAAAGAGGAGCTTTTAATGGATGAAGAAGAAGCAAATTTAGTATGGAAACTTCGAAGAATAATACATGAAAAAGATCCAGAAGTTGCAATAGAGCAGCTTATAGATTATATGAGAAAAACAAAAACTAATAGGGATTTTCTAAATATAATAAAAGCAAGCTTATCACAAAACAGTAAAGCAACATTTAACTCAAAACTTTAATTAAGGCTAGTATTTTTAAAATACGAGTTATAGAAATAAATATTGACATAATGAAATATTGAAATAATGATATTAATGATGTATATGTGTGTCGTTAATTTGTTATTAAAAAAATATAAAATTTTATAGATTACTAATTAAAGATTACTAATTAAAGATTGCTAATTAAAGATTACTAACATTTGATTATGAAAAGAACACAAATTTATATAGATGAAAATATTTATAATGATATTGCAAAAGAAGCAAAAAGCGAAAAAAGAACTGTGTCTGATATTATAAGAGAAATGCTTGCAAGAGAATTAAGGTTAAGAAAAAGACAAAAATCTGCTAAGTCTGCAGAAATTCTCATGAAACTTGCTAACATTGCAGTAGAAGGTCCATCAGATATATCTGTCAAAGGCGAAGACTATTTTATTGAGGAGCTAACAAAGTGAGTGTATTTGTTGACGCTGGGATAGAAAAAGCTTTTAGTTTTGACAGGCATTTTAAAATACTTGGAATTTCTCTAGTTGAATCTCAAATATGATTATTTTTCGACTTTTAAGTCTCAAAATAAAAAATATCTATCATCCTAGTACAAAAAATGACCATAACCTTTAAATAGATATTTTCTTAACTATATTTACTTGTTTATTATATTTTTATTTTTAAGTTTTTATTATGAAAAATTTAAGTTGTTTTAAAATGTAAACCTTAAGTTAGGGAACTTAACATAAACAAAAGCAATGAGATTAAAAAATAATTTAAAAAAAACTTTAAAAAAGTTATATTTCTTTATTTATCTTTTTATAATATTACTTTTTAGTTTTTGTATTATTCTGAATTTAACATTGTTAACTGGTTGTAAAAGCGGTAAAGTTATTAAAACATCTCAAACAGATTTATTTTATATTTCAATAAAGGACATAATTAAAAATCCTGATTCCTTTAAAGATAAATATGTTGTAATTAAAGGGTATGGAGTTATTACTGCAACTTTTCCTTTACCTCCTGGTTATATTGGATTAGATAAAAGAACAGTATTTGTAGATTCATTTAAAGACAAAATTATTGCAAATATAGAATATTTAAATAAAGAAACTTTAAATCTTGATAATCTAAGATTATATGACCCAGAAAATTTAAGAGAGTTTGAAGGATATATCAGAATATTTAGCGGCCAAATTGGTGCTCCAGTATCAATAAAATATGAAACTTTCCCTTACTTTGAGATAAGGAAAATAAAGTTAAATTAAGCATATTATTTGTATTTTTTTAAAAAACCTTCCTTAATTAAATAGCTTTCTATAGACATAATAATATTTTCTGCAATCGTTAATATCTTGTTTAGCTTTGTAAGAATTTAATTCTTCCTCATACTCATAATCTCCGATTTGCCTGTCTTTAAAGAGAGGCTCGAATTTATATTTTTTAAAGCGTGATTTTTCATATATAAAAGCAGTTATAACTACGTTATATTCCCAGGCAATTTCCCAAACAAAAATATCATATTTTATGAAATTTTATGAAAAATTTATTGACATAAGATTAATTTTTATTAAAATATAAGTAAATATTTCATGATATATAAAAAATATACATAAAAAAATCAAAAATAATCAAAGTAAATAGTCAAAGTAAAAAGTAAAATATAGGTTTTTAAATGCTTCAACAGACAAGAAAAGAAGAAATAATAAGGTTGCTTCAGGAAAAAAAGGAGTATTTGGTTGAAGATCTCTGTAAAAAATTTTCTGTTTCTCTTTCAACAATTCATAGGGACTTAAATGAGTTAGAACGTGAAGGACGTATAAAAAAAATCCATGGCGGGGTACTTTTAAATGTTATTGAAGACATTGAAACTAGAAACACAATTAGGTTAAAAACAAATATAGATTTAAAAAAAAGAATTGCAAATAAAGCATTGGAATTTGTAAATAACGGTGATTGTATTTTTGTTGATAACTCAACAACTTGTTATTATTTTGCCAAAGCTATAGCTGAATCTAAAATACAGGATTTATTAATTATTACTAATTCGTATTTGATACCCGGACTTTTTACCAGAAATGAAAATATTCAAGTAGTTTCAACTGGCGGATATCTTTTAAAGGAGTTTAACTGTTTTGTAGGGCCAATGGCAATAACAACAATTGATAAATTTAATGGTGATAAATTTTTCCTTTCCACTGCTGCTATTTCAATAGAAGGACAGCTTAGTGATACCTTTAGGCCTGAATCTGATGAAATAAAAAGAGAAATGTATAAAAGATCAAGGGAAAGTATTTGCTTGGTTGATTCTACAAAATTTGGGAAAATTGGCCAGAATAGGGTTTTTTTAATATCAGAAATAAATGTAATTATTACAGATAATTCATGCAGTCAAGAAACACGAGAAGAATTTATAAAGATTGGAAAAGAGTTAGTTATTGCTTAATAGATGCAGCAAAATTGAAAAATTAGAAATATTTTCTTAGTAAATTGTGTAAATAAAAGACTTTATCAGGAGATTTGATGAATAATTTGTTAAAAGATTTTACAGAAAAAGATAATGAAATTTATAATGAGGAATTTTTTAATTTTTTACCCGATAAAATTATTGATTCACATGTTCATTTATGGAAAAGGGAATTTTTCCAAAAAGAGGTCTTGCCTGAAAGACAAAAGTCTAACCCTTTTGCAGACCCTGATATAATTGATGGCTTTACATTTGAGGATTTTAACAAAACGGCAGAGAAACTGTTTTTTGGCAAAACTTACGAAGGTGTTTTTTTTGCGTTGCCTGTAAAAGAAATTAATTTGGCTAAAGCTAATAGTTATATTGCAGATGTTTGTTTGAAAAACAATGCTTATGGTCTATACGTACCTGAGCCTGATTTAAAAACAATTCCAGATAACTTTTTTGAAAATAGATTTATTGGATTTAAGCCATATCCAGACTTAGCTGAATATAATCAGACTAATGATTTTTCAAAACTTGATATAGATGTAAGTATTTTTGATTTTATATCAAAAGCTGTACTTGATTTTTCTAATAAATATGGGCTTATAGTTTTAATTCATATTCCTCGAAAAGGAAGGCTAAATGACAAGAGAAATATTGATGAAATTATTTCTATTTGTAAAAAATATCCAAATATAAAGGTAATTTTAGCTCATGCAGGCAGGTCTTACTGCTATAGTGATATAAAAGATAATATTAAATTATTAAAAGATTTGGATAATTTATTTGTTGATACAGCTATGATTAACAGCTATTCAGTAAATAAAGTTCTTTTAGAAGAGCTTGGACCTGAGCGAGTTTTATATGGCAGTGATTTAAGTGTAGCAGCTATAAAGGGTAAAAATATTGATATAAATAATAAGCATTATTTTGTAACAGATAAGCCTCGTCCCTGGAGCTTATCTTCAAGTGATATGAAATTGGAGGATTTTACTTACTTTATTTATGAAATCATAAGGGCAATAAAAATTGCAATAAAAAGTTTAAACCTAGATCTAAAGGCGATAGAAAAAATATTTTATCAAAATATTAAAAATATAATTGATGATATAAATATTTATTTGTAAATTAAAGAGGTTTATATTTAAATTTTTTTCTAGAAGGGTTAATAATTAAAGGCTTTAAAAAAAAGGGGGTCTACTAAATTGCAAGATTTTAAGTTTAGCATTTCTCAATGGGCACCATTTAGAGATGAAGAGGTATGTGAAAGAGTAAGAAATATAAAAAGGAAAGACATTGAAAAACATTCGAACCCAAATCTTTCTATAAAGATATTAAAAGATACTGACATATCTTTTATGAATGCTTGGGATATCTTTAATAGAATTAAACAGTCTTCAGAAGAGAATAAAAAACTTGTATTAATACTTCCTCAACCCCATCCATTATATAGCAAGGTAGCTTATCTTATAAACAAGTTTAATATAAATTGTAAAAATCTATGGACATTTAATATGGATGAGTGGGCAGATGAAGATGGTAATATAGCTCCAGAGACTTATAGAAATGGTTTCTTATATGCAATGAAACATAACTTTTACTATCAGATAGAAGAAAAACTTAGACCTCCTGAGAATCAGATAATTGGACCGACAAACAAAAATTTTAAAGACTATGAGAAAATGATAGACGATTTAGGTGGTGCAGATGTTTGTTATGGTGGTATAGGTTGGAGCGGGCATCTAGCTTTTATAGAGCCTGGTTCACCTGAATTTAAAGCAAATAGTCTAGAAGAATGGAAAGAAATGGGTCCAAGAATAGTAACACTTTCTCCTTTTACTATTGCACAAAGTAGCCTTGATCCTGATTTTGGCATGAGTGGAGATTGGTCAGCTATTCCACCTAAAGCAGCAACAATTGGTCCACGGCAAATTCTCCAAGCAAAGCTAAGATGTTCTTGGAACAGCTTTACAATAAGCCAAACACTAGTATCATGGCAGAGGTTTACTGTAAGACTTGCCTTATTTGGGCCGGTTACACCAGATATTCCAGCCTCTATGCTACAGCTTGCACCAAGTAATTTTTATATGTCAGAAAGTATTGCAAAAGATATTGAGCCTAGTTTTGAGCATAGTTGGTACTAGTGAGATCTAATAGAGATATTAGGACGAGAAAAATATAATATAATATTGCCTATATTAGTAGTTTAGTAAAATAAATTTTTAAAGTCAAACTAAATAAAATATTTCTTGTATTACTAAAAATTGGATAAAGGAGGTGATGTAAAGCTACATAAAATAATTTTTTAAAAATACAAAGTTAAATTAGCATTAATTTAGGA
>Ga0185342_1000541_pt1 | contig 18532 bp, 15 predicted proteins | sample ConPoolayeEmetaG_FD_128045 | JGI IMG/M metagenome (GOLD analysis project Ga0185342, IMG submission 128045) | Hot spring microbial mat communities from California, USA to study Microbial Dark Matter (Phase II) - Cone Pool mat layer E metaG... ...
CTTATATATGTCTCGGTTATCGCCTGATTTTCAAAACGGAGTTTGGCTTGAAAAATAATTTGACAAGAAGTACGCAAAGAATGCAAAAAAAGAAGAAACGAAGCAATGGTGGTTGCCAAGGTTAAAGACTTAAAAACAGGGAAAATTCTAGCAAGAAGGTTTACGACCAGAAACGAAAAAAGGGCTAGAAAAAATCTAAGGATAAAGGCATTACCAAAAATTTTTTCTTCCTCAATTTCACCCTTGGCTGCCTCCCGAATAGAAATAATCCCTGTTCCCCAGTCAGAAATAGAGGTAAAAAGCACAATAAAAGAGGTGATAAAAATATAATTGCCAAATCCAGAAATCCCCAAAAGACGGGTGAGAATGGCGGTGGTTAAAACCGTTGCCAAAATCACTCCCATTCTTCCCAATCCTTGGACCAAGGTATTGAAAGCCACCCTTTGAGAAAGACTCATCGGACTTATTGTATCACGATGCCAGAAGATGTTAACCTAAAATTGAGATCTTAAATTCCTCCGGCTTTGTCTCTTTTTCCCTCCATACCAACCCCAAGACAATCGCCAATAAAAGTTGGTTTTGCTGTAGGGTAAACCAGTAATGGTCAAATAACCCCAACAGCAGGATAACGTTTAAAGCAATTAGCAACGTAGCAATGCGGTAACATAGTAATCTCTTAAAAGTTAAAACAAGAAACCAGAGAAAAATTAAAAAACCAACCAGACCGGTTTCAGTCAGGATTAAAAGATAAATATTGTGAACTGGCTGAAGAAGCCTAGTTTGACCGCTCTGCCAATATTCCGGCAGGCGGACAATAAAATTATTCAGGCCAACACCTGAAATCGGATTTGATTTTATCATCTCCAAGGAAGATTTAATTAATTGAATTCTCTCCTGAGTGGGCTTTTCGTTTACCCCAAAAAGGCTAAGCCCTACAAGTATAGTAATCATTAGGCAACCAATGGCTAAAAGTAAATTTCCTTTCTTGACCTTTCTTTTCCATAAACCACGAGCGGCAAGCCATAACCCAGCCAGTGCCCCCGCCAGCCAAACAGCCCGAGAGAAGGAAAGGATAAGTACAGCAACACCCAAAATCAGCGCCAAATACCTAAAAATTTTAGTAATTAGAGAAATTAAAATTAGGCTGATTAAAAGAAATCCGGCCAAAGAGTTTGGGTGGGAAAAAGTCCCATAAGGCCGCAAAAAAAGTCTTCCGCTCAACTCCCCTAAGGCAATTCCCGGCGTTTGGATATTGAAACTCCGCTCTCCTAAAAACCAGAAAACTCCTCCCAAAGAGGCTTGTTTAAAAAACTGGGCGATAGAAATTAAAGAAGAATAAGAGAGGGCCAGGGTAATTGGTAATTGGTAATTGGTAATTGAAGAATTGTTTTTAGCCACATATAAACCAAGCAAGAAAAATTCAACAATTTTTGCCAATTTATATAAAGCAGCGCCGGGGTTTTGAGAAAGAAGAGAATTAAGAAGTAAAAAGCAGAAAACCGAAGAAGGAAACAAAAATCTCTTTAAAATTTTAAACGGATATTTGCTTTTTGCTATTTTAAATTTACTATTCCTTAGTCTTTCAATGCCCCACAGCAGCAAGAGCAATAACACTAATATATCTGTTAGATAAATTGTTGGACTTAGGTAATCTATTCTTATACCAAAAACCAAAGAAAAATCTGGCCAAAAATGTTTACCCAACTGGACAGGTAAAAGAAGTATCAAAAACCAGAATAAAATTTCATGAGGTCTCACTTTTTGGTTCAACCGCTTTTACGGGGCTTAACCACCACCCGACGACTTTCCCCTTCGCCTTCGGACTCGGAAACCACATCCACATGGTCTGCCAAAGCAAGATGAATCATCCTTCTCTCCAAGGACGATAAGGGAGGCAAAAAAACCGGTTCGCCGGAAAATTTCACCTTCCAGGCGGCAGAGAGAGCCATCCGGCGTAAAACCTCTTCTCTTTTCTGGCGATAATCACCGATATTAACCGCCACCCTCGTCCATTCGCCGATTTTTTTACTAACTATGACGCCCAAGATCAACTGAAGAGAGGAAAGATTTTCTCCGTGATAACCAATCAAAATTCCCGCATTTTCCTTCTCTGAGGGAGAAATCTCCACCTTAAACAAACGATTCTCCGTATCCTCCGCCACATCTATCAAAGCCTCAAACCCCCCAAGGGAAAAAATTTTTTCGGTTATCTCCTTAATAATTTTTATCTTTTCTCTATTATCCTTCATGGTTTAATTTTAATTTAAACCGTTCAATCCACGGTGTCAATCCTCCCCAACCGCTTGTCAGATATTGTTGAATAAGTTGAAGACTGGAAAAGATAAACCAATAAAGAATCAACCCCGAAGGAAAGGTAAAACCAAAAAGGATAGTCATAAGGGGAAAAAGATAAAGCATCTGGCCTTGCATCGCCGCCGCCATATCATCTGTTTTCTCTTTGGTCGCTTGCGCCACCTCTTTCTCAGTTTCTAAAGCGGGCTGCATCATTTTTGAAGACAAAAACTGCGTTAAGGCGGCAAGAAGAAGGAATAGGCCAGGAAAAGAAATGCCCTGAAATTGGAAAACGTCTGGTCGCGAGAGATTTAGATATAAAAAGTCGAGGTTTATCTTTGTCTCGGGAGAAAGCCGCAGAGGCGAATAAAGAACCTCATTTAATCCGGAAATCACCTTTTCTCCATTATCTCCTAAAACCTGGATAAATACCTGATAGAGGGCAATAAGGATAACCAGTTGAATAATCTGAGGAAGACAACCTGCCGCCGGATTAATCCCATTTTTGCGGTAAAGGTCCATTTGCGCTTGGGCAAAAGCCTGTTTATCCTTTGCGTGCTTTCTTTTTAATTTTTCAATTTCCGGCGCCAGCGCCGTCATCTTTCGCGAAACCTCAAGAGATGGTCTCGTGAGGGGAATTAAAATAATTTTTAACACTACGGTTAGAAGGATAATCGCCGCCCCTAAATTCCCAAAAATCTTGTAGAAAAAAATCAGGGCGTTAACCAAGGGCTGAAATAAGAAAAAATGCCAAATTTGACTCATAAAAATTTTAAATTGTATGTTTACAATTTCAACTTTGCTATTTACTATTAATTGAGTGGGTCTTCCCCGCCCTTACTTAGGGGGTGACACCTTAAAATCCTCTTTATCCCCCGCCAGATTCCCCCAAGTATACCATATTTTTCAATTGCCTGATAACAATATTCAGAACACGAAGGCCGAAAACGACAAGCCTTATCAGTCAGAAAAAGAAATTTGGCTAAACCGGAGTCAAAAGAAAGATATTTTTGGTAAAAACGGATTAGGAATAAAATCATCCTCTTCATTGGAAAAGATCTCCTTTCTTGAGAATCCTCTCCATCTCTAAAACTACCTCCGAGTATGGCCTCTCTAAAACCTCTTTTTTTCCTAAAATAATGAGATCGTAACCGGGCTTTATCCGGGGGAGTAATTTTCTTACCGCCTCGCGGAAAAGGCGTTTGACGCGGTTACGAACAGTGGCTCTCTTTGAAAGTTTTTTTGAAAAAACAAAACCAAACCTTGAAAAATGATTTGCCGTTTGCCGGAATAATAGTCCAAAAGTGGACCCCTGGATTTTTCCTCCCTCCTTCTTCACTGCCGCAAAATCTTCTTTTTTTGTCAAACGATTTATCTTAGGAAGCATTATAAAAGATGGTTTTATACGGAAATTCTTTTTCTCCCCTTTAGCCTTCTTCTTTTTAAAACTTTTCTTCCCTCCCTGGTCTTTATTCTCTCCCGAAAGCCATGTTTCCTTTTTCTCTTTAATTTTTTAGGCTGATAGGTTCGTTTTGGCATAACTAATTCTCCAGTTTCTAATTTTAACGCTTCTTTAAAAAGAAAACAAGACCTTGACATTTGTGGATAACCATATGTTATTATTAGACAGATTTCCTGCCGCAGTTTCCTTCCTTTCTTTATTTTTATATGGACGAACAGAACCTTTGGCGGCAAATTCAGGAAGAATTAAGAATTTCCGTTTCCAAACCCATTTTCCAAACTCTTTTTCAGAAAACCTCTCTTGTCTCTATAGAAAATAATGTGGCCACAGTCGGTTGTCCCAGTTCCTACATTAAGGGTTTAATTGAAACAAGATATTATAGTTTGCTTAAGGATATACTGGATAGAAAGACAAAGGCTTCCAATAGCCTTCTTTTTACCGTGTCTCGTTCTTTTGGAGAAACAAAAAAAGAGTTAGGCCCTCTTTTTGAAGAGGAAAAAGTTGCTCCTTCGCTATTACCTCCTGGTCTTCATCCTGATTTTACCTTTGAGAATTTCTGTGTGTCTACGGTTAACCAACTTCCCTACACGGCGGCCACCGCCGTGGCAAAAAATCCGGGAACAGCCTATAACCCCCTTTTTCTCTGGGGAGGAGTGGGCGTAGGAAAAACCCACCTCATGCAGGCCATTGGACATGAAATTTTTAAAAATCATCCGGAAAAAAAGGTCATCTATTGCGTGGGCGAACAATTTACAAATGAAATTATTGACGCCATCCGGGCAAAAACGACGGATGTTTTCAAGAGAAAATATCGTTCTGCCAGCGTCCTCCTTCTTGATGATGTTCAATTCATCGCCGGCAAAAACACCATTCAGGAGGAATTCTTCCACACCTTTAATGCTATTCAGCAAGCAGGCGGACAAATTGTCCTTACCTCTGACCGGCCACCCGAAGAGATTGCCCGCCTTGAAGAAAGACTCCGTTCGCGGTTCGAGGCGGGATTAATCATTGATATTCCCGCGCCCGATTTTGAACTGCGCACCGCCATCCTTTTAACCAAGGCCAAACAAAGGGGGATACCCCTGCCTATGGATGTCGCCCAGATCATTACTTCTAATATCGACTCCACCAGAAAACTAGAAGGCTTTTTAGTAAGATTGCTCACCGAATCGCAAACCAAAAAAATTCCCATTTCGCCCTCTTTGGTCCAGTCTCTCCTGGGCAAAGCCACTGAGGGCGAGGAAAGAAAAAAAATTAAAAAACCAAAAGAAATGCTTCAGATTGTCGCCGATTACTATGGTATAAAAATCGGCGACCTTAAGGGCCCAAAGAGGATAAAAAAATTTGTCCTGCCAAGACAAATAGCCATGTATCTTTTGCGCACGGAAGCCAACCTTCCCCTAATGGAGGTCGCGTCTTTTTTAGGAGGAAGAGATCACACTACGGTTATGCACGGCGTGGAAAAAGTGAGTAGTCTTCTCTCGGAGAATGAGGATTTGCGGGTGGATATCTCAAAAATAAAAGAAAAACTTTATGAATAAAAATTATAAGTTTTGCACTTTTCCACAAAAACCCTTTATTCTTCAACAAAATTATCCACATTTTGCCTCGCATAATATAAACACTAAAATAACCCAAAAAGCGTATTTATTTTTTGGAGATTTTGCACTTCTCGACAATTTCTGCTACTATTACTACTAATTAATAAAAGAGAAAATGAAAGTTTCTGTTTTGCAGGAAAATTTGAATAAAGGATTGGTGATTGTTTCTCGTTCGATTACCGCCAAAGCAAGTTTGCCAATTTTAACCAATGTTCTTCTTGCAACTGATAAAGGGCAACTTCATCTAGCCACTACCAATCTTGAGATGGGTATTAATTATTGGTTAGGAGCAAAAATCGAAAATGAGGGAGCAATTACAATTCCGGCTAAATTTTTAACGGAAATTGTTTCCTCTCTCCCTCCGGAAAAAATTGATCTTGAGGTTAAAGAAAATACCCTTTTTATTTCTTCGGGAGTTTTTAAGGCAGAAATCTCCGGAGTAGCGGCAAAAGAATTTCCCCAGATTCCTTGCGAAACAAAGGAGATGATTTTGTCTTTTGATAAAGAAGTATTGGGAAAGGCTCTTTCCCAGGTGGGTTTTGCCGCCTCCCAAGATGAGGCAAGACCAATTTTGACAGGTATTCTTATAAGGAGCGAAGAAGGGGGAGTTTCTTTAGTTGCCACCGATGGGTACCGTCTTTCCATAAGGAAAATTAAAATGGAGGGAAAAATTGGAGAGGATTTTGTTATTCCCGCCAAAACCCTTGTTGAGGTTTGTCGGGTGGCTCAGGAGGTTGGAGAAAAAGAAGAAAAAATTAAGGTAGGTTTTGCTTCTGGTGAAAGTCAGGTAGTCTTCTCTCTTCCCAATGTGGAGATTGCTTCACGGCTTATTGATGGGAAATTTCCTGATTTTGAGAAGATTATTCCTCCGTCTTCTGAGACAAAAGTGGTTTTTAATCGTGATGAGTTTTTGCGTTCGGTAAAAATTGCCGCTATTTTTGCGCGCGAACAGGCCAATATTCTTAAACTAAAAGTAAATAAAAACGGCGTGGCGGTTTCCGCAGAAAGTCCGCAATTAGGGTCAAACGAAAGTCAAATTGATGCTTTGGTTGAGGGTCAGGATTTAGAGATTGCTTTTAACTCGCGATTTCTCCTTGATTTTCTTAATGCCATTTCCGACGAGGAAATTGTTTTTGAAGCCAATGGCGCCCTAAATCCAGGCGTCTTTAAGTCTAAAAAAACTGAAGAGGATTTTCTTCACATCATTATGCCGGTGAGGATTCAGGGTTAAGGCTTAAGCCACTCGGGAGCGATTGCCGGTAAGATAATTTTTATATTTTTTGTTTTTCCGTCATTTAGAATCGCTTTTCCCTCAAAGAGAAAAATCGGTTGATAAAATTCTTGCGCTTCTATGGTTTCGTAATAAGCAATTTTAAGACTAAGAATTTGGATCTTTTGGATGTCTTTTTTTTGAGGAAAGATAATTTCCTCCTCGGTCGGATCGGGGATTATTTGTCCCTCTCCCCTTTTTATCTCTTCGACGGTTTCGTTAAGAGATTTTATGGGGTAATCTTTGCCTTTCTCAGTCTCTATTTGATGAAGATTGTAGAACAGAGAGATAAGCGTCCCCTGGCGATCAAGAGTGGCCTCAATTTGATTTCTTGCCGGTCCTAAGCCCACAAGAGGAAATTCATCAATTGTCTGTTCAAAGAAAATTTTAAAGAAGGTAGCTTTTTCTAAATTTGTAACCGGTGACAATTCCGAACCCACGGGAACAAAACCTTTAACCTCCCTGGCGACTATCTTTTTTGGGGTTAATTTCCAAAGATTAAGGGTTTCTTCCGCTAATAGTTTTATCTCCTGGGCGTTTTCTGGCTTCTTCTGGGTAAGAGAAACTCTGCCCACAAAAGAGAATTGACCAGAGGAAATATCCACCCTTAGATAGTTTTCTTTTTCTTGCCAGATGAGGAACTCGTTTTCTTGTCTTTTCTCCGTTTTAGGAGGATTACGAAAGCCCAAAAAGGAAATAATTTGGGAGTATGAAGAAAGAATCTCTTCTTTTTGATTCTTTTTGATTTTATAAGCCGGGAGGTTTTTGGGAACTTTTTGGAATTCCAATTCAGAAAAGAGAATTTCGTAAGGTATCCCTCCTTCTAATTTTTCCGCGAATCGAGACTGGGGTTTGGGAAGTGCCTCAAGAAGCGTTGTTGGCACGTTTTTTATTTCTCCCTGCGGTCCCTTTTGATTTAATTTGAGGGTAAGGAGAATGGCAAGAACAGCCGAGAGAAAAATAAAAAGCCAATATTTTTTGAGAAAATCCTTAATTTTTTTCATTTTGAGCATCTTGGTAATCCTTGGCAAGCGCTTTCTAAATTTCGATAGTGACAACTTTCATGACAACTAACATAATTGCAAGGGCCCGGGGTATGTTGTCCGTTATTAAAGCAACCGGGGACCGTACCACAGTCGCTAAAGGCAAAATGGAGATGACAACCGGTTGAGCCGCCGGTACTGCCTACAAAACCGATGGGGTTTCCTTCCTCAACCGGTTGATTCCTAAGGACGGCTACTCCCTCAAGATGAGCATAAAAACTAAAAAGGTTGGCGGCATGCTTAATAACCACCACAATACCGTATCCTCCGCCATCTCCCGCGTAAACGACAGTGCCTTTAGCGGTGGCATAAACTGTTGAGCCGCAGTTGGCGGGAATGTCAATACCTTCGTGGTACTCGCAACAGCCAAGAAAAGGACTAGGCCGATAACCAAAATTTGAAGAACAAGATAAAGGCGAGCTTACGGGCCAGCGAAAAACAAGTTCCGGTGGCGGAGGAATATTAGGCGGAGAGGGAGGAGGGGGAACTTCTTCAATTGTTCCTGTGGGATGGGTTGGCAGGATAAAAGCGCCGGCGGTGGTCATCACGACAAAAAAGGTTAAAAAAGCCGTTCCTCCCAAAACGCCCAAGATAAGAGTGGCAACCGGCGCGCCTGACGAAGGAAGGGTAAGGAGGCTGCCAAAAAAGGCGGTGATGCCATTTCCGATGCCACTGGCAATGCCTCCGATATTGGAGAGGAGGCCCAAAGCCCCAATTCCCATAAGTGCCAGACCGAAGACCGTGGCCGCGGGCAAAAGAGTCATAATAGCCGCCCCTAAAACAACAAGACCGCCCGATTTCTCCGGATCCTTAATAAGGCGGGCAAGAAAGAAAAGAAGGGGTTTTCCTGTTTTATCCCAGATTTTTTTACCCACCTCAAGGGCAATGTTTATGGCCGTGGCGGCAGTTAGGCCCACAGGTCCGCCGGCGGCGGTTCCGGCAACAGTAATGCCCGCCTCAATCCCCAGTCTTACCGCCAGCCACGTGCCTATTTTTTTTACTCCTTCTTTAGCTGCTTTTCCTAGGGCCGTTTTCCCAAATATTTTGATAACTTCTCCTATGGTTTTCCGGTAAGTCCAGTAGGCAAGACCCTTGAAGGATTCGAACCGGCCGAAGGTAAGAAATCTGATAATTTTAGAACCAAGAGAAAAACGGAAAACGGTTTTCCCCGGGCCGAGAGGAATTTTTTCGTAAAGATGAGAAAGGGAGCCGATTTTGTTAAATGCTTCTTTTAGGATAAATGAATATCCTTTGCCCTTGGCCCAGATAGGTTCTCTTTTAAGGGGTATTTTTGTGCCTGGATCATAAACCGGTTGATTGGTAAGTTTGTCAAACTCGTAATAATTTTTTAATAGCCGTACCGCGGGCTTATTTTGAATACTTAAAATTCTTTGGCGTTTTCTTTCGAGTGTTTTAACTAGCGGATGAGTCTCCGGAAAGCCAGTCTCTTTAAGGGCGTTGATGGTTCTTTCGATATCTTCGGGAAAAATTCCTTTTTTGATAATTTCTTCCCATTCAGCAGACGTTTGGGCGTGTTTTAATAGCCAGACCGGAGGCGTAAGGATAACTTTTTTAACGTAGGCAAGAGTAAGCCGTGGATTAAAAAGGGCGTAGAGGGGAAGAAAGGGAACGCTTTCGTCTCCCCGAGAAAAGGTTGAAACTTGCGGAGGAAACGGGGAAACTCTTCTTTGAGCGGCGATTTTCTGGACAGTGTTTTCTATTTTAGGGTTTAAGGGGACACCCCTTTCCTGAAGTATCCACTTAATTGAGGTTTCCAGGCGAGTAGTCTCTGTTTGAGGATTAACTAAAAGGGTCGCGGCTATTGTTTCTCCAATTTCTTGGGCAAGGGCTGAATTTAATTCCGGATCACGGGCCAGGGAGGGATCGTAATCCGCAAGGGCAGCCCTTATTTGTTCCGTGAGGGTAGTTTCTGCTTCGGCAGATATTGTCTCTGGACTTTTTCGGGAAGACTCTGCGCTCTTTGTTTCTTTTACTGCTTGCGCCAGGGGGATAACGGGTCTTGCCTTTGATTGCGCAAATTGCGCAACCAGTTGGTTGACCTTTTTGTGAGCTTTCTCGCGGGCGTCTCCTTCCATTTTTTGGGCTTTTTCCATCTCGGCAATCAAGGAAGCGAGGTCTTGAGGAATAGAGGGGATATTTTCCTCTTCGGCGACAATTCTTTCCAAACGGGAAACAGCCTCCAAGAGATTATCTGTTTCCAAAAGGGAGGTTAGAAGGTAGATGAAATTTTCCCGGTGATAACCCTCCCATTCCTGGAGGTCTTTATTATTGAAAAAGGCGTGGGCGCCGGTTAATAGCCACCGGGCGAGTTCTGGACTCATAACTTAATAATATCAGATCTCATTTTGATTTTGGGCGGTTTTTTCTTCTTTTTCTATTCTTAGAACCTCTTCCGGCTTGGTGGTGATGAGACGGTGTTCTTCCGGGGAGGCTAAAACCTGCATGGCCACGTGGTTGGCGCCGGCAAAAAACAGACCCTCGCCGACATTGGCGGCCAAAAGGAGGTGTTTTTCTCCTTCGGAGAGATAGAAAATTTGGGCTACCTTGTCAATGGCTGCCGGCGACTGCTTCATAAGAATCTGTATAGAGGAATTGGTAACAATGGCTTTTCCGTAGTCAGAACTAAGGAAGTCTTCAACATCCTGGGTGGTAGTAGTCAGACCAAGATAGTATTTTCTCGCCCTTTTGGCAATGGAGTAAAGAAAGGTGGCAGAATCGGGATATTTCATAAGATACCAGGCTTCATCCACGATGAGGATTCGCTTTTTCATTTCTCTGCGAACCTTTGTCCAGATAAAATCCAAAATAATAAACATAGCAATCGGCCGCAAGGCCTCCTCTAGACCCTTCAGGGAAAAAACCGTAAAGGGATTCTTAATGTTTATGTTTGATCTTTGGTCAAAAATGCCCACAAACGAGCCCTTGACAAATTTTTCGATTCTGTCGGCTAACCCCTTGGCCTCGGGATCCTCCATGCCGATAAGCGCTTTATACAAATCCTCCATCAGGGGCGGTTCGTTTTTTTGGGTCGCCGGTTCCGGGGTGATCCCCTTCATTTTATAGGTTAAGACCAGCGCCCGGTCTAATATCGCTTCTTCCGAGGCGGAAAGTTGCCCCATAATCACCTTAAAGAGAGAATGAAGGGAAAGGATTTTTAAGCCCAATTCATTTTGCCCTTCCTCATAAACCTGCGACAAATCAAAGGGGTTGATTTTTGCCGGGCAGTTAAAGCCGAATTCAATATATTCGCCGCCCACGGCCTGACAAAGGGTTTTGTATTCTGCCTCAGGGTCAACGATCAAAATTTCTGCGCCAAACATAAGCGAGCGAAGAGCCTCTAGTTTTACCAAATACGATTTTCCCGAGCCGGATTTGCCAAAAATCACCGCGTTGGCATTCTCGAGGGTAAAGCGATCGAAAATGATTAAGGAACCGTTGTGTTCATTTATGCCGTACATAATCCCCTCGTTGGCTGTTAATTCCGAGGAGGTAAAGGGAAAGGTCGAAGCCAAAGAAGTGGTATCCATATTACGGGTAATCATCAGTTTGTCCACACATAGAGGCAGGGTGCTTTTGAACCCTTCTTCTATCTGGAGGGTCGCATGTTTGGAGATAATTAAAAGGGCTCCGAGGGAAGATTCCACCTGCTTTGAAATGTGGTTTAGTTCCTCGAGGGAAGAGGCGGAGATGGTGATATAGAGAGCAAATTGGAAAAAGCGTTCTACCCCCTTGACTAATTGTTCCTGAAGGGCGTGGGCGTCTTCTAGTTTGGCTTGGGTTGAGGGATCAATAATCTTTCCTCTTTGAATATCGGTAGAGATTTCCGCCTCCATTTCCGTAATTTTCCTCCTCAGGTCATCAAGGACCGTTTTCCCCTCAGTGGGATAAATAAACATGGCAATATCCAGTGAATGATCAAAGTTAATTAAAGGCGAAAGCCAATTGGCAGAGACAAACCTCGGATAGCCGGCCACAAAAAGGGTCCGGAAATAGGTGTCGCCGATTTTAAGGTGATCAAAATCAACCTCGATCGCCGCCGGGGCAATAATATCCTGAACAGAGACCATGCCGCTACCGATTTTTAACTCGGCGTCAGAGGCGGAAACCTCGGGGACGGGCTTTTGATTATTTTCTGTTTTTTTAAAAAATGACAGGTTCATATTTTTTTGTTTTCAATGGTCGCTTGAACCAAGGGTGTTTCGTATTCTTCGCTTTTCACCAATCTTTGGTAGCCGGAATCCGGATTATAAATGTCATAGAAAAGTTGGATCAATTCCTGGGTCGTTAATTCCTTTGTTTTTAAACCCAAACGATTAAACTGTCTAATAAGGTGATCTCTTTTGGGATAAAGATTCATTTTTGCCCGTTCGAGGATATAGTCTTTGGGAAAGGGTAGCCCCTTTTTTCGGGAGGCCAGCGCCTTAAGGGTTTTCGTGGCGCCTAATTCGAGGGTGGAAAAGGGAATAACCACATAAAAGCTTTTGTCTAAAACATTATTCTTTTTGACTGTTTCCTCGATAAATCGGCGGTACTTTTCCATCTGTTCGCGGAGGAGTCTGTTTGCCTGCTTGGCAATCTCCGCCTCTAGAAGTTTCAGGTAAGAGGTAATATCTTTTCTTTTTGAGCGAACAACAATTTCCACGGGGAAGGTCAGGGAATTTAAAAGGGCGGCGTAGGCATAAATAAGGGCATCCTGTTCCCTCTCTGAGAGTAGCCCGAAATTAATAGCGGTCGTTGTTAGGACTAGACAGCAGGAGCCGTCTTTTAAGATGACGATGTTGTCTTTAATATCCTCAATTTCCAGGTGGTCCTGAGTTGAGGCGCGGATAGGAATTTTTAACGGATCAGGCATACCAAAAATTAGATTAATTAAGCGAATCTGCGTCTTTTGCTTTAATTTCAATCGGTTGGATAATTTCTCCCTTAAGGGCGATTTTGACAAGATCAAAGGTTAGGCCCTCCTTTTCGGTTTCTATTTCATAGATACCGTTAGGAAGTGGCGTCGCAATCCTAAATTGGCCTAGGGGATTTGTCCGCAGGGCCCTTACTGGATTTCCTTGGGCATCCCTTATTTCCATAATGGCCCCCTCAACAATTTTCCCCTCTTTGTCCATGACCACCCCGACGATGATATTAGGAGTCGTAGGAGTCGAGGGAAAAAGGACCTGGGGCGCAGGTTTGGCGAAGGTGGCGGCCGCTTTTTTCCTTGGCGGCCGGAACGGTTGGGGTCTCGGGAACGCGGTTGGCAAAGGAAAGACGCGGGGCGCTTCTTCGGGAAGAGGCGGTAAAGGTTCTTTGGGGGGTTGGATTTTTACGTCTATGGGTTCGGCGGGTTCTCCGAGGGGCTTTGTTTGAATGTTGACGGCTTGGGGAACAGGGGTTTTTGCAAAAAGGTTTCTGATTTCCTCTAGAAATCCTTCTTCTTTTTGGTCAAGGGGATTTTTTTCCGCCGGCAGACTCCTTAGATATTCTGTAAGTTTTTCTCTATCCCGAGAGACAGGAAGAGGCGCCAATTGGGCGACCTCAAGAGGCACCGTTTTTAGAAACTCTAGTTCTTTGGGTTTTTTCTTCCAGATAAATTGGGTAGGTGAGTATACAGCCTTAAAAAAAGAGATAATCCAGGTTTGCAAGGGTCTTTCTTCAAAAGGCAAGAATGCCATAGCCGCGCCCAGAAAGGAAAAAAACAAAACAAGCGGCCACTTAAAATAAAAGGGAAGGCTGGAGGCGTAAAAGAAGAGGGCAATGGCGACTCCGCCTGCCAACTGGAAGAATTGTTTTAGGGTCATATCGCCGACCAGGCGGAATTCATAAGAGGAAATTTGTTGCGGGACAGGATGCTGTTCCATAGGGCAGTCTGACTTTTCTGTTTCTTTCTATTTTAGATATCCTCTTTTGCCAATTCAACTGGTTCAAAGTTGGTCAGAATACAGTTAAAATATAGCAGTCATTTCGCGATTCGGGTGAAATTAAGGCGGACTAAATGTTGATTGGTATGATATAATTCTTCTTAAGAAGGAGAAAAAGATGCCAGTTGGTCCAGGTTCTTCGCCAGAAGTAGCAGCATTACTAGCAGCAGTACTGGTAAAGGGTTTGTCGCCCCAAGGTTGTCAGGAAGCAGAGAGAAATATGGATTTATTCCCATTCTCCTCCACTTTAAAGCCTGATTTTTTAGCTAGTCTCCCGCCGAAAGAACAAGAAGAATGGGCGATAAGGTCTCAATTAGCAGCAGCGGCAGGAAGGAAGAGACGCGCTATGACATATGGGGAACTTCCCAAAAATCCTGAGGCTGCGGGTTTCACCAAGGAGGGCCTTATGGTTCTTCTGGGAAAGCCCGGGGTTTTGCCCGCTCTTGCTCTTTATGTAGCAATTATAAATGATAATTTAAATCTTCGAGCGGTCCTGCAAAACTCAGGACTTCTTGAAAGTTTTTATTCTATAAAAAACGCGAGAGAGGTGGAAGCAATAAGAGAAGCAATGAAGAATTGGATAAAAGCGTATTTCGCCCACGACCTTACTGCGGCCGCTGACGCCGAAACTATTGCCTGGAATCTTTTATATCTTTCAAACGTTATCGAGTGGAACGATAGCGAATTGCCTCCCCATAATCGCTTATCCGGAAGCGCGAATAGAATTCCCAGTATAGCCGGTGTAAAACATTCACAACTTTGGATGATGATGCACCCAGAAGAAAAATTACAGGCTCAGATTTCAGGCGATAACGCCTGGGGCGCTTTGGGGGAATGGGCTCTTAATAATATGAAGCACCCAGGTTGGGCACCGGATAAGGAGGATATACTACCGGATACCATGTTTGAAACGTTGTTTCATAAGATGGCATATAAAAAGGGTAAATTTGAGAGCTTTTATGATTTTCTGCTTATCAATGGTAAGAATTTGGCAGAGGACCCAGTAAATACCCTACCTGGAACAGTGGATTGGTCAAAAATTGGAGAAATTCCATTTGCTTCATACCATTCCGATATCCTGAATGCGGCGGTAACCGTTTTGGATGTTATTATCACAGGGCAATATAAGGGATCTTGGGAAAGCCTAGGTAATGCTTTTAGAACACTTTGTTTAGACAGAAGATACCGCGAGACAGTTTTGCTTGTGAAGCAAGGTATCAATGTACAAGCAAAAAATCTTTGTTATGTGAAAGGTAGATTTTCTTGGTCTCTTTTTCTTTCAGAGCTCAAAGGGGTCGCCCCAAACATTTTTAAGTAATTTTTTAGAGAATTTTTTGGGTTTTTACTTAAATTATCTAATGACGCCCAATCTCCTTAAAGCCTCAATCCATGGAATCGGGGGAGGGGGTACTCCTCTTTGTGCCCAGACGTTAGCACGTTGTTCTTGCTGGACAGAGGCGTAATATTGAAGCGCGCCCGTTCCTATTAATTTTGCCGGTCCCATAGCTTCGCCGATGGCGGTGCCGTAGGCAAAGGGTTTGCCGGCCATAAAGGCTTGGATCATATCGGAAACCTTGGGCGCCAGAAGAAGGATGCCTAAACCGACGAAAAGCATTATCATTATTTCTACTAGGGCATAAGGAGCGGACCCAAGGTTCTTCAGAGCATCTTGGATAACCTGGATTACTGCGGGTATGCCTTTTGGAATAGCATCAGCCAGTTTTTTGAGGCCAGTGAGTCTGATGAGAGCGTCGCTTGTAAGATAAGAACTTAAGAGAACCATCGTGATTACCGCGGGCAGCACTGCCAGATTGGCAATAATGTTTCTAAACCAACTGCCGGTAGTCTCTACACCGGGGAGGATACCAATCATAAGCTGGAGAGGGGCAAAAATTATGGCCAGGACCACAGACGCATAAGCCTTTATAAGTGTCCAGAGAACGCGAAGGTAGGCAATGGCATAAACCACCAGATAGATAAGGGGGATTAGGCCGCCAGCAATGGCTATAAACAAACCCGCCCCAACCCCTATTACAGAGGCAAGAGCGCCAAGGAGGGCGACAAGAAGTCCAATGGAGGTAAACACAATACCCCCTAACGTAAAGGTGATGGCTCCCGTCAAGGAGACGCCCCATATAGCGCCGATCGCTTCCGTAATCGGAAACGGAAAACCGAAAGTGACGTTAAGGGGGGTTATGTTCTTAAAAGTTACGATAATAAGATTATTAATCACCCACATTAAATCAATCAGGAATCCGGCAATGGCGTAAGAGAAGGTTACAAGAATAATCCCCATCACCATTCTTGGGATGGCTGATTCAATGGTTACGACCGTTTTTGCGTCGAGTTTTACGCGAAACATAATAGCAAAACCCGTGAGGATAAAAACCAAAACGAAAAAGACATAGGCAATATTGCGAAACGTCTTCCAGATGGGCAGAATGAATTGCATTTTAGTAAATCCTATGCCTTGCGCGTAGGCGGGTTTGGCCACCAAATTCAGCCTTTCTCCAATATCAGCCAGATAATCAATGCTTGAGGCAGGAGGGACGGCATAAATGGCGGTGGTAAGAAAAGCGAGGCCTCCGATTAAGCCGCGGTCGCCAACACCGGAAGACCCGGGGGTGGGGCAGGTGAGACAGCCGATTAGGAAAGATTGAGTGGAATAAATGATAGATTTATAGGTTTCATAAACAAAACTCTGAAGGTTCATTTCTTGGGTCCCAAAGACAGCGTGCTCAAAATCAAACTGGGATTCGTTGGGAACAGAAAAAGCCCAAATAGGCCTGAGAGAAAGAGCAAATAGCAAATAACAAAGAGCAAAGAAGAGGAGGATTTTTGTTTTATTTAAGAATCTAGGCAGGGATAACATAGTTATTTTTTACCTCGTTTCCCCTTCTTTGGGTTTCTCTTTGTATCTTCAATCGCTGCCCTTGAATTTACGACTTGAGCAACAAACGTCCGGCGATTGTACCATTATAGATTTTATTATATTTCCAGGAACGATATTTTGTCAATCATCTCTTGTGGGGCGTTAATGCTTGAGTGAGCCATTGTTTGGCCAATTGGATGCCGCCAAGATAAGGGAAGTAGAACTTGCCGGTTGAGGGACTGGCCGAACCGGGCTGATAGCGATAATTTACCTGGGAAACCGCGTCCAGCGGACGAAATTTGGGGATTTTATCAGGCCTTAAGATATTGAATACCCCTTTTGTCCTGCTCTCTGCGGTTTGGTTCCAAATCTCTGAAAGATAGGGATGAGAGAGGTTAATGCCAATCTGGCGGGAAACGCTTTCGGTTCTTGGAGCGCAGGGTCGGGGAGGATCCTCATTTTCCCTTGTCTGACATTCGTTATACCAATCGGTGATGTTAAAACTGTTGTATGCCTGAAGGTTTATGACAATTGGGTTGCAGCAAAGAGTATCGTTTGAGTTGGTGTCCACAATTGCCTCCTTCTGGCAGGATTCGACTGACTGGGCAGGAGGTAATCCGCAAGAGGGGGGTGGCGTAGGCACAGGTGAGGCATCACCGCAAAGGGGAAGATTGCATTGGCAGCCCGGAGGGACATCGGGGTTACAATCTGTATAGCCGCAGATACAACCGCCCCACATATGGTAACCGCAATGACCTATTTGCGAATGTTCTCCCAGACAATTACCTTTTTGCAGACAGCCACAGCCGTCTTCGGCTGTAGGATAGAGCACCTTGCAACCGCAGGGAATGGTGCCCGTAGCCTGCGCAAGAAGTTTTTTTTCATCTGGAGGCGTGTTGGAAGAGGCGATAATTACCTGATTATTTGATCCTAAAGGGCTACTTCCCCCTTTATCCTGGGGCAAAAGAATAGATTGGATTTCTTTGCTTGCCTCATAAAGTCTGGCAAGATGGGGCACTTTTTCAATTTCCGCATTGGGATTGGTGATTTCAAATCTATCCCTGGGTCCCCGGCCAAGATAGGGAGTGATATAGCCGGGAGTATCCTCGTGAGAAAGCAGGGGGACTGTTTGCCAAAGTTTAAACCATTTACCATTGTTGGATTTCTTCCAGTTTTCCCACTTTTCCTGATAATCTTTTTCGTCTGGATTTGGCGGCTGGTGACTGCGGAGATCAGAGAGTTTGTACGTTGAAGTAAATAAACCCAGGGGCAGGTCGTTATAGCCTATGCCATCAGAATACTGATAAGGCACCTTAAAGGGAGAAACAAGGTTCCAGCTATCAAGCATACCCTTTACCATGGCGATAAGCCCCCGGTCCAAAGGATTAACATCATAAAGGCAAAAATGGGCTATTTGCTGCGGCTTAATTTCCTCGTGGGATTGTTCGGCAATTCTTCTTGCAATCTCGCCCGCGATCTGAAGCCAGAAAGGCGCATCCCAGCAGAGTCGGCCGAGATAACCAATTTGATAATTATGGATGGCTCCTTCCCTGCCGGGCGCAAGAGACAAACGGTTGTTAATCATATTCTTTTTAAGTTTATCCTGATATGCCATGGGTGTTATTTTCCGGAGAACGCCTTGATAATTGATAAGGAAGAGACGGTTTTCTCCATGGAAAATATCCCTGCCCAGGATATTTAAGAAGGGATATGTTCGGTAGTATTCGTGGGTGCCCTCAAAATAATCAGCGAGATACTTCTCTTCGCTTTCCTCGCCTTTTTTGCCCACAAAGGGAATGGTTGTTTTAAAGGGATCAATACTAATGGTTCCCTGCCAGTCTTTTGTAACCCAGTATTCGTCAGGTTTGGCTTCGCATTGTCTGCCTTCGTCCCAGGTAAAAGAAACGTTATCCGAGACAGTAAAACTCTCGGCGCAGGAAGGTGTCATCTTATTGGTCGCATTGCAAGATTCGCAAGGAGCGGGTCGGCTGGTGGTATCGGAGGTGGCGTCTTTATTGCACGAAGAGGCGGGAGGAGGGGGGGGAAGAGATGGCAGGGGAGAAGG
>Ga0185342_1000542_pt1 | contig 18531 bp, 13 predicted proteins | sample ConPoolayeEmetaG_FD_128045 | JGI IMG/M metagenome (GOLD analysis project Ga0185342, IMG submission 128045) | Hot spring microbial mat communities from California, USA to study Microbial Dark Matter (Phase II) - Cone Pool mat layer E metaG... ...
CCCCACCCCGGCCAGCCGACCGGACGCCGGTGCGGACAACCGCGAGTCGACCCCGCTCTTTACCCTCACCTCGGCCCTGGCCTACGCGCAGGCCCACCGTCGCGAGTATCAGACCGCCAAGGAGGATCTCTACCTGGCGGCCCTGGCCTTGACGCTCGAACGGCACCTCTGGACGCCGATCTTCGCCGCCCAGCTCAAAGAGGTGTACGGGAACTACGGGGAGGCCCAGAACTTCGACCAGGCCATGCGGACGGTGGCCGATTTGTCGGTTTCGCAGCGGCTGCCCTACGGCGGGAAATTCACCGCCCAGATGATCAGCACCCTGATCCGGGACGTGAAGAAGACCATCACCGCCCAGGAGGGCAGCGGGCTGGTGCTCGGGCTGGAAGTGCCGTTGCTGCGCGGGGCGGGACACGTGGCCCAGGAAACGCTGATCCAGTTGGAACGCGAGCTGACCTACTCGGTGCGGACTTTCGAGCGTTTTCGACGCCAGCAACTGGTGTTGGTGGCCCAGGCCTACTTCGACCTGCTCCGGTCCAAGCAGCAGCTCATCGACAGCCGGCAGAACTACGACACGCTGGTCGAGCTGGTCGAGCGGGCCCGGGCCCTCCAGGACACCGGCCAGGGCACCCTGCTGGACACGCAGCGGGCCGAACAGGCCATGCTCAACGCCGAGACCGGCCTGGAGAGCGCCCGCGAGTCTTTCCGCTCGGACACTGACGATTTCAAGCTTCTGATTGGAATGCCGGTGGATCAGCCTCTGCGATCAGAGGACCTGGAGGATATCGAGACCATCGAGCGGAAGATCGAAGCCGGCCTCTATCCGCTGCTGGCCCGGCCGCGGGGGGCCGAGGACGAGGAGCAGGCCATCGCGGTGGCGTTGCAGCGACGGCTCGACCTGCGCACCTTCGCCGATCGCATCGATGATGCCCGGCGCGGCCTGGCCGTCAGTCGCAATGCCCTGCTGCCGGACCTGAACTGGAACTCGACCCTGAGCTTCGACACCGATCCGCAGCATTACAACCTGGGGGCTTTCGACTTCGCCCGAGCCAACTGGCGGACCGAGATCGCCCTGGGGCTGCCGCTGGAACGCATGGCCGAGCGCAACGCCCTGCGCAAGTCGCTGATCGACCTCCAGCGCGCTCAGCGGGCGCATCAGGAGCAGACCGAGCGGATCCGGGCCGAGATCCGCCGGGCGATCAACCAGATCCGTTTGCAGGACCGAGTGCTGGAGATTCAGCAGCGGAACGTTCAGGTGGCCGAGGCCCGTCGCCAGTATGCCGAGCTCCAGTACGAAAAGGGTGAGATCAGCAACCGGGACAAGGTTGAAGCCGAGAACGAACTTCTGGCGGCCCGGAACCAGCTCAACCTGGCCAAGACCGCCGGCTGGGGCGCCGTGCTACAGTTCCGCCTGGCTACCGAGACGCTGCTGGTCGAAGAGGACGGCTCGCAGCAGCCCGACCCGGACTTGCCCTGATTGGCCGTACCGGCCGGCGGACTCGGTGCTGGTTTGCTCAGTGCTCGACCGGTTTACCCAAGAGCGGCGTCAGCTCGGCCAGCTTCTCGGCCAGCAGCCGGTCGTTGCTGGCCTCCATGTTCAACCGCAGCAGCGGCTCGGTGTTGGAGGCCCGCACATTGAACCACCAGTCCTCGTACTGGACCGTGACTCCGTCCAGATAGTCGATCTGGGCATCCTTGTACTTGGCGGCGATCCGCTGGAAGGTGCCCTCCTTGTCATCGTTCTCGAAGTTGCGCTCGCCGCTGCTGGCATAGATGTTCAGCGGCTCGACCAGCTCGGCCAGCGACTTTCCGCTGCGGGTGAGGGTGTTGACTACCGCGATGAAAGCCAGGATGCCCGAGTCGCAGTAGTAGAAATCCCGGAAGTAGAAGTGCCCGCTTAGCTCGCCCCCGAAGACCGCGTTGTTCTCGGCCATGGCCCGTTTCATAAACACATGGCCGACCCGCTCCCGGCGTGGCAGGCCCCCGGCGCTGGTCACCGTCTCCGGGACGATCCGGCTGGAACGCAGGTCGTACACCACGGTGCAGCCCGGCCGCTCCCGGAGATACTCGCCGGCCAACAGGGCGGTGATCAGGTCGTTGCGGACGATCTGGGCATCCCCGTCCACGAAGACACAGCGGTCGGCGTCCCCGTCGAAGCAGGCTCCGAAGTCGGCCTGATGTTCCCGGACCGCCGCCTGAAGCTGGGCCAGATTGGCCGGCACCAACGGGTTGGGCGGATGCACAAACTCCCCGTTGTGCTCGAAATTCAGCGGAATGATGTTCAGGTTGGGCACCCCGGCCAGGATGATCGGCAGCCACCTGCCGGCCATCCCGTTGGAAGCGTCCACCACTACCCGCAGCGGCCGCGGCGTCCGCAGGTAGCGATGCAGGAAATTGCGATACGGCTCCGACAAATCCATAGTGCGGATCGGGCTCAATTGGGGAACCACGTGCCGCGAGACGGCCCGCGCCAGACGCTGAATCTCCTTCAGCCCCGTCTCGATTCCGATCGGCTTGCCCTTGGCCCCGCAGATCTTGAACCCGTTGTAATTCGCCGGATTATGGCTGGCCGTGGTCTGCACGCCCCCGCAGCAGGGCATGTAGTTGGTAGCGAAATAGATCTGGGGCGTGTCGATCAGTCCGATATCAATCACCGGCGAGCCGACCGAAGCCGCCCCCTCCATGAAAGCCTGACAGAGCCGCTTGCTCGATTTGCGCATGTCCCGGCCAACAATCAGGGTGTTCATCTTGGAGTCGCTGCGGTCGTAGCCCGTGAGCGTGGTGCGCAGGAACTGGGCGGTGGCGTTCCCGATCCGCCAGGCCAGGTCCTCGTTCAGCGGCTCGGGCACCGTCGCCCGCACATCGTAGGCCTTGAACACCTGCTCGATCACGTCCACTTTTTCCATCTCCAGTACGCTGCGGGGTGGAGGTCGGACGCCGGCCGGGCCTGAGGGTGCGTAGTAGGGTGTCCGCCCCTGCTCGTCATCGTTGAAGCGGCAGCCGGGGCACTTGCGATAGTTGGCCCGCCGCCGACCAATGCAGATCGCCTCGGTGATCTTGATATGCTCCTCGCCAGGGCAAAATCGCTCGTAGTCCGCGGACTTATCCGCCACGTCTATGCTCCCGTCCAACCCATACGCGATGCTAGCAGACTGCCGCCCGCCCGGCTACCCTCGCGACCTGTGCCACCGGGCTCGGGTCGCGGCCCAAAGGGCGCAAGCCGGCCCGGGCCGCCTATCACTGGCCCTGCCCCGCCGGATCGGCCGGCTCCAACGGTGCGGCGGCCCCGGCCGAGGCGGATCGCATTGCTCGCCGCGCCCGAAGCCTGCGACGAAGCTCCAGCCCCACCAGCCCCGCGAACAGTAGTGCGAACCCTATCAGGCCGGCGTAGCTTTCGATCTTCTCCGGCGCCACCGGCAGCGTTACGCCGGTCACGACCGTCGACGTGCCGTCGGCGAAACGGATCAGAAACTCGCCCTTGCCCACCCGCGCGCTGATGACCGCCATCCGAAGCCCGAACTCCGCGCTGCCGTACCGTGGAATGCCCTCCTTGGGCGAGTCCACCCAGGCCGTGCACACCCCGGGTCGATCGGGCACCCCGACATTGACCAGATAAGTGGCCTCCCTCTTCCAGCCTGGCGGGGTCAGAAACATGTCGCCGTGGTAGTGACCGAACTGCACAAACACGATCGGCGAGTCATAGTAGTTCGTTATCGTCCAGCGGTAGCTTCCGCTGGCATCGACGCCCCCGCTGACGGTGACCTTCTTCTCGTCGGCGGCGCAAGGCACGGCCAGAGCGACCCAGCCGACCGCGGCCAACCACCCCGCCACCCGCAGCAGAGTCTTCGGGTCCGGCCTTGTGATAAACCTGAAGTACATGCCTACGCCTCAGTCGCCGGCCGTCTCCACCAGCCGCCAAACGCGGGCCTGGTCGTCCGCGTACAGCCGATCGAAGCGCGTCCGGTCGTCGAACTGCGACATGCTACCATAGCGCTGCCGCTCCGGCTCGCCGGCCAGCACGTGGGTCACCCCCGCCTGGCGCAGGATCTCATACGCGACCGCGCTCGAATTGGTCGACAAAGCCCGCTGAACCTCGCTGAAGACCCGCCGCATCCCCTCCGGATCCCGCGGGTAAAAAACCCGCACGTGCGGGTTGCCCGGATCCGCCACGCCCACGCGTCGGTCGGTCAGTTGCGGAAGCGTCACACGCCGGACCGGATCGCCCTGCACTACCGCGTCGGGCGAGGTGTGCTCCCGCAGGAAGCGAACAGCGCCGGCATCGGACCAATCGCCGGTCCGCCAAAAGAGCGTTCGGGCCGCCATCATCGGGGCCTCGTACAGACCGACCGGCAGTCCCAGCAGCAACCCGAGCGCCAGCACCGGCTTACTCCAGGGCCTGGCCCAGCGGCGTATCAACCCGCCGTCCACCAGCAGCCCGGCACATATCGCCGCCAACACCTGGGTTGGCATGACCGCGATCCGAAAACCGTAGTCGATCGGACTGTGCTGGCTTCGCACGGTCAGGAAGGCGGCCACGCCCAGGAGGCTGGCCAGGATGAGCAGTCGCAGGCCGCGGTCATGCCAGAGGCCAGACCAGCCGGCCCGGCTCAGCAGGACGACCGCCGCCCCCGGCAAACCAAACTCCACCAGCAGCAACCACGGTGCGTCCAACAGGTTAGCCAAAACTCCGGGCGGCGCCAGCCACCCCAGCAAGGCCCAGTCGAAGCGATCCCAGCGCGCTGTAAGATTCCCCGGGAACCGCGCGTCCATCTCCGCGTACCCCGCCCCTTGCGGCAGCATCAGCAGCAGGGCCAGCAGGGTCAGGCCGCCCATCGCCGCCGCCAGTTGGCGGCGAGCTGCCCGCTCACGCCACACTTCGCTTGCTGCCCAAATGGCCGCCGCCGGAAAGATGCTCATCGCCAGATACACGCTGCTGCCGAAAAGGGACGCGGCCAGCAGTGGGGCCGCCAGCAGCCAGCCCGGGGAACGCGGCGCCTGCCGCAACCAGATGATGCTCAGCAGCAGAGCCAGCGTGGCGGCGATGTGCTGGGGACACCACTGATACTGGGTCATCAAGTTGTGAATCCGCCACGGCACGGGTGTCCAGGAATCCAGAACAACCACCCCTCGCCTGCCCGCCAGCATACGAACCAAAACCGGGATGATATCCCATGCCCCCACTACGCTGACGCAGGTCGCGGCCAGCAGCGCCCCGCCCGGCCGACCCGGCCCCAGGATCGTTCCGGCCAGCAGGTATACCGTACCCACGAAAACCATTGCCAGCACCGCGCTGCTGAAGCCGAAGGCCAGGCCGATTGAGACCCGATCGCCGGTCAGTTTCCGCAGGGCCGCCGGCAGCAAGTGGTGATAGTGGTAGTAGTAATAAGGCGTAGCACTTTCGTCCGCATAAAAGATGCTATGGAGCGGGAGCGGGTATCGCTCCAGCGACCATAGTATTGCGTGGTGTTTGATGTAGTCGTGGGCCGGACGCGGGTTCAGTCGCCCGCCGGCCTCCGGCAGCCAGTAAGACCCGAAGGTGCAGATACCGACGTAGATGACCAATCCGGCCAGCCCGGCCCGGTATCTGATCGGCCTCTTGGGGCCCACCGCGCAAGCCACCGGATTCCTGCACGCCACAGCCCACAGCAGCAGGTTCAGCCCGCTAGACAGCACCCAGACTGCCAGCCGCTCATTCGACCACCTCCACAGCCAATCCAGGGGAATGGGCATCAGCACCATAGCGGCCGCGACCGCCACGCAGCCGGCGCCCGGAAGCTCGCTTATCGGTCGCCAGAGGCGTATCACGGCCCGCCCCGGCAGCCACAGCAGCAGGACGGCGGCAGCGGGAAACGAGATCCAAGCGACCGGGCTCCAGCAACCCAGAGCCGCAGCCAACAACAGCCCCAAGTGGCCGACCGCCGAAACGGTCGGGTCGCGGCCGAAAACTTTCATAAATGCCGTCACTTGCACGCTCTGTCGCGGACCCAGGCCGGCAGTTTAACCCGGCTGTACCCGGCTTCCAGCACGTGCATCCCCTCACCAGCCGGCAGCCGCTTGGGGCCCGTCAAGTCCGCGCTACCGCCCGCGGACACGCCTCAAAGCCCTGGCGGGCGCCGCCCCGGCTGCTATCATTCCGCTTCGCACACTGACACGCTGTAAGCAGGTAGGACCATGAACTGGATCGCGATGACCTTGCTCCTGGCGGTCAGCCTGACCGGGTTCGCCTATTCGGCCAGCCGCCGCTGGCGACTGATGCTGGTAGCCAAACGCCCAGAGAACCGGACCGACCAGATCGGCCAACGCCTCTGGGGAGTGCTCATGTATGTCTTCGCCCAGAAGCGAATGGTGCGCTATCCGCTGGCCGGCTGGGCACACATCATCGTCTTTTTCGGCTTTCTGGTGCTGTTGCTCAACTCGCTGATCCTGTGGGGACGCGGCTACGTCCCGGACTTCAACTTCTGGGTCTTCGGACCGCATCAGCCGCTAGGCGCCATCTACGCCCTGCTGCGCGACATCTTCACCTTCCTGGTCATCGTCGGCGTGCTGATCTTCTTCTACAACCGGGTGATCGCCCGACTCAGCCGCCTGACGCTGAATTTCGAAGGACTGCTGATTCTAACGATCATCTTCACCATGATGATCGCCGACCTGGTCTACGAAGGGGTGGAGCTGAACCGCGAGCAGGCCGGCTTCCGGGCCGGAATGCCCTTCGCCTCGATCACGGCGGCGATTCTGTCGCCACTGCCCGCCGGCGCCCAAAACGTCCTCTGGCAAGTCGGATTCTGGGCCCACTCGGCCCTGGTGCTGATCTTTCTGAACCTCCTGCCCTACGGAAAGCACTTCCACGTCCTGACCGTGCTGCCGAACGTGCTGACCCGTCGCTTGACCCCACTGGGCCACCTCAGCCCGATCACCGATATCGAAGGCAGACTCGAACGCGAGGAGACGTTGGGAGTCAAGCGCATCCAGGACTTCAGTTGGAAGGACGTGCTCGACTTCTACACCTGCACCGAGTGCGGCCGCTGCACCGACAACTGCCCGGCCAACAACACCGGCAAACTCCTCTCACCCAAGCACCTGATCAACAACTTGCGCGACCATCTGTACAGCCGGGCGGGAGAGCTGATCGGGTCGAGCCGGCGGCAACCGCCTGCCGAACAGCCGGCCTCCGGCGCCGCCGAGCAGGACCACCCGCTGGTCCCGGACTGCATCAAGCCCGAGGTCCTCTGGGCCTGCACCAGTTGCGCCGCCTGCGAGGAGGAATGCCCGGTCTTCATTTCGTTCATCGACAAGATCGTGGACATGAGGCGCAACCTGGTGATGGAGCGTGGGGAACTGCCCGAGCAGTTGCAGACCGCGTTTCGTGGACTGGAGACCGCCGGCAACCCGTACAGCTACCCTAACGAGCGACGGGCCGAGTGGGCCGAGGGACTGGATGTCCCGTTGATGGCCGACCAGCCGGATGTCGAAATGCTGTACTGGGTCGGCTGCGCGGCCTCGTTCGACGACCGGTCACGGAAAATCGCCCGGGCCTTGGCTCAACTGCTCAAAACTGCCGGGGTACGCTTCGCGATCCTGGGGCCGGAGGAACAGTGCAATGGCGACCCGGCCCGCCGGGCGGGCAATGAGTACCTGTTCCAGACCCTGGCTGCGGCTAATATCGAGACCCTGAACCGTTACAAAGTCAAGAAAATCGTCACCGCCTGCCCCCACTGTTACAACACGCTCCGCAACGAGTACCCCGACTTCGGCGGCCGCTACGAAGTGCTTCACCACGTCACGCTGCTGGCCGAGCTGATCCGTACTGGCCGACTCACTCCACAGCGACCGGTGGACGCCCGGGTGGTCTATCACGATGCCTGCTACCTCGGCCGGCACAACGGGCTGTACGAGCCGCCACGTCAGGTGCTTCGGGCCATCCCCGGTCTGTGCCTGCTGGAGGCCGACCAGACTCGCGACCGCGGGATGTGCTGCGGGGCCGGCGGAGCTCAGATGTGGAAGGAAGAGGAACCCGGCCACGCCCGCGTCAACCACACTCGACTCCGACAGCTCATGACCGCACTGCCGCCGGCGGGGGCCGATCGCGGCATCGCCTCAGCCTGCCCATTCTGCAAGACCATGCTCACTGACGCCCTGGGCGCCGAGGGACACGAGAACGTACTCCAGCTCGACATTGCCGAGTTGTTGTGGGAATCGGTCCGAACCGATCAGAGCCAATAAGCTTCGGTTACCCGGCCCGGGTCCGGCGGACCGGTCACGGCCCACCCAGCCCTGAGCGGCTCGGCTGAGTCGTAACCTGGCCCTCGGCCCGCAGTTGGCTCATCAGCTCGCCCGCCTCCGTCAGTCGCGGCTCAAGATGAATCGCCTGTTCCAGGTGGCCCAGAGCTTGGAATTTCCGCCCCACCGCGGCCAACACAACCGCCAGGCGGAAGTGGGCCTGGGCGTTGCTCGGATCCAGCTCCAGGCCGGTTGCATAGTAGTCCGCCGCCTGCTCCGGCTGCCGCTCCGCCTCGCTGATTCGACCAAGCTGAAAGTAGGCCAGCGCCTGACGCGGCTGCCGGGCCAGCGAGCCCAGCAGCTCACTGCGGGCCTGGTCATAGCGCCCCAGGCTGACCAGCATGGCGGCATAGTTCGTTCGAGCTTTATAGTCGGCCGGGTTCAGCTCCAGGCAGCGCGCGTAATGCTCGGCCGCCTCGGCCCACCGGTTCAACTGGGCCAGACCGAACGCCAGGTGATAATGCAGGTCACTGTCGTCGGGGTCGCGCGGCAGATAAGCCTCCAGCAGGTCGACGCCTTCCTGACTACGCCCCTGCTGATACAGCAGCGTGGCCAGCGACAGGTGTGCACCCCGGCTGGTCGGGTAGTGTCGCAGCACGGAACGCCAAATACCCTCCGGGCTGCGGTACTCGGCGTTCCGCCGAGCGGTCAGCACGACGCCTGCGGCGACCGCGGCGACCGTCAGCAAGCCGGCCAGACCGGACCTCAACCGCGGCTTCCAGGCCAGCCGGCTCAGCAGCCCTGACAGGCTGACCACCGTCAGGCATATCACCGCTGCCAATGGCAGGTACATCCGCCGCTCGGCCGCCACTTCGGTCACGATCGGCACCACGCTGGAAGTCGGGGCCAACAACAGGAAGAACCAGGCGCCGCCAAACCCCAGCGGCGGCCGTCGCCAAAGGCCCCACAGGGTGGCCAGCAGCAGGCCGCCGATCGCCGCAGCCGCGGGTAAAGCCGCGACGATTGAGCCAGCGATCGGCCAGCCGTCATAGCACAGCGCCAGGGGATGGGGCCAGAAACTGAGCCGCAGGTAATGCAGGATCACGCCGGGCTGGGTCAGCAGGTATTGCACCGGCCGGAGGTGTTCCAGGTGGAAGCCGACCGATGCGGCCCGCGGCCCGCCGGCCACCAGGAGTGCCAGCGGAATCCAGCTTGTCGCCAGGCCGAGGTACAGCCAAGGCCGTCGGCGGAGAGCGGCCAGGAGAGACCCGCTTAGGAACGTCCGGTCGTAAAGCAAAACCAGGACCGGCCCAACTGCTGCCGTTTCCTTGCTTCCACTGGCCAGCCACCCGGCCAGAACCGCACCCACTTGCCAGAGCCGGCCGCGCGCCGAGCCGGCCGCTCGGATGGTGCAGTAAAGTATCAGCAGCAAGAAGAATCCGACCAGCGATTCGGTTCTGGTGCTGATGTAGGTGACGCTTTCGGTTTGCAGCGGGTGCACCACCCAGAGCAGGGCGGTCACGAACGCCAAGTGCGGGCCGACAAATCCCCGGCGACCGGCAACCGTATTGCCGGCCAAGGTTCGACGCAGGATGTCCCACAGCAGCAGGCCGTTGGCAAGGTGGATCGCCAGGTTGACCAGGTGATAGCCCCAAGGTTCCAGGCCACCCAGGGCGTAGTTGACCGCAAAACTGAAGGCGACCACCGGCCGGCCGGCCAGGGTGGTATCCGCCGGGGCCCACATCTGCGGCCAGGTCGGCCTGAGGCTGCGGAGATATGGATTCTGGGTAATGGCCGGGAGGTCGTCGTATACGAACTGACCGGAAAAGCTGTTGAGGTAGGCGCCGGCGCCCGCCAGCACGATGACCAGCCCGAATCCGACTGACCGCCGCCAGTTGGATGCAGCCTCGGCCTTCACCGTCTGTCCCCTAGTCCTTGGTTGGTTTTCGGCGGCCCGGCCGTGCGGGCCAGGCCCCGTCCGGGTGGTAGTATAGACGTCGCCGACGGGCCGGTCGCGGCGGCGAGTACCTCACTGGACAGATCGGCCAAGGTCCGGTACACAGGCCGATTGGCTGCCCCAGGCCGGCACGCCACCAGGGAACAGTTTCCGCGACGGAGCGTTTCACGTGGAACCTTCGCAGCCCAACCCGGTATGCCGCGGGACCAGCGACCTTTCGGACGGGTGGTCTAATAATTTTCGGCCGCTAGAACCCCTCGATGTTCGCAAGACGCCCACCTGCTCCGAAATGCTGGCGGCCATGTCGAAGACCGCGTTCGGTGGTCGCGGGCTGGGCGAAGCGGCCGACGTGCTCTACGAGATGGTCACCGATCCGCGGTGCTTCGTGGTCGGAACCTTTTCCGGCGCACTGACCATCGCCAAGCAGGGCCTGTTACTGACCGAGATGATCGACCAGGGGATGCTCGACGCGGTGGTCACCACCGGAGCCCTGATGTGCCACGGATTGATCGAGCAGAGTGGCCGGACCCACTTCGCCCACGACCGGACCTGGAGCGACGAGCAGCTTTACCAGGCCGGCTACTGTCGAGTTTACGACACGCTCGAGTTGGAGCGCAACCTGGAGGATCTGGCCGAGATGGTTCAGCACGTGCTGACCGCCCTGCCTACCGAGCAGCCGCTGGGCAGCCACGAGTTGAACTGGCGAATCGGGGATTACGTGCGGGCGACCTGCCCGGGTCGCGGGATCTTGCAGTCCGCAGCGGCCAAGCGCATTCCGGTGTACATCCCGGCCTTTACCGACAGCGAACTGGGACTGGACGTGTTCATACACAACCTGCTCTCGGTCGAGCAGGGTCGTCGCCCGGTGGCTATTGATCTGCTGCGCGACGTGGCCGACTATTACGCCCGGGTCAGCCAGGCCGAGCGGCTGGGCATTTTCACCATCGGCGGCGGGGTGCCGCGAAACTGGGCCCAGCAGGTCGGGCCGCTGGGCGAGATTCTTCACCGCCGAACTGACGGCCGGCACGGGAAGTACATCCGCTTTCAGTACGCCGTCCGAATCTGCCCCGAGCCCGTGCACTGGGGCGGCCTTTCCGGCTGTACCTATTCCGAAGGCGTCTCGTGGGGAAAGTTACTCTCCCCGAAGGAGGGCGGACGGCACGCCGAGGTGTACGCCGACGCAACCATTGCCTGGCCAATCCTGCTCCGCGGCGTACTGGAACGAATGGGGCGCATTTGACCCGGTCCCGAAAAACAGCTTTGGCCGCCTCGGTTCCGGCCGCCGACCGGTAGTGCCGACCCATAGCGCCCGACTTCCCAGTCCGGCGGATTACGGCGCCAAACTGAAAGGTACCTCTGCAATTCCTGCGATGGACTGCCAACGGCAGGCCATTATCCGGGCACCTGCCCGGGGGCAGCTACGACCATGAAGGACGTCCGCATCCGGCAGACACCTGGGGTCGGATGATTGGCTGGGCCGATCACCCCACGAAGTTTCTTGACCGGCATTGCGGGCGGCCAGGCCTGCCGGAACCGCCCCTAATATTTTGCCCCCCAACGTTTTATCGCCCTTCCGCCCCGAGCGGCAAAGTGTCGGCCCGCTGGTCTTGCATGCCCGACGGGTTTTGAGTATATTTTAAGCGGCTCCCCATAGAGCCGAGTCCGGCAACGTAGGTTGGCTCCCCCCGCCGGAACACTCGGCCCAAGCATCGAGATACGAGGGCGCGGCGTGCGTCGACGCCGTGCGTCACGTTGGGCCAGGCGGTCCAGCCGTGGACCCGCCTGCCCTGAAAACTGGTCGTGGGCACAGGACCGGATGGGAGAAGCGATGCTTCCGAGTGAGCCGAAAGTCACTGCGACGGGGCTTGTCAAGTTCAAGCCGCAGGCCAAGCTGCCGCCGGCGGCGGTGCTCCAGCTCTTGCCGCCCAGCAGTGTGAAGATTCTCAAGCGGCTGCTGACCGAGCCGGCCGAATACGTGCCGGCCGAGCTGTTCGATTTGCCCGAAGCCGAAAGTCTGCTGCTCCGGCCGCTGCACGAACTGGGGTCCTGGGCCGGCTCCGGCGACGACAGCGGAGTCTTCGCGCTTCGACTTCCAGAATCCGAGCCGGTCTGGGGCCTGGACCGGGAGCAGTTCCTGTTTCTGCGAATGAATTACTGCCGACGACAGATCTTTCGCATCCTCCAGGCCCAGGCCGGAAGGCGGCTGACGGCCGAGACGGTCGCCGAGCTACTGCGCTGGCATCGGCTGGCCGCCGAGACCCGCGACGAGATCGTCCGCGAAAATCTGCCGCTGGTGCTGGCCATGTCCAAGCGCACGCGGATCACCGGAGTGGACATAACCGACCTGATCAGCGAGGGTAACCTGGCCCTGCTGCGGGCAGTCAACAAGTTCGACTGCTCCCGGGGGTATAAATTCAGCACCTATGCCTGCCGGGCCATCCTCAAGAGCTTCTCACGCGTGGCTACCCGCACCGGCCGCTATCGGAACCACTTCCCCACCGAGTTCGATCCGACCATGGAGAAGAGCGATCAGGTTGAACGGGTGCGGGCAAACGCGGAGCAGGACTGCCTCAGCGAACTGAAGTCCATTCTGGCCGACAACAGCGCTCGGCTGAGCGAGGTCGAGCGCACGGTGGTCCTGGCTCGCTTCGCACTCGATCCGGCCACCGGCAGCCCCTTGGAACGAGCCAAGACTCTCGAACAAGTTGGGGAAATGATCGGCCTGACCAAGGAGCGTGTGCGACAGATCCAGAACAAAGCCCTGGTCAAGCTCCGGGCGGCCCTGGAAGAGGCGATTCTCACACGTTAGCGCCGCGGATCGCAACGGCGATCGCCAGCCGCTGCTGGCGATCGGGGTACCCGATGGCGCTGGCGGCCGGGCCGGCCCACCCGATTGACGCACTCTGATCGAGAACCGCGACCCGACTGGAACCCGGTCCCCTGCATCTTCAGTACCGAATCTCGAACCGGACCTCGCGGCCCAGCGGCGGAAGCACGCCGCGATCGGCCCCGGTGATGTAGCCGGCAAATGCCGCAGCCAGCTCAGCCAGGAAAGACTCCACCTCCCCGACTGGGCCCTCGGCCTCCAGCTCGACCGTGCCATCCGGGCAATTGCGAACGTACCCGACCACGGCATGTCGCTGCGCGATTTCGCGGGCGGTAGCTCGGAAGAAAACCCCCTGCACTCGCCCGTGGTAAACCACCCGAGCGCGGATCAGGTTCCGGCCCGTCTCACCACTCATCTCACCCGCCCTTCCTGCCCTTCTCCAGCACCGCCTTATTCTTGCCGCTGGTGATCTCCAGTCGGCCGGGCTGAATCTGCACCTGGTAGGTTCGCTGGCCGCCGGCCCGCGGCCAGAGCTTGAGCTTGAAGCCATTGAACTCGTACGTCCCAGTGTCACTGGTAGTCACGCCCTCAAGCGTCGTGCTGGCTGAAAAGGTGCCATCCGGCCGGAAATGGGCCTCATCTATGCTGAAGACGTGCCGGTTCGGCTTGGCTTCCACCAGGTGCCACTCGCCGACGATCGCCCCCTGACAGCCGACCAGCATTGCCAACACCCCGCCGCACACCGCCCACGTGAGCCGGCCCGGTCGTGTACGCTGGCTTGCTCGCCCACTTTCGGCTTCGTGACCACTCACCTGCCTGGGCCCTCCACAGAGTTGACAGCATTATACAACAGCTCGCCGTGTCCGCATGCGGCAGTCCCGGCTACCCGTACTCGGTTAAGGGAATCACCAGGCCGGCGTCCCCGAGGGGCTGCGCCTCAAGCGGACGACCGGACCTACGGCCGCGGTCCACGGCAGCACCGGCCCTCGGCAGGTTTCCCGGGCCCGCTGAAGGCGGCAAGCGCGGGCACTCTGGCAGCGCCCTGCAAAGCTGCTTGAGGTGCTTGAGTCAGCGGCGCCGCGCCTCTGAGTCCGGCGTTTTGGGGTCGCTGCTACCGCCGCGCCGGACTCCAAGAGAACGCTACAGTTTTCAAACGGCCAGCAGGTGGGAAAAAACCGGCCTTCACCTCCGGCGTGACACTAACCCGGGAACCAGCAGACCGCCCACCAATAGGGCCACGAACGGATTGATGTCTTCGAAGCCTACCGTCCCGTTGCCGTCCAAGTCCCCCACCCCAATCGGGCACCCAGGATGATCAGCCTTCCAACGCTCCGGTTCCAACATTAGCTCAATAAAAGGATTGATATCTCCGAAGTTTACCTGCCGGTCGCAGTTGAGATCACCCCGCGGAACACACTGGAAGAACCCGGATTGCAACACTATCTGCGTTGGGGTTCCCGTCCAGTAGCTAACTTCGGTTATTCTTATTTGCCAATTGGCCGCCACGTTGGGCGTTGGACCCATGGGCACGACCGCCGCCAGCAATGTCGTGTGGGTGTACGGATCGCACATCGGGTCGGAACCGCACATAGCCGTAATCCCTCCGGCCGTGATCCCCACCAGGCACTGGGGATTGTTGTGCCACTCAGGACAATCTGGGGGCGTTGCCGCGCCGTTCCAGCGCCTCCATTCCAAGGGCGGACAAAACGGGTTATAATAAGTAGGGAAGACCTCTCGCGTGGACACTAGCACCCCCGTATCGCAGTCCTCGATGGCAATCACCAAACCGTTGACCTTAGCACCCTTCGATTCGCCCACCATCTGGAACCAGACATACCCACCGACGAAGTCCCCGCACCTCCCTGGACAGACGAGGTTGGTGCCCTCTCCACAACTGCCGGAAGGGAAGTCAGCGGGCGGGAAATCTGTCACCTGGTAGTATTCGCAGTCGTCACCCGTTTGCAAGCACCACACGCTAGGTATGCAACTGTAGCTCCGGTCATCCAGGCCCCATGGATCGTCAATCGTCTTGGCCGCACTGGCGCTGGTCACGAACAGCCGGAGCGTTGCATGCGCGCAACCTGCCAAGATCATGCCGACCACCCACGTCACAAGCGCTTTCCTCATTGCCGCTTCCTCCTGATGTGACTCTTTCCAGCCGCAGAATTGACTTGCCCGCTGCCCACCAACGGGTGCACAACACAATAAATATCATGATCCCTTTTGCTGTCAAGAGTGAATTTAACGGAGTGTGTACGGTTCGCCGGCCGGCTTGCCGGTGACGGTCACCGGAACCGCTTGCGGCCCTACCCCGCTAGTCGCATACCTAGTTGGATCGCAGGCGAGTGGGCGGACAGGTGATCCGCCCCCTGCCGCCGCCACCTTCCATCCGGTCAGCGGCCTCGGTCACCCTTTTCCATGCCGTGCCGATCGTCAGGCTGGCTGCCGGCCTTACCCGCCGGATTTTTCTGGGCCAGCAGCCATTTCCACAGCTCCGGGTTCTCGTAGACCCGATCCCAGATGAAATGGTTACCGTCCTTGAACTCGGTGTACTGGATATTTCCCCCAGCCCGCTGGATGGCTTCCACCATCTCCCGCGACTTTTCGACTGGAACGTTGCTATCCTGCTGCCCGTGGAAGCACCAGATCGGGACATCCGTCAGCCGGTCGGCCAGTTTGCCGGCCAGCCCGGTCGACTCGCCCATTTCGGCGAATCCGCAGATGACCACCAGAGCTGCGAAGCGATGGGGGAGGTTGGCCGCCAGATGCCAGACGCCTTGGCCGCCCATGGAGAGCCCGGTCAGGTAAAGCCGCTCCGGGTCCAGGTGGTAGTCACGGGACGCATCCTCCAGGCACCGCAAAGCTATTTCACCCATCGGCCCTACCCAGCTCTGGTCCGGGTGGCACTGCGGCATCACTACGATGGCTGGGATCAGCCGGCGGTTACGCCGCAGGGCCCGCCCGATGCCCACATCGGTCTGCAAAAACCCATCCGTCCCCCGTTCGCCCGATCCGTGCAGGAACAGTATGACCGGCCAGGGCTTGGCCGGCGTGTACTCAGGCGGAACATACACGCAGTAGGCGTAGGTCTGGGCCTGGAAAGTGAGGGTCCGGTACAAGAAGCCGGTCTGCGCAGGCACCTCGCCCGCCGAGGAGCCCTGCCTACCCACCAGCGAGATTGAAAGCATAAGGGCCGGCATTAACGCAATCCACGCACAGTTGTGCATCAAACTTCTCCAGACTTCCAATCGCAGGTGTCAGGATACTCGCGAAACGAGTCGGCGACCACACGCCGGCCCGCTTTGTGGTTCTCGGGTGGGCGGATGTGCGCCGGGCCGCTTCCCGGATAACCTATCGCTGCGAGCTTATGGCGGAACTGAGCTATCGCACGGCCGGCGAATCGCACGGCCCGGCCCTGGTCGCTCTCATTGAAGGGCTGCCGGCGGGCCTGACCGTCGATTTGGAGCTGATCAACGCCGAGCTTCGTCGGCGGCAGGGCGGCTACGGCCGCGGCGGCCGAATGAAGATCGAGCATGACGGCGTCGCCGTCTTGGCCGGCCTTCGCCGGGGCAGGACCATCGGTTCGCCGATCGCCTTGCAAATCACTAATCGCGACTGTCGCATCGACCAGGCCCCTGATATCCATTGCCCGCGGCCGGGACACGCGGACTTTGCCGGCAGCATGAAATATCTGACCACCGACTGCCGGGATGTGCTCGAACGGGCCTCGGCGCGGGAGACTGCCGCCCGGGTCGCGGCCGGAGCGGTGGCCAAGTGCCTTCTGCGCGAGTTTGGCGTGATTTGCGTCGGTTTCGTGCTGGAGATCGGTCCGGCGCGGGGAAATGTCCCGTCGGAGGCGGCGGTCGATGCCCTGATCGCGGCCCGCGACGCCAGCCCGGTCTTTACGCCGGATGCCTCCGCGGCCGAGTCGATGATGCAGGTCATCCAGGCCGCTCAGCAGAGCGGCGACACGGTGGGCGGAGTGGTCGAGGTGCGGGTCTTCGGCCTGCCGCCGGGGTTAGGGAGCTGTGCCGCCTGGCAGGAACGGCTGGACGGGCGGCTGATGCAGGCGGTCGGCTCGATCCAGGGAATCAAGGGCGTGGAGATCGGGCTGGGTTTCGAGGCCGCCCGCCGGCCGGGCAGCCAGGTGCATGACCCCCTGTATTTCGACCCTGCCCAGCGGGACTGCCCCAATTTCGGCTTTGTTCGCGGCAGCAATCACGCCGGCGGCCTGGAAGGCGGAATGACCAACGGTATGCCGCTGGTAATCCGGGCCGCGATGAAGCCGATCCCGACCCTTCGGCGCGGGCTGGACAGCGTGAACCTCAAGACGCTTCAGCCGCAGCGAAGCGACTATGAGCGCGGCGACATCTGCGCCGTCCCCGCCGCCAGCGTGGTCGCTGAGAACGTGGTCGCGTTCGAAGTAGCCCGAGCCTGGCTGGCCAAGTTCGCCGGCGACACGCTGCGCGAAGTCCGGGCCGCCTACGATTGCTACGCGCGGGCTATGCGACAACTGGCCTGACAGCCGGGCGCCCAGCACCGCATCGCCGGACCTTTAGGTCCGGCCGGGGGCACGTCGAGACGCCCCCGCCGGGCTCCCGCCGCCATGGCGGAAGCCCGGCGTGAATCACCCTGCCACTACCGGCGTCGCAGCAACCCGGCCCCCAGGGCCAGCAGCAACAGCCCGGCCGGCTCGGGAACGATTGTTCCACTGACCAGGATGTTGTCGAACCGGTTGTTCCCGTTGTGGCTTGCCGCGCCGCTCACTGTGATACGGATCAGATTAGTGTTGGGCCCGCTGGTAGCCGCGAAGACGCTACCGAAATCCTTGGTGAACACCAACCAGCTGCTGGTCTTATTTGCATCGAGCGTGCCGTACTCCTGCCACGTGAGGCCGCCGTCGGTGGAATAAGCGAACTGATGGATACCGAACCCCGTGCTCGTACCGCGGGTCGCGTATGTCAAAACGCAGTTGTCGATTGGATCGTCCAGCTTGATCACGAAAGACCGGTCATTGTTATCTGTGCCGAGGATGGACAGACTGCCGCCTGCGGTCGGAGTGCCGCTAATATCGTTTAGGGTGGTACCGGTATAGCTCCCGAAGTTCTGGGATTCCGTGCCACCGTTGGTACCCGCCAAATTGCCACCCCCGCTGCCCCAGACCGAGATTCTCGCACCGCCCAGGCCGATGTCCCGGGTGTACTCCGCCTCGTTGCCCACCGTCCCGAGCGGGTTGATCCGCCAGAGATTGGTCCCCACGTTAGTCGTGTCGTTGAAGTTCCAGAACGCGACGTAGTCGGCGTTGACCGCGGCCGCGCAGGCCATCCATACGCCCAGAATGCACACCAGCTTCCTCATCGCACTACCTCCTTCTCCGGTTCCCGTGTTATCAACCAGACCTCCCCGCTGGCACCGCGCCGGTCGGCGAAGGGCTAGAACCTGTTTCATAACCATCGGACCGCGATCATCAGGCACGCCACATGCATGAATGCCCGGTACATGTTGAGGTTGCGTTCCCAGCGGATCAGAA
>Ga0185342_1000543_pt1 | contig 18511 bp, 30 predicted proteins | sample ConPoolayeEmetaG_FD_128045 | JGI IMG/M metagenome (GOLD analysis project Ga0185342, IMG submission 128045) | Hot spring microbial mat communities from California, USA to study Microbial Dark Matter (Phase II) - Cone Pool mat layer E metaG... ...
GTGAAGACAAAAAGAAAGCTTGCGAAGGATGCGGTGCTTAAAGATAGGGATGTTGTGGAACTGATCAGTGCGACGAAGTGAATTCTTCAGGGTCTAAGATAAACCGAATAATATCTATCGTACTTATTGCGTCCTCCTTGTTCTTGTCCAGACATCTGCGCCATCATTCCACCTTGATTTCCATTCTTTCTGAGATTAGAATATTTTTAGTCCAGTTGTCTGCTTGGATCACAAGATAATTGTATGTTTTACCATCAACGGTTTTAAAAGTTCCAAACAATTTTAGGTTCTTAGGTTTTGGAAGAGAGTTTTCTTTAATTATTTCTTCCAAATCATAATCATGCCTGTCTAATGTTTCAAAATTTATAATTAATAATTTTTTTCCATCGGTGGATGCGAAGAAGGAGTCATCAAAATACAAAAGTGGCGAAGCTGAGAATATACTGCCGGGTGTATAAACAGCCGCATTTCCATCTTTGTAAAACATAATTTTACTTCCATCTTCTTCAACAATCGCAATGCCCTTTTTTACAAGAACAACAGGTTTTTCGAATTTTACATCCAACACTCTATCTTCTATTATTCTTCCTTCTTCAACATGCATCAATCTCACAGAGTCGGTTCCAACAAAAACAAAACTACATGCGAAAAAAGCATCTATCGGGTATAGCTTTCCTTTCCCAACTTCTTTTTCATCTAAAGTCGCTCCTCCGATTAATTCATCCGTCATCGTAGGCTTTCTTTCCAACAACTTTATCCTATTGCCATCCTGCCAGATAAGATAGCTTTCTTGTGGTCTGGTTATCTCAATAACTGGAGTAGGTTGAGGGAGATTGTTTTCGAGCAAAGGGTATCTACCCCATGGATTTGTAGGAGTACAGGAAGACACCATAAGAGCTATTAACAACTTTCTCATATATAAAATTATCTCTTACTATATATTAATACTTTACTGTTGCTCATTTTTCTTTTCCTTAATTTTCCCGTAAATCTTCTCCCCCACTGCGATCAAAAGATTTATGAAAAGGAGGTCTATGATGAACCAGCTCGAAGCGCCCTCAATATCCTTTATGCCAAAAATTTCAAACGGAAGGGGAGCAGAAAACCGGGTCCCCCTGTCAACGATTACAGTTGGCTGTTCATGGAAGAGAACGGAAACCCCGACCGCATCCCCAACCTCGTAAACCTTTTCGTTATCCACAACTATCGGCATGGGCTCTCCTTTATGAGAAAGCGGAGGAACCTGCCCCTTTTCGCCAACAAAAATGTATGTCTGGTTCTCATTTCCTCCAAAAAGGCCGTTTGTTTTTGCGGTGATCCTCCAAACGCCGGGCGCATCAACCTTGAAGCTTCCCATCCACTGCGCATCCACATTCGTTAAATTTAATTTTATGTCGTCCTGAGCGCTTGAATCAAGAGAGGATAGGATAAAAATGGCGCCTGAAAAAAGAACTATTATTACGAATGTAAATTTCAGCTGTTGCATCATAACGGCGTTCATTTCAGGCATTATTTCCTCCATGTACGCTTTGTTCAGTTTTTCCATTTTTGCCATGTCTTTTGTTTTTCCGGCCTCCTTCATATCCTTGCTTATCTCCTTTGTTCTCTCCTGCATTTTCCTCATCCTTTCCATATCAACAAATTTCGGCCGGATGAAGCGGACGAGAAGAACATAAACAAGAGAAACAAAAAGAACTATGTAGAAAAACACGAAAATCACTTCAGAATGGAAGCAAGCTTTTCTGCGGCTTCTTCAACCTTCCCATCATGGTTCATTATCACTATGGCCGGGGCTCCGCACAGCACTGCATAAGTCGCAAGCATGGCCCTATTCACAAAATCATGCTCTTCGAGCTCATGCCTCTCCTCTTTATCCCTGATTCTCGTTTCATCTGCATTTCTTCTCCTTATTATCTCATCCATATCTGCACTTATCAGAATTAGCCCGTCGACTTTCAGCTTTTCAAGGAGCCTCATAGGCAGGCCGGGAAGATAGCCGCGCGGGGTTTTTATGGAGCAGTGGGTATCGAGGATTATTTTATCTATGGTATACGAGAGTTTTATAATTCTTTTTTCAACCTCAAGCTGGAGGGATTTCTGCTTCTCAAAATCAAGCTTCCTCATCTCGTCCCTGTTCTTTACCTTAAATTTTTTCTGTGCAGACGCGACCATTATGTCCCCGTAATTCACAATTTCGTACCCTGTCTTTTTCTCCATGGCTTTCTTGAGCACGGTTGTTTTGCCCGCGCCGGGCATACCCATTATAATATACATTACATCACCTTAAAACTATTCAAGCATACCCGCGATGGACGGATAGAGCTCAAAAACGTTCATCTGCTTCAGCTGGACATACATCCTGTAGAATATGCCGACTGTAAGCAGGATTCCGGTTCCTGTTCCGAGCGCGCCAAGAAGGTCTGCAAATCCAGCAAGCAGGCCGATCAGGAAAGAACCAAGGATTGTAAGCGTTGGGATGTATTCCTCAAGCCGTTTGAGCATTATCCTCGGGTCCCGCCTGAAGCCGGTAATCTGAATGTTGGACTGCATGAGCTGGTTTGCGATGCTTTTTGCATCCATGTTTGCTGTCTCCACCCAGAACAGCCCGAACAGAACGGCGGTTAGGGAAAGGAAAAGTATGTATGTGATTGCATGCACCCACTCTGGTATGCCGAGAACGGGCGTGACCCCGTTTGCAAGAAGGTTTATGTACCCTATGATGTTCGTACCGGCGTGGACCGGGGTGAAGAGATAAAGGAGGCCGTCTACAAGCCGGTTGTTCGCATCCACATAAGCAATGTATGGAATAATATCCACTCCTGCGATATCAAAACTTTTTCCTGCAAACGCAAAAACAGAGAAAAGCTGGATGTTCATGATGAGCGCTGCCGCAAAAATAACCGGAATGTTTGAAACATAGAAGAGCGGAAACGGAAGGGAATTCACCGTCCCCCTCCCGCCGGCGAAGCTTATGGGGACCTCAACCTTTGTTCCCTCTCCATAAACAACAACCATGAACACAATGATGGTTGAGAAGATAGGAAGAAGGATGAGGAGGGCGTTTGCGATCGCATCCGCCCCTCCGCTCGCGAACGCGTCAAGAACCCCCCCGTCTCCGACGAAAAGCGCGACCGTTCCGGCAATAACAGAAAAGCTAACACCCGCGGCAATGAAAAGCGAAATGCCAGAGCCTATTCCGTATTTAGTAACAACCTCGTCAAGGTACATGAGGATTATAGAACCGAGAGCGATTTGAACGGTCATAAGCAGTATTGCTAAACCCGGGTTGTTTGCAAAAGAATCTGAGATCGGAATCATGCCGGAGGAGAACATGTAGGCCTCAAAAAACGCAATAAATATTGCAAGAAGCTTTTGGAGAATCTGGAATTTTTCCCTCTGCTCAGGATCGCGCAGGTTGAAATTCAGGATGCCCGCGCCGTTGAAAAGCTGGAGGAAAATTGATGCAAGAACAATTGGGCCGATGCCGGTTGTAAGAAGGCTTCCCATTTTTGAGGCGGTAATTACCTGGAGAAACCCAAGCCCTCCCCCCATCTCCTTTGCGCCTATCACTGTTATATGGTACATTATAAAAAAGAGGATGAGGGCCGCAATCGTCCACATGAAGCGCTCCTTGACTGTAGGCGGGCGTGCAGGAGGGCTGACTGTGGGAAGAAACTTTCCAAATCCATACACTGCATCAGTTATTCCCATTTAACCACTTTAGCATTCGCATGCTATTCTATCTTTTCTGCCTTTCCGCCTGCATCCGCAACCTTTTTCTCTGCTTTTTTTGAAAAACACTTGGCGCGGACTATTATGGGAAGGCTTACTGTTCCGGAGCCCAAAACCTTTCCTCTAAAATCAAAAACATACATGTTGTTTTCTTTTTTGAGCTCTCCTGCAACCGCGTATCTTTCTATCTCGCCAACGTTGATCGTTTCTATTTGTTTTTTTATTTTTTCCCTGCTGAACCCGTGCTTTCCAACCTTGATTCCTGCGGAAGTGAGGGAGCTGAACCTGTGCTTCCATATTCCAGCCCTTCCTTTCCCCCCGCGGTTTCCAGCGCCTCTTCTGTTCTTCACATCCCCGCCGCCTTGGGTTCGTTTTCCCCTATATTTCAGTTTTTTCTTCTTGTATCTTTTCGGCATGGTGATCACATCATCCTCAGCAAAACCTCATCCATGTTGTTGCGCATTCCTAGCGCGCCTCTGGGGTAGGCGAGCTTTATGCTCCTCCACCCTTTCCTCGGCCCGTGCAGCCTGAAAACAGGGTTGAGAAGCTTCGGCCTCTTTCCTTCAAATATTTCATCAATAATTTTTTCCAGGTCCTTTTTCTTCAAAAACTCGGTTGCTTTTTTCCTTCCGACCTCCCCCCTTTTTTCAACAAGCTTCTGCACCGTTTCCTTTTTCACTTCTCCGAATGTAGTATAATCCTTCGCAACCTTGAGCATCCCCACATACTGCGGGTTTGCCTTCACGACAACCGCATGGTTTACTTTGTTCAGCCTTAGAACCGAAAGCGTCCGGGCTATACGGGGCTTGATGTTGCGGACGCCCCTCACCCTTACAATCGCTATAATTTTTCCATTAAGCTCGTCCATTTTTTCCACCTCACGCTCCCGGCTGCGGCCTTATTTTGTTCAGGGAATCCAGCGCGTTTATCGTTGCAACAACGGTATTGTAAACATTGTCGGTGGCGCCTCTTGCGCTGCTCCATACATCCCTTATTCCCGCAAGTTTTAATATTGTTTTCACGTTGTCATTTGCAGCAAGCCCCAAACCACGGGGCGCGGGCTTGAGCGTTACAATCGTAGAACCCTCTCTCCCAACAACCATCCTTGGAAGGGAATGGGAGCCTCCGCACTGGCACTCCCAAGACCCGCATCCCATCTTCACCTTTATAATGTTTTTCTTTGCCTGCTTTGTTCCATAATCTATTGCCGGGCCGACCTCCTGGGACTTGCCGACCCCAACGCCGACATGACCCTTTCCGTCGCCGACCGCGATGATCGCGCGGAAGGAGACCTTCCTTCCGGAATCGGTTGTCCGCTGGGTTGGGCTGACCAGTATTGTTTCGGCTTTTATATCCGGAATTAGCATATCCACTATTTCCGGCTCCAGTATTTTTTCGCCGCTTTCAAGTATTATATCAATATCGGTAATCTCGCTCTTTTTTACTGCTTTTCCGAGTTTTGTCTTCGGTTCCCAGTTTTCCAAAGTCATCATCATCACCCTTTGATTTTTTTAACGGTCTGCTCAAACAGGTCGGGAAGGTTCTCAGGATTCGCTTTCTGCTCAAAGTAAGACGAGAACCTTTTTTTGTATTCCTCTGGATTCTTTTCTTTTAAAGCCTTTGCGTAATCGGTGATGTGTTTTCCGCTTATCCTGTCAGCGCTTATCTCCATGTTCATATTTATCTTCAGTCCTCCATCCATAGCTCCCTTTATCGCTCCGAAAACTATGCTCTGCTTAGTTGGCGAGTGCAGGCCTATGTCCGGAACGACCTCGCTTACTCCCTTCTGCTTTGCAATCTTTGCGGCGTAAAGGCCGACCAGGTAGGCGGTTGGCATGTTTCTGCGCGAGGGCCAGTTAAACTGTTTCGCGAGTATTTTCCCGTTCACTGTTGCAAGCACCCTGTCCCCCTCATATCCGAAATCCACAACCTGCACCATTATATCCCGGTTCTTTTTTCTTACGACCAGCCGTGGCTTGTTGCTCCTGAGCAATGCAAGCCTCTTTTTGTATCTCGTCCTTCCGATTTTTCTTCTCTTGAAAGGAACAATATATGTCGGACCTTTTGCTCTTCCCATATTCTCATTCCTTTATATACCCTGCCTCTTTGAGGTATGCGTACAAGGGCCTCTTCCCCTTGAAATGCCCGCCTTTTATCTTCGAGTAAACCTCTCTTTTTCTGCCCTTTTCCATCTTCCCTTCCTTTACGAGATTTGCAAGGTAGGCGCGCAGCGACCTTATCCTTTCCATCCACGCGCTCTTCCTCCCCTTTCTTGAATATTTTGTCCCCTTTCTTTTTCCGGCTCTTTTCTTTTTCGTTCTTTTGTTCAAGCTCGCGTTTCCTTTCGGTGGAACCTTGTACACTATGCCGTCTTTTATAAGCGCTTTCACATCCTCGCGCGTAAGTGCCTCTTTTATTTTTGCCATGCTATCCGGCTTTATTCTCACCCTATTCATTCCGATTTTCATTATGTCCGCTGCAAGCCTTTTTACAGTATGAACGCTCATTTTTTCACACCCTCAGCCATGCCTTCGCTCTGAGTTTGGCTCAGAGTTGGGTTCAGTATTTTCAACCCCAGCTCCTTCGCCTTCCTTTCAATCAGAGCTCTTTTCTTCTTCCCAACAGCAGAAGCAATTCTTATTGCAGTTGTTTTTTTGTCAATTCCATCGAGCTCTTTTTCATTCCTCACAAGGTGTTCTCTCATTCCCGAGGGATGAACCCCCCGGAGCGCGGCCGGGTTCTTGTACCCTATCCTTGGAGAAGGACCGCAGGATTTCCACTTCATCCTTTTTTTGTTTCCTACGCCGCGGGGCTTTCTCCACCTCGGCTTTACCCTCGCTTTTCCCTTCTTTCCTCCTGCGTTGGGAACATGAAAATAGGGTATTTTTTTCTTTTTCATTTTAGTCACCCTCATCAACCGGGTAGATTCCATCCTGGAAAACCCTCCCGTCTTTTTCTTTTATTCGTGTGGCCCTTCTAAGGTTGGCCGCTGTTTCGCTTACATCCTCCAAACTCGGACCTGAGATTATTATCTCCTGACCTTTCACTTCTATCTTGGAGTCTCCGCAGAGTTTTGTTTTCCTTGGCTTTTTCTCCCCAAGAAAGTTCTTTATGAACACGCTCTTTCCTTTTACTTCTATTGTTACCGGAAAATGGGCATACCTTATCAGCATCTTTTTCTGAAAACCCTCAGTAACTCCTTTTATGAGATTGCGGATATGCGCTTTTACCGTGTTTTTCAGAGGTGCGTTCGCGGTCTCAACCTCAACCTTTCCTTCCTTTATGGAAAGCGTGAATTTTGCCTTTATGAGCTTTGAGGCCTCGCCCTTCGGTCCCTTTACATGGACCGCAGAGCCGTCGGTTTTTACCTCAACCCCTTTCGGAATTTCAACTATCATATCTCTCATTCTTTCCACCACACATCAGTAAACGAAGCCTATGAGCCTTCCTCCCAGTTTCATTTCCTGCGCCTCCCTGTTTGTGACCACTCCTTTTGGTGTTGAAACAATGATTATGCCTATGCCAACTCCCGGAAGGTACTGCTCCTCTGTTTTGTACCATTCCTGCCTCCTGACCGAAGCGCGCGGGGTGATCACGCCGCAATTGTTTATCCTCCCCGAAAGCTTCACTTTTATTTTGTTTCCCTTTCCATCCTCCACTACTTCAAACTCTTCAATATACCCGTTGCTCTTCATTATCTCAAGCACCTTTACTATCAGCTTTGAGTGCTTCACGGTGCATCCGCTCTTTCCAACGTGCGAATTTGTTTTTATTATGTTCATGGCCTCAGCCAAAAGGTCAACGCTCATTTTTTCTCACCGTCAATATTTTTTGAAACCTATTTTTTCGCCCACTTCCCTGAAGCATTTTCTGCAGATATAAAGGCCGTATTTTCTTATGAGCCCCTTTGTTCCGCCGCATATCCTGCACTTCCTCTTCGCCTTTCCCCTCATGCTGTCATCAATCTTCTTTTTTATTTTTTTTTCCATCTTATCCCTCTATAGTAACGCCAAATTTGTTTTTCACGAATTCCATTGCCTCCTGCTTTCCTATCCTGTGGCTCTTTCCCACCCTGCTCTTTGCTATCTTCCTTCTGCTCACCCTGTACCCCCTTCTTGCGAGGGTTGCGCAGACATCAAAACCGAACATCCCTATTTTTGGGTTGTACCTCGCACCGGGAAAATCGATGTACTCCCTCACGCCGATAGAAAAATTGCCCGTGTTGTCAAAAGCGCTTTCGGGAATAATGTTTTTCCTTGAAGCGAAAGTTTTTTTCAGAAATTCTTCGGCAACTTTATTGCGCAGGGTTGCTTTCACCCCTATTTCCATCCCAGGCCTGAGCTTGAAGACAGGGTTTCTCTTTTTTGCGCGCGTCCTCACGGGCTTTACCCCGGTTAGCTCGGCCAGGAGCTTTTCGGCATTTTCCAGCGCCTCCCCTCCTGTTCCCACGCCGATGTTCACTGTTACTTTATCGATTACTATCTCTCTCATATCCATTCCTACCACCCCTCAGGAACAGGGAACAGATAGCCCGCAAATGTGATTATTTCCTTTCCGTCAACATCCAGGGTCGCTTCCTTCCTCCCCGCCCTCTCGGCAATCTCCTTGAGTTTTCCCCTAACTCCCGCGTGCTTTCCTTCCGTAATCAGGCAGCCGGCCCCAGGAGAGAGCTTTATGTGTCCGGTTATTTTTTTCTTGTCCAGCTCAAAGAGGACTGAATCGCCCGGATTGTATTTGCTGTCTTTCGTGAGGAAAGTTCTGCCGTCGTGGAATGTGAGCTGGAAAAGGCCTGCGCCCACAGTCACTTTGTTCTTTATTTTAAGCAGTTTTAGGTTCGCGCCCTCCGAAATCTTCTCGGCTTTAAGCCTTCCCTTGCTGTCTACAAGAATCCTGAAATTCTTTTTCTCTTCGGGCAGGGAGACAACATCCATCAGGCCGACTGGGAAGCCTTCGTCCTTCACCACCTTTCCGTCCACATGAACCTTGCCGGAATTGAGCACTATTCCCGCTTCCCTAGCGTTTGAAACAACACCCAGCATTTCCCTGAGCACAAACACGAGAGGTGCACCGCACTTTTTTGAGTGCTTTCCCGGGGAAGGGTTTTTTATAAAAACCTTCTTTTTCTTGTCGGTGATGGGCAGAAGTTTTGAAGCAGAAATCCTTTTCATGTGTTTTCTTTCTCCTCTCTTTGCCATTTTTTCATCTCCTCTTTTTCTCCTCGCCTTTTCTTTCTATTATCATCAGGTTTGAGGGCTTAAGCGGAACGAGCACATCCACTCCCTTGCTGTTTCTTTTTGAGATTCCCTCAACAGTGATCGTTGCGCTCTTGTAGTCGACAGAGGCAACAAGGCCGGTCTTGCCTTTGAAATCGCCCCGCACAACTTTTATCCTGTCACCTTTTTTCACAGCGACCGCGCGCTTTTTTATATTCCCCCTCAGCTCCTTTGAAAGATGGGCTGAAAGGAGCGTCTTTTTTCTGTGCAGCGGAAGAGTATACTGTTTTTTTCTGCTCGTTCTTTTTATTCCCATATTACGCGACCCCCGGAGCTATTGCGATTACTTTCGGGAACCTTTCCCCGACTTCTCTTGCGATTACTCCCTTTATCTCGGTTGCGGTCGGCAGTCCGTCTTCGGTTACAAGAACCGCGGCGTTGTCCTCAAAAAACACCCTCATCCCGTTCGGCCTTCTTATCTCCTTTTTCTGCCTTGTGATGACTCCTTTCACAACAGTTCCGACCATTTTAGGGTCCCCTTTTTTCACCGAACAAATTACCATATCAGCCACTCCGGCCCGGGGGTTTCTTCCTCTTTTCCCCTTCCACCCGACAACGCCAAGTATCATAAGCTCCTTCGCACCGCTGTTGTCGTTGCAAACGAGCGTTGAGCCGGTTGTAAGCGTCTTTGTTATTTTTGCCGGAAGCCCTCTCATTCCTCTTCACCCTTGTTCTTCTCGGTTTTTTCCTTTCTGCGCGCATGCGTACTTGCGTCGCGTTTTTTCTCCTCTTTCACTTCCTCTTCTCCTTTTTCTTTCACTTCCTCTTTTGCAGTACCAGCAGGTTCTTCCTTTATTACTTTAAGCACAACCCATCCTTTTGTCTTGCTCAGCTTTCTCGTCTGGCCTATCTCAACCTCATCGCCCAAATTTACCTTTATGCATTCTGGAAGATGGGCGTGAAGCTTTGATTTCGTCTTCGCCCTTCTTTTGTATTTGGAAACCGGCTTAAAAAGGTCTCTTTCCACCACCACCGACTTTCTCATCCTCGTGCTAACAACCTTTCCGGTAACCACCATACCCCTTACTCTGAGCGAACCGTGCATAGGACAGTTTTTATCATTGCATTCCAAACTCTCACACTCCTAAACTTTGCGCACACGCGCAGCCTTAGGTTCGGGAAGGTGCCAGCCCTCCCTACTCAAGCACTACCGCGGGAAACGGCAGGCTTTTAATTTTTTGAGCGTCTAAATTTTTACACCCTTATGCTGTCTTCGGGGTATCCGAGCTTTATGAGAAGGGCCTTTATCCTTTTCTTGTGGTCTCCCTGGAGGATTATTACATCGTCTCGGATAGTTCCGCCGCAGGCGAGCCCGGTCTTAAGTTCCTTGAGCGTTTTTTTTAGATACTGCTTGTCAACGCCCGCAACCGTGGTGACGAATTTTCCGAACTTTGCCTTATCAACGGTCACTTTTATTATTTTCGACCCTTCTTTTTGGAGAACCTCGCAGACGCAGAGGTCCTTTGGTAATCCGCATTTCGCGCATACTTCCAAAAGCTTTCACCTCGAAGTTATTGTGCGCAACTGCGCACAAGCCATCACGCCGATCCGTGATGTTATTTTCTTCTCTTTTCTATTTTTAAACTTTTCTTTTTTGGCTTTTCCTTCGTTTCTTCCTTTTTCCTTTTGGTTTCCTCTTTTTTCTTCTCCTCTTTCGGCTTCTCCTTCTTCTTTTCCACTTCTTCTTTAATTTCTTTTTTCTCCTCTTTTTTGTGCACTATTCCCTTTTTCCTTTCGTTCAGTATAGTAAGTATTCTGGCTATCTGCCTTCGGGCATTTCTTTTTTTGCTGCTTTTTCCAAGCTGTATCAGTTCTTTTTTTGCATCTTCAAGAGCCTTCTGGAGCTTGCTTTCCTCCAGCACTCTTAGTTCTTTTACCTTCATTCTTTCCCTCCTTCTTTACGGGCTGCACTGCCTGCGCAGGCTGTGCTTGCTGTACCGGCCCTTCCTTCTCCTGCTCTTTTGCCTGTTCCTTCGGCTTTTCTGCTATTTCTTTCATTTCTTTCTTTTCTATTTTTTTGTCCGGCAGGTAGATATCCGGCGGAGCGATGCTGACATTTATCCCTATTATGCCAGATTTTGTCATGGCGTTGTAATGCGCTCTCTTCACGGCTTTCGAGGGTTCTCCGGCCTTTGGGACAAAGCCGGCCCTAACTTTGAGCCCCCTTGCCTTTGCGCCTTTTGCGCCCAGCTTTCCCTTGGCCACTATTTCCACTCCAATAGCACCGTTTTCCATGACGCTCCTGAGCAGTCTGTAAAGGACCGCCCTCACTTTCTTTCCCATTTCTATTCCCTTCGCGGCCCTCTTCGCGACAATCCTCGGCTCGAGCCACTGGCTCTTCACCTCAACAACATTTATCTGGGGGTTTTCCAGCCCGAACTCATCCCTGAGGATTTCCGAAAGCTCGTTTATCCTCTTCCCCTTCTTTCCGATCACCTTGCTCGGGTCGAGTACCTCAAGGTTTATTCTGGTTGCAACCGGCGATTTTTGAATATCAACATTCGCTATCCACGCCCTTTCTAAGTTTTCCTCCAGGAATTTCATCACCTTGTATTTGAGGATGGGCTCTTCAATAAATTTTTTCTCAACGCTTTCCATGACCATCATCTACACCTCAATCCAATCATTCTTTTTCTTTTCTCTCCTTCTCCATCTTCTTCCCCTTCTTCTCTTCATTTTTTTCAGCTTCTTTTTTCTGCTCTGATTTCTGTTCAATCTTTTTCTCCTCTTTTTTCTCCTTTTGTTCCGCTCCTTCCTTTCCTCTTTTCTCTGCCCCCTTCTCAACAAGGATTATCTCCACCCGGGAGGTTGCGTAATCATGCCTGCTCCTCCTTCCCTTCGGCTGAAGCCTCGGGTAGCTGAATTTCTTGTTTGCGCACGCGTGCGCCACAAAAAGAGCATCCTCAAGAAGCCCCTTCTGCGCTGCGTTGTTGAGCGCATTTTTCAGCACCTTCAAAACAATTTTCGCTGCTTTTTTTGGATACCTTCCCTTCTTTCCGCCGAGTTCTTTTCTGTGGCCGAGATGCCTGTTGCTGCTCCTGTACAGAACAGCCGCCTTTCCGTCCGCTGCCTTTTCAAGAAAAGAAAGCGCGTCAGCCGCCTTCATCTTCCTTATATTTCCGCACACCTCTACCAAATCCTTGAAGGAGGCGTCCGCTCCTTCCACTCGCGCTTTCGCAGCAAACTCAACATTGTCCGGATTCCATGAATACATAACAACACCGTTATTTGAGCGGAATGAACTTCGAGCCCCTCGTTGCGCCCACACCCGGGCCTGAGTGCTTCGTGAACCTCACCGGGAAGGAAAATTCCCCCAATCTCCTTCCAAGCTTGGGCAGGTTTATGTCCACCTGCTTCCATTCCTTTCCGTTGTGGACAAGGAACTTCATGCCGAGCCATTCAGGAAGGATAACCGCCTCCCTGCAGTGCGTTTTCACCGGCTTGAGCTTTCCGCTCTTTTTCATTTTTCTCACTTTATCTATGAGCATCCTATATTCCATGTTGGTTTCTTCAAGAGCCCTCCTGAGTGCCCTCCTCTCCCTAGAATTTATGAGCTTTAAAAACTGGTCTATGGGCATTTCCACGATCTGCTCTTCCGAGTACCCTTTCCAAACATCTTTTTTTATCATTCCATTTCACCCCTCGCCTGTCGCCTCACCTTCTTCCTGCCAGTTTGCCTTGCCGCTATGTGCCCTACTTTCTGTCCTGGTGGCGCGCGCCTTGAAACCGTGGAAGAGCGGCCCTTGTGGTGCTGCTTTCCGCCGTATGGGTGGTCGTAGACAGACATCGCAACGCCCCTTGTTACCGGCCATACCTTGTTTCTTGCCTTCCATTTGTAATAAGCGTTTCCAGCTTTGAGCAGGGGCTTTTCCTTCATACCTCCGCCGGCAGCGACCCCGAGCTGGGCCCTGCATTCGGGGTTGAAATAAACGAGCTTTTTGCTCGGCATTTTTATGAGAATGTTTCCGCCTTCCTTTGAAACAACAAGCGCATACGAGCCAGGAGAGCGGACGAGCTTCCCGCCGTCTCCGGGAGATTTTTCCAGATTAAAAATTGAGCTGCCTTCCGGAATGGAGTAGAGAGGAAGGACGTTTCCTGGGTTTCGCTTTGCCTGCGCCCCAACTTCAACGTAATTCCCGGCAATCATTCCCTCTGCCGCGAGCAGAAAACCATCCTCTTTGTTTTCATATTTTATTTTCGCGAGCAGGGCGCCCCTTCCGGGGTCGTCTACAAAATCAACAATCTGGCCCCTCAGCACGCCAGCTTTTTCAATATCATCATAATCCCTATACTTAAATTCAGTAACATACCTGTGGCTGGGTGCCCGGTATCTCGGGGTTCCCTTCCCTCTTATTCTTGTTTTTATTCTTTTTCCCATGCCATCATCACCATCTATGCGAGCTTGAGCTGGGTTGCAAGCTCTTCTATATTCACCTCAGGAGCGAATTTAACATAAGCAATCTTGCTTCCCTTTTTTATGTGCGTCCTTACGCTCTCAACCTTCACCTTGAACATATCTTCTATTGCATTTTTTATCTCTTGCTTTTTTGCGTTGAGCGAAACTATAAATGGAATGGTGTGCTGGAACTCTGTAAGCGAAACGGATTTTTCGGTTCTCAGAACATCAAGGATTATTTTCTCGCTCATTTTCTCCCCCATATCTCTTCTATTTTTTTAAGCGCGCTTTCGGTGTAAACGGCAAGCCTTCCCGGCTTTGCGCCCGGAGCCAAAAATTTTACTTTCAAATCTTCGGGTTTGGACACATCCACGCCCGGAATGTTCCTTGCCGCCCTTAGAGCTTTTTCATCCAATGCGACAAAAAGCGCTGATTTCGGATACACTGCCCCTCCCTTTCTTCTCCTCACCCCGCTTCTCACCCTCCTTCCGTTTCTGCTCCTCTCCAAATCCTCTCCTATGATTTTCGAGAGCGCGGAGTGGAAATTTTTGGTTTTGCTGATTTTTTCAAACTCATCGCTCAAAACTATTGGGCTCTCCTTCACCTTATGGCCCCTCTTCTGAACAAGCTTGATGTCTGCTGTCGCCGCGAGAGCAGAACGGAATGCCTTCATCCATTCCTTTTGGTTAATTCTTTCGACAATAATTTTCTCTGCTTTTGGAGGATGGGCCCTTCTTCCCTTTACTGAATGTGGAACTCTCCTCACCCTTCCCCATCTTCCCTTTCCGAAAAATTCTCTAGGAAGTTTTGCCTGCCCCCTGTTTTTCAAACTTCCGAACGTGTCCTTTACGCCTTTGTACCGGGCTGATGTTTCCTTTCCCGCGAATTTGTACGCTCCCTTCGGCTGGCGGAGTTTGCTTTCCTCGCTGAGAACCGCCCTCCTTATTATCTCCTCTCTACACTCCTCGTTGAATACTTCTGGCAATTTGATTTCCTTCTCAACTTTTCCATCAACGCCATAAACATTTGCTTTCATCCTTTCACCTTACACCCTTGGATATATAAGTAATTTTCGGTTCAAGCACCTGCCCTGTTTTTCTCAGCGAAAGCCTCAATCTTACCGGCCTTTTTATCGCTCCCGGCACCGAGCCCTTGAGTATTACATAGTCGTTGACCACGAACCCGTAATGCGGAAACCCCCCTTCCGGGTTTATCGCTTCCGCTTCTTCCTTCTTCCCTATTTTTGCTATCCACTTGTTCAGTTCTGTTCTTTTATGGTAGCCGAGCTGGCCTGCCATCCTCGCAGTATACATCGTATACCCAGGATGGAAAGGCCCTATGTTGCCGACATGCCTTCTCCTTCCAGTTGCCTTGGGCCTCTGCATGCTCACACCAAATCTTTTAACAGGCCCCTGCCATCCCTTTCCTTTTGTAACTGCGATCACATCAACAAACTGACCGGGCTTAAAAACATCGGTTATGCGGAGTTCTTTTCCCAGCAAGCTTCTCGCGTACTCAAGCTTCTCTTCGCCGCCACCTATTCCAAGTTCCATTCTTTCAATATGCTTCTTTCCGATCTTCGTTAGATTTGGCTGTGCAAAAGCCAAAAGAAAAACATCCTTCCACTCTTTTATTTCTTTTTTTGCAATCTTCTTCGCATTCAGCATTTTTAGAATTTCCTTATCATCAACATATTCGTCTACAACATTTCCGTTGTTGTATGCTCTTATTCCATACACTTTCATCGCAGGAGTCTCGAGAACCGTTGCCCCGGTCGCAACCTCCTGGCCCTTCGTAGGGCTGTTTGTGTTGTCTATGAACGCAATAGTCGTCATGCCGGCCTTATAACCGGCAAAACCCAACACAGCTTTATCGCTGACCTCAGGCCAGTAGTTAATGCTGGGCAGCTCCCTTTCCGCCCTTTTCCTTGGCCTGTACGCCAGCGAACCTGCTCTGGGCTTTTTTATATCTGTCATGTTTTCACCTGCGTTGCCCAACGCATCAGGGTTCGCACTCCTCCCTGCGCCGCAAACAAGCGAACCCAATTATCTGTTCCTTCTATTATCTTGACCATCATCCCACCGCCTAAAGCCAGCAAAACCTTTCCGCGGGCTTTAGCCCTGATGCGTTGCCCCCTAAGGGGACGCCTCCTATACAGTATAAGGAGTGAAGAATAATTTTTAAGAGAAATGTTTAAATAGATTTGCTTCCGCCCACGAAGCCAAATTTGCCCGGTATTCGTAGGGTGCTGCGAATTTAAAACATTTTCAACCGCTGTTCGCTTAAATAAAAAAAATAAATATTAAAACAACATAAAAAATAACAAAAAAAAATATTGTTCGCCTCGCTTCTCGTAGAAGATGAGGAGAATAGGAGAGAAAGAAAAGCGAGATGCGAGTTTTTTATTTTTATTTTTTGCGACAGCGAATTTTTGCGAGATAATTTGCAACGGGCTCCCGGTATTCGAAAAAAACAAAAAATAAAAAAGAAAGCAGAAATAGGCTGTCCTCTTATTACCACGGCGCGTAATAGCTTATCCCCATATCCTTTGGCTGCTCATTTCGCGGTTCATATTTAGGTGGCCCTTGAACTATGCGTTTAATAGTGTTTTGTATCAGGTAGCTTAGAGGCTCTTTTGTGTATGAATCGTAGGTACCCTTGCATATTTCTTTTTCCGCAATTCCCTCCAGGACTCCGAGACCAACCTCCCTTTCTTGCAAAGCAGCTCGTCGTACTTCTGACTTTATGCGAGCCAAGATGGGGGTAATGTCGCCCAGATACCGTACATCGGGGTACTTTATTTTATTCACTGCTTCAATAAGGTCTTCTATTCCGGTTCTAGCCAATCTACCCTCCACTTTCTTTCTAGCTTCTTCTGTAAGCTCTAGCCCTTTCAGTATTTCCTTTATGTGCGGGATCCTCCCATTGCTGTTCGCAACGGCATTCTTTGCCGCCAAACCCAAACTTTTTGTCATATTTATCACCTCTTTTTGTTTTATTTTTTTGTTTTTTATGTTTTTAATAAACAAATATGAAACAGCGCAGAGCGCTAGTAATTTTTTAAAAAATAAAACTTAGTGTATCCCCCTTACTGGGGGAAAAAGAAGAAGCCGAAAACCATAGCTGGAGAAAGCGCAGAAATTTTTTGTGGTAGTTTGCTATGGTTCATAGTTTTTATTTTATATATAGAAATGTTTAAAAATCTTTCTGCAACTAAGTGATATTCTATGGATGAAAATGATTACAAAAATGTAATGGCCTCTCTTTTTAGAATAAAAGAAACTAACGGAGACCTGCGTATTGTGGAGAAGGAGTGGAACGCGATAAAACAACATCCGATACTCATTTTTCTCGCCGTCGAGTATTCGATAAATGTTTTTGATTCGAAAAATAGAAGAGAAAACGAAGATGGCGCGAGATGGCTCGCTCTCTTTATTTCCAATATATTCAAATCAGACCCGGAGAAAGATGAGGAATTTGGAGAAGGGATTAAGAAGGACGTTAACGGCCACATTCCGAAAGAAAAGAAGTTTAGCGTATTCGTAGAAAGTTTATTGATGGCTCTGAGAGGAAGAGTTTTGGATTTCACAGCGCCTCTGCAAACAAGAGTGTTTTATGGAATGGTTGCGAGGGAGCTCGTATATGCGGTTGAAGAAACAAAATATAATAAAAAAATAAAGAACTGGTTTTCAAATCTTTTGGGAAGCCTACTTCATCCAACTATTTACGGCTTGGGACATTGCGTAGCTTTTACTCTCTTAGAAGACATGCATGCAGACTTACTCTCTAAAAGAGTAATAATGCTTCTGGCAAAAAAATGCAACTCTCCAGAGTATTACATAAGTGAAGGGGCAAAGAATGCTCTTGCGCATTTGATGGCAAACTCGCCGGAAAAAGTAGATTTTTTACTCCCAACAATAGAAAAAGCGTTGAAGGAGGAAAAATTGGAAGAGAGGATAAGAGTCGAAGTAAAAACAGAAATTATCCAGAGAATGAACAGAATCAAAAACAGGATAACTTAATCAAAATTCCAAAACTCCTTTCTCTGCATCTACCTTTACTTTCATTCCGGTTTTCAAAAAAGAGAATGGGTCTTTTTCGAGCTTGTCGAGCATGGGAATCTTTGAAATTATCGCCCCAACCGCGATTATGGGTTCTCCCTCTAAATTTATTATTGCTGCGGGCGCAACGCCATTCTTTTTCAGCTGAAGCATAACATAGGAGCCAACGGTTGAGCCTTTTCCTCTCGGAAAAACAAGCACCTTCCCCTTAACATTTTTTCCTTCTATGGCATGGTCCTTTTCAACTACCGTTCCTGTTTTTGGGTCAACTCCCCCCAAAAAAGAAATCCCGTCCTTGCTGAGCAGAACCTCCCCTTCTGCAATTCCGCGCGAAATAACCCGTCCTTTCATTCGCATATCATCTCCTCCAGCTCCCCAAGGAATACTTTTTGCCTGCATAGGTCCCGGAGGTATTTTGCGGATTTGGCTGAGTTTGTGGATGTTTTTCTGTATCCCATCTCGTGAAGAGGGGAAACAACCATGCACGTATCCGCAACAATCCTGCCTCCCGCCTTCTCTATTATTTTCGTCAAGCCCATCTCATCAGCCTTTTTCTTTGTTTCTCTCGCCGTGCATATCCAAAGTTCGCATTTAAGTTTTTTTTCTTTTATTTTTTCTGCGATATTTTTTATCTCATATATTGAAGCGTGCGGGCAGCCGAAGGTCATGAGCTCAACCTTTTCAGCACTCCTAAGTTTTTCTTTTGTTTCTTTCAACTCTTTCTCTGTTATGGTTATTTTTTCCGCGGCGTCGGAAATTTTATACTCCGGCGTTATGTCTTTTATATTGTACAACGCAACAGAGCCAGAGGCAGCCATGGCCGCTCCAAGGGACTTAAGCTGGTCTTCGGTTGCTTTTTTTATTCCAGAAAATGCAGGGTTTTTTCCTTTTGCAACTTCACCAGCATAATAGCCGAGCGCGCCGAAATCAGAAATTTTCTCAATTTTCGCCTCAACCTCAAAAACAATGTCGCAAACCCTGTTCTCATCTAAATGCAGTCCATAATTTGGAGTGATGCCGCAGATTGCCGCTGCAAGCGCAGAAGGACC
>Ga0185342_1000545_pt1 | contig 18447 bp, 15 predicted proteins | sample ConPoolayeEmetaG_FD_128045 | JGI IMG/M metagenome (GOLD analysis project Ga0185342, IMG submission 128045) | Hot spring microbial mat communities from California, USA to study Microbial Dark Matter (Phase II) - Cone Pool mat layer E metaG... ...
ATGGAACGTCGCATTCTGGCTGTTTCATCAGTAGTTTTTCTTGCTTTTTCAATTCTTTTAATTTCAATTTTCAGGGTGGCCGCTCCGCAGCATACATTTTTAGCCTTTACTTCTCAAGTGCTTCCGGCTTCCGAATCCGACATGAGAATTAATTACGAACTTCCGTATCCGGGAAAAATTTTACCAGACCATCCCCTATGGTTTATAAAAGCCCTCAGAGATAGACTTTGGATTCTAGCGACAACGAGTAATTCTAAGAAGGCAGAACTCTACCTTCTCTTTAGTGACAAACGTCTAGAGTCGGCCAGAATTCTTTTTGAAAAAGGAAAAGCCGATCTTGCTTTTTCGACTTTGACAAAAGCCGAAAAGTATTTGGAACTCGCCCAAAAGAAGGAAGAGTCAAATCGCCAAAAAGGACTAGACACGAAAAATTTCCTGTCAAAACTCGCAAATGCCAGCCTTAAACATCGGCAGGTGATAAATAACATATTAGAGATCGCCCCGGAGGACGCTAGACCGGAGATAATAAAAATAGAAGAGTACTCGCGAAATGTTTATGAAAAAAGTCGCGACGCTCTCAATTCTTTTGGGATGCCAGTTCCAGCAAATCCATTTAATGGGGATTAAGTTGGTTTTTTGGGCTAATAAAGTGACCAAGTCTTTTTTAAACCTCTTTCGATTGACCTAAAAAATTCTTCAGGAAAATTTTCCCGAAACAAAAATTCCGCTTTCTTATTTCTTCTTTTAGCCTCACAGTACGCGTGAAGTGATCTTCTTTGAGTTATTAATTTGCAGTTGACACAACCTATTTAGTGTTGGAATATCATGATTGTCTCTACCAATAGTGAGTTTTATTTACATTCGTGAAATAAAGAAAGCATATGAAATGTCCATTTTGCGGCGGCAATAAAACCGAAGTTTTAGAGTCTAGAACAGTTGACGATGCCGAGGCGATAAGAAGGCGGCGGGAGTGTAAGAGCTGTCATAGAAGGTTTACGACATTCGAGAAGGTAAAAGGGACCGTTCTCTGGATTATAAAAAAAGATGGGCGGAGAGAACCCTTTGATCGCGAGAAGATAAGAAGGGGAATACTTAGAGCGATTGAAAAAAGACCGGTGTCGCTTGATTCAGTAGAAGAAATTATCAACGAAGTTGAAAGAGAAATATTAAGACACGGATCGGAGGAAATTTCGAGCAAAATGATCGGAAAGTCGGTATTGAGGAAGTTAAAAAAGATCGATAAGGTAGCTTGGCTTCGTTTTGCCAGCGTTTATTTACAATTCGAGGATCTGACCGATTTTGAAAAAGCAATAGAAAATGCTTAATACAATCATACAAGCGAGTCGAACAAAAAAACGCCGAGGTCGTAAAAACGGCAGGGTCGTGAAGACGAATTCCAAAGGATTATCTTTCGAGTCATTAGAGTTTTCAGACTATAATCAAGTCAGGGATCAAATAGACAAGTTGGTTGGAAAACGGCCTCCGCTTTATCACTCGGCTCCCAAAGGAAACTGGACACCCCAAGCCCTAAAAGTTCTTCAAGAAAGATATCTTCTTAAGGACAGGAGTGGAAAAGTTATAGAAACTCCAGAAGAGATGTGTTGGCGGGTTGCGTGGGAAGTGGCATCAAGCGAGGCCATCTGGGGGGCAAAAAAGACATCCATCATTGAAATTGCCAAGAGGTTTTACCAACTTATGGTTTCTCGTGAATTTCTTCCCAATTCTCCCACCCTTATGAATGCAGGTACCAGAAACGGTCTCCAATACTCCGCCTGTTTTGTTCTTCCTATAGAAGATTCTTTAGTGGGAATATTTGATGCCCTTAAATGGCAGGCATTAATTCACCAGACAGGAGGGGGAACAGGATTCTCCTTTAGTCGCCTCAGGCCCAAGGGCTCGATGGTCAAGACTTCAAGAGGTACTGCCTCTGGGCCGGTATCGTTTATGAAGATTTTCGATGCCGCTACCAACGAAATTAAACAGGGCGGAAAGAGAAGAGGAGCCAATATGGGAATTTTAAGGGTTGACCATCCGGATATTTTGGATTTTATTCGCTGTAAAAGAGATGGCGGAATAACCAATTTCAATATTTCGGTTGCCTTAACCGATAATTTTATGAAAGCCTATCAAAGGGGTGGCGAATATAGTCTGATTGATCCGAGAACGGGCAAAGCAGTTGGCAAAGCCAGCGCCGTTGAGGTTTTTGATAAAATTTGTCAGCAGGCTTGGGAAACAGGGGATCCTGGACTAGTCTTTATTGATAGGATAAATAAAAGCCCAGCCAACCCCGTTCCTTCTCTGGGACCCATCGAGTCCACGAATCCATGCGGGGAACAGCCACTCTACCCATTCGATTCCTGCAATTTAGGCAGTATTTTTTTGAACCATTTTGTTAAAGAAGAGGGAGAAAAGAAAAGTGTTGATTGGGCAAGGCTTATAGAGGTGACAAAGTTGGCGGTTAGATTTCTTGACGATGTCATTGAAGTTAACCCTTACACCCTTCCACAAATAAGAAAGATGACTCTTGCTATCAGAAGAATTGGGCTCGGAGTTGGCGGATGGGCCGATATGCTGATTAGACTGGGAATTCCATACGATTCAGAAAAAGCCATGGATTTGGCGGAAAAAATCATGAAGTTAATCCAGGAAACGGCTGTCGAATCAAGTCGGGAACTAGCAAGAGAACGCGGACCATTTCCGCTTTGGCCAATATCTATTTACAAAAATGAATTACCTAGAAGAAATTCTACCGTGACAACCATTGCTCCGACCGGAACAATTTCTATTATAGCCGGTTCATCCAGTGGCATTGAACCCATTTTTGCGGTCGTTTATCAACATGTCGTGTCCGATAAACACATCGATAGACGATTAACTTTTGTCAACCCCAATTTTCAAAAGATCTTAGAAGAAAAAGGGCTAGACTCGGAAGATTTAATTAAGAAAGTTATGGAAAAAGGGACGGTCAGAGAAATTAAAGAGATTCCTGAAGATATAAAAAGAATATTTATAACAGCTCACGAGATCGACCCCAAATGGCATATCCGGGTTCAGGCGGTTTTTCAAAAATATACCGAGAATGCCGTTTCTAAAACCATAAATCTTCGACATGAAGCCGGAGTCAATGATGTCAAGAGAGCCTATCTGCTGGCTTGGGAAACCGGATGCAAAGGGATAACCATCTTTCGTGATGGTAGTCGGACAAGCCAAGTCTTAAATTTGGGAGTCAAAGATGGCGATTCAGAGCGAGCAGCAGGAGGCGGATCCCTGAGAGAAAGGCCTTTTAAAGTAACCGGCTCGACTTATCGTCTTGGCACACCTGTCGGGACTGCTTTTGTCACTATCAACCAAGATCAAAACGGAGACCCGCTGGAAGTTTTCATTAATGTTGGAAAGGCTGGAAGCGATGTGGCGGCCATGGCCGAGGCGTTGGGTCGGACCATTTCGACCTCGTTAAGGCTTAAGGGTAGCCTAACTTCGAAAGAGAGAGCCTACGAGATCGCCAAACAGCTTTCCGGTATCGGCGGTCGTCGGTCAGTCGGTTTTGGACCAAATAAGATTCGGTCTTTGCCCGATGCTATCGCAGCCGCACTTTCTTATCATTGCGGATTTAAGATAAATGGAAATGGGAACCATATTATTGAAAACAAAGCAGATGTTAACTATGACCAGGTTAAAGCCGCGTTAAACGTGGCTGAAGCTGTTATGGCGGCTAACGGTTCTGCCCCCGCAGACCAGCCCGCATTGGCGGGTTCTGATGACCCCACAGCGGCTTCGGCCGCGTTTAACGAGACTTTAGTCGAGGGACCGGGAGATATATGTCCGGCCTGTGGAGCAAGTGCGTTAATTTTCGAAGAGGGCTGTGAGAAATGCCATGCTTGCGGTTATTCTGAATGCTGAAGAAATGATCAAAACCGTTATCAAACAGGATGGAAGCAGCCAAGAATTCAAACCCGAAAAGATTATTAACTCGATTTTTATGGCGGCCCAGAATGTGGGCGGAACCGACAGAACCCTCTCGGTTGTTCTGGGAAACCAAGTTGTTAACATTCTAAAGGTCAAGTTTAAAAACGGTGAGGCTGTCCCAACTGCGGAAATAGGCAATCTTGTAGAGAAAATCCTCATCGAAAATGGTCATGCTAGAACGGCCAAGGCTTTTATTGTCTATAGAGAGAACAAAAAACATCTAAACCAAGATAAAAGGGCCTTGGGGATAGAAGATGATATTGGTCTCTCCTATAACTCTCTGTATATTCTCAAACAAAGATACCTCAAGAGAAACGAAAAAGGGGAAATCGTTGAAACTCCTGGCGGCATGATAGATCGGGTGGCTAAATTTTTGGCGTCGGTGGAAAAAGGAAAGAACAAACAACAAAAGTGGTATCAAAAATTTAAGGAAATAATGATCTCCCTCGACTTTTTGCCAGGGTCCAGAACCCTCGCCAACGCCGGAAAGCTTTATTCACAATTAGCGAACTGTTTTGTCTGGCCGGTGGAGGACGATATCGATAAAATTTTTGAAATTCTTCATAAATCTACTCTTATCAAAAAGCACGGAGGAGGCTGTGGTTATAATTTTAGCCGCATTAGACCGGAGGGAGATACGGTTGGAGGAACCCCGAATTTAGCAGCCGGGCCAGTCAAGATGATTGAGATGTTTGATTTGATGACATCGCTTTTTAAACAAGAGGGTAAATACGAAAGTGGCAATATGGCGATTTTAAACGCTAATCACCCCGATATTTTTAATTTCATTTCGGCTAAGCAAAACGACGGTTATCTTTCCAAAACAAACATTTCAGTTGGGATAACTGACGATTTTATGCGGGCGGCGATTGCTGGTAAAAATTGGGATTTAATCAATCCGCGAACTGGAGAAGTAGTGAACACCGTAAATGCCAAATCAATCCTTGAGTTAATGGCGAGTATGGCTTGGCAAACTGGCGATCCGGGCATAATCAATCTTTCTGCTATTAACCGCGGCACCGCTTTAGGAAATCCCCTTTTGAAAAAGCGGGGGCCAATAATGGCCACCAATCCTTGTGGAGAAGTTCCTTTATATCCATTCGAATCCTGTAATTTAGGATACCTGAATTTCAGCCATTTTATCAGGGAAGGGGAGTTTGACTTTGAAAGATTGTCTGATGTTATCAGGGTGGCGGTCAGGCTTATGGATAATGTAATTGAAGCCTCTTGGTTTCCGGTAATGGAAGTCCGAAAGACCGTCAAGAATCATCGGAGGATAGGGATTGGGGCGGTCGGCTGGGCAGAGGCTTTAGCCCGACTGGAAATTCCTTATGATAGCCCTCGGGCCTTTCTTTTAGCACGAAAAATAGCCAAAACGATGTATGAGAACGCTTTCGATGAATCGTGTCGGCTAGCCGAAGAAAAAGGACCCTTTCCTCTTGTTGGAGATTCTATTTGGGCGAAGGCAAAACGGAAACCCAGGAACGTTGCTCTTTTGACTTTCCCGCCCAGTTCATCAAACGCGGTTATATGTGATACCTCATTCGGAATTGAACCATATTTCGCCGTTGCATATGAGCAGGTAGTAATGGAGGGGATCAGATTAAAAACGGTAATTCCATTTTTCATCGAAAAACTTAAAGAAAGGGGAATCTATTCGGACGGGCTTACCCAAAAAATTATTGAAAATCATGGTAGTGTCCAAGGAATAAAAGATATCCCCAAGGATTTACAGGCCATCTTCAAAGTCGCCCACGATATTTCTTGGCGAGATCACATCAAAATGCAGGCGGCATTTCAAGAATACACCGATAATGCGATCACTAAAACTATTAACATGCCTACTAATACTTCCCCAAGGGACATAAAAGAAGCCTACATTCTGGCATGGAGGCTGGGGTGTAAGGGGCTGACGGTATATCGAGACAAAACCAAGGAGAATCAAGTTTTTGAATTTGGGGGAAGGCGGAACTATCCCAAAAAAATGAAATGTCCGAATTGCGACCTTGAGCTCAAGAAAGAGGGAAAATGTTTTAAATGTGAATATTGCGGGTTTTCCACCTGCGAGTTGTAAAATTGGACCCCATGGCTATCTATACAAAAAAAGGCGACAAAGGAGAAACCTCGTTATTGGGAAAAAGAAAACTGGTTTCAAAAAACTCTTTGAGAATTCAGGCAGTCGGAGCGGTTGATGAGGTTAATAGTTATTTGGGAATCATTTCCTCGCAAAATCCAGAGCTTAAGCAAATAAAGGAAGTTCAGAAAAATTTATTTAATGTGGCCGCCATTATAGCTGGGGCCCCTTTGATTTTTCCAAGAACAAGGATTAATAGACTAGAGAAAAAAATCGACGAGTTGGAGAAAAGTCTCCCTGCTTTAAAGAATTTTGTGTTTCCTGGGGGGACAGCAACTTCCGCCAATCTTTTTTACGCGCGAGCTTTAGTCAGAAAGGCAGAGCGGGTAATTGTCCGTTTAGACAAAAAAGAAGGCTTAAAGCCGGAAATTTTGGCTTACCTGAATAGATTATCCGATTACTTATTTATTCTTGCTCGAGAAATCAATTATCAACAAGAAGTTAAGGAGGAAATCTGGAAATCCAGTAAGAAGTGATGATTACCCCCCGGAAGTGCTAAAATGAACAGGACATGGTATTGGAGTTTGGGAAAAAAGAGAAACCCACTATTCAGGAGATACCTCAAGCGCCCAATTTACCAGCCGAGCTTCTAAAAGAGACTGGTATTGAGACGGTCGAGCCGGCTATACCGGTAAAGGTGGAGAATAACTCCCAAAATTTAATTATCAACTCCGAGTCCCAGAAACAAGAAATCAGTATTCCTGCTTTAGAAGGGGATATCGAACTATTAGCCAAGGGGTCGGTTGATAGTTCATCAACTTGGCTCGGCAATATTCTTGCCAGAATAAGAAAGATAGCGGCTAGAAAGAGGATAATTTAAATGCAACTTTGGGCGATCGACTACTCCATCGTTTTTTTCCTTCTTGTTTTGGCCAGCATTCTTCTTTTTGCTTTGATCGCCCTTGGCTACGTTTTTTTTGTTCTTTTTAAATTTAGAGGGAGAGAAGAACAGTCGATTGATTCGGTTTTGCTTCAGGTGGCGGTTCCTAGAGGAAATGAGATAAAAATTGATGCTATGGAACAACTTTTTGCCTCTCTTTATTCGATAAAAAGAGGGGGGTGGAGGCAAAAATTTTCCGCCCAGCCGGCAATTTCTTTCGAAATAGTTGCCAAAAAAGAAGATATCAGATTTTATGTTTGGACACCCCGAGAATATAAAGATTTAATAGAAAAACTCATTCATGGAGCATATCCCGACGCGGAAGTTCTAGAGGTTCAAGAACATAACATTTTTTCCGAGAAAGGCAAAGTTGCTTACGCATCGTTCCAGCTTTCCCGGTCAAACTTTTACCCTTTAAAGACCTATAAAGACCTTCCGACTGACCCACTGGCGGCTTTAACCTCGGGTTTGGCAAAGATGGGCGAGGAAGAAGGGGCGGTAGTTCAGATTTTAGTTTCACCTGCCAACTCTTCTTGGCAGAAAGAAGGGAGAGGGTTTATCTCAGAAACAAAAAAACAGGAATCTGATCCCGAAAAGGCGAAATTTGCTACCAGCGCCAAAACCTTAGAAGCCGTAGAGTCCAAAATAAGTAAACCCGGATTCGAGACTTCGATTAGGGTGGTAGTGTCAGCAAAAATTTCAGAGACGGCCAAAATGCATCTCTCAAATATTTCCGCCTCCCTTGAACAGTTTTCGGGAGAAAACAACAGCCTTAAAAAAAGAAAAATAAGAAACAAAGGTGCCTTTATGGAGGACTTCCTCTATCGATATCAGCCAATGTTCAATCTTTTCGGAAACAGACCTTCAATTTTAAATAGCGAAGAATTGGCTAGTATTTTTCATTTTCCCAACAAGCAAATAACTACCCCACACATCTACTGGCTTTACGCAAAGACCGCGCCCGCGCCCTCGGAAATTGCCAGCGAAGGGCTTTTCATGGGAGTGAGTACTTATCGAGGAATAAAGAGGCCAGTATATATTCGAGAAGACGATCGAAGGCGCCACATGTACATTATTGGAAAGACAGGAACAGGGAAAACGGAACTTCTAAAAGACCTGATAATGCAAGATATAAAAAACAACAAAGGGCTTTGTTTTATGGACCCGCACGGCGATGCAATCGAAGACCTTCTGTCCTTAATTCCTCCCGAGCGGGCAGAAGATGTTATCTACTTTGACCCAGGAGATACAGAGAGACCGATGGGATTAAATCTTTTAGAAGCTTACACCGAGGATCAAAAGCATTTTGTGGCCACATCGGTAATCAATATGATGTATAAACTCTTCGATCCTTATAAAACCGGAATTGTTGGTCCAAGATTTGAACATGCTGTCAGAAACGCAATGCTGACGGCGATGGCAGAGGAGGGGAATACCTTTGTAGAGGTAATGAGGATATTAACCGATTCCCGTTTTGTCCAGGAACTTCTTCCTAAAGTTACCGATCCGATTGTCAGACGGTATTGGACCGATCAAATTGCTCAGACGGCGGATTTCCATAAATCTGAAGTATTGGACTACATCGTTTCTAAGTTTGGAAGATTTGTAACCAATAAGATGATCAGAAACATTATAGGTCAATCCCGCAGCTCTTTTGATTTCAGAAAAGTGATGGATGAAGGAAAAATCCTTCTTATTAACTTGGCGAAAGGAAAAATTGGAGAGGAAAACTCAAATTTCTTGGGATTGGTTTTGGTCCCGAGAATTTTAATGGCCGCTATGAGCAGGCAGGATATACCCGAAGAACAAAGACGGGATTTTTATCTATATGTTGACGAATTTCAAAATTTCGCTACTCCCGATTTTGCCCAGATCTTATCGGAAGCCAGAAAATACAGGCTTAACTTAGTCGTTGCCAATCAATTTATCGGCCAAGTAGAAGAGGAAGTAAAAAATGCGGTTTTCGGAAACGTCGGAACGGTTATTTGTTTCAGGGTTGGGGTAACCGATGCATCCTACTTAGCTCATGAATTTACTCCAGTTTTTGGCGAGGATGATCTTCTTAACATCGAACGCTTCCATGTTTATATAAAAACGATTGTCAATAACGAGCCGGTTCCGCCTTTTTCCATGGATTTGACTAAAGACTTAAGTAAAGAAAAAGAGGCAATGAATCCAAGAGTGGCTAAGATAATTAAAGAAATGAGTAGACTAAAATACGGAAGGGACCAAAAATTAGTAGAAGCAGAAATTACCCGGCGTGCCAAACTATAAGGTTTTTTGACAAAAAATAGAAAAGAAAAGATGGTGGGCTGGGATGGATTCGAACCATCGACTTCCACTTTATAAGAGTGGCGTTCTAACCGCTGAACTACCAGCCCCGAATCCTGCTATTAAAGTCAAATTATAACACCAATTAAAAATTGATTGAAGAAATTAAAGCTCGGCGAGAGCTTGGCGCTTGCCCGGTTCCTTAACTCCGGCTAGTTCCAAATACCTTTCGGTGGTAGAAAGCCGCTTGTGACCTACTACCTGGGAAAGAAGAACCAAATCAACACCGGCCTTGAGATTTTCCACAATGAAAGTTGTTCTTAAATCATTGACAGAATAAGAAGGAATTTCGGCCTTTTGCATATATCTATCAATAGCCGCCCTTATATTTCTGACTGCCAGTGGCTTGCCGTTTTTGCTGACGAAAACAAAACGAGAGTCGGATTTAGGCCTAACAGCGAGATAAAGCTTCAAGGCTTCCCTTGCCGGTTTATTTAGAGGAATTATTCTTTCCGGTTGAGTTGCGTAGGCGTCGATCTTAATCACGTCTCCCTTGAGGTTGGCGAGTTTTAAATTGGCAACTTCGGAGATTCTCATTCCCGATTGAAGAATGATTTCAACGATGGTGGCGATTCTGATATCATTTCGAACAACATCTCTCAAAGCACGATATTCAAGCTGAGAGAGAAATTTCGGCAAAGTTGGCTCAATTTTTGGATGGGCGACTCCAACCGAAGGATCGGCTATTATATGATTTTCCGAAATTAGCCATCTAAAAAAAGTTTTGACAGCATTGAGTTTTCTGGAAACACTTTTTGGGGTATATTTTTCCGCCAGAAGAGCGTCTCGAAATGCCTCTAAATCAGGATGTCTTATTTGATCTGGAAGAACCTTATCTTTTTTTAAAAGGAAATCAACTAACTGTTCCAAATCCGCTCGATATGCCAGAATTGTAGCCGGAGAGCGGCCCTTTTGAGACAGGTTTTCAATAAATTTAGGAAGCAAAGTTTTAAGTGGTTCCTGTTTCATAATATGATTAAAATGTTTATTACTAGATTAAGACATGATCTTTTGGCAACAAGTACAATATAATAGCACAAAAAAAACAAAGGTCAATATATTATAGGTAGAATAATATGAAGAAAGCTAGATTTATAGAAAAATTTAAGGAGAAACTAAAAAAAGTCTATTTCGTTTTGACTGTTATTCTTCTTCTTTTTTTTATTTTCTCGATAGCTAGAAATCTTCCGCGGGTGTTTGAGGCCAAAAAAAGAATTGATAGAGCATTAGAAAGGGTCGAAAAGCTTAAAAAGGAGAATGAGGAAATTCAAAAGAAAATGGCTGAATTGAAAGGAGAGCCATACTTAGAGAAACAATTGAGAGATAAACTGGGATTGGCCAAGGAGGGAGAAATAGTCATTGTTTTGCCGGAGGCGGAGATTTTAAGAAAGCTGGCCCCACCCATACCAGAAGAAGAAGATATTCTACCTGATCCTACCTGGAAAAAATGGCTGAAGCTTTTTTACTGACTGGTGCTAGAGGTCGGATTCGAACCGACGGCCTTGCGCTTATGAAACGCCTGCTCTGCCACTGAGCTACTCTAGCGGGTTTTGTTGCGGGGCCAGGAGTTGAACCTGGCCTGGAAGATTATGAGCCTTCCGTGCAGCCGTACACTACCCCGCATGTATGTGCGATATTATACCATGCTTCTAAATTAGCCTCAATGATGATAAAATCAACCGAGTATGTCTAAAAAGCGGGTATTGTCGGGGATCAGAGCTACAGGCCGCCTTCATTTAGGTAATTATTTTGGTGCGGTTAAGGGGATGCTGTCTTTACAAAAAGATCCACGGTACGAAACTTTTTATATGGTGGCTGATCTTCATACTCTGACTACACCTTGCGACCCAAAGACTCTCAAAAAAGAGGTCAGGGAAGTAGTTTTGGATTATCTAGCCGTTGGTCTGGATCCCGAAAGGTCGACAATTTTCGTTCAATCCCAAGTTCCGGAGCATCTCGAACTTGCTTATCTTTTTTCGACAGCTATTTCCTTAGCCAGAATGCAACACCTGCCCACTTACAAAGAAAAAGTGAAACAGTATCCCCAACACTCAACGGTCGCCCTCCTTTACTATCCAGTCTTAATGGCGGCGGATATCTTGGCATACAAAGCAGAGGCAGTTCCAGTCGGGATAGACCAAGAGCCACATTTGGAGATTGCGAGAGAAATTGCTAGAAAGATGAATAGTCTTTATGGTTTAAACTTTCCTGAACCAAAAAGATATATTACCAAGGGGGAGTATATTCCCTCCTTAACGGGGCAGGGCAAAATGAGCAAATCGGTTGAAGGAAGTTATATTAATTTAACTGACAGTCTGGAAACAATCAAAAAAAAATTGGCCAAAATCCCTACCGATTTAGGAAAGGGAAGAAAAATTCCCCAAACTGGAGGAGTAGCCGCCCTCCTGACTCTGGTCGGCCTTTTTGAAGGAGAGACAAAAAGAAAGGACTACGAAGATAAATATCTAAAAGAAGGAGTGCAATACTCGGACTTAAAAAGAAGGCTGGCAGAGACAATAGATAGAGAACTTAACCCTATCCGAGAAAAAAGAAAGGACTTTGAAAAGAAGCCGGCTTTAGTAGAGAAAATTTTAAAGGAAGGGGCCAATAGAGCCCGCAAAGTGGCAAGGCAAACGGTTAGAGAAACCAAGGAAGCGATGGGACTATGAAAAAAACAGCCTCTTTCGAAGATTTCAAAAGACTGGATTTTCGGGTCGGAAAAGTAATTAAAGCCGAGGATATTTCAGGGGCCAAAAGCCTAATCAGGCTCACGGTGGATTTTGGCAAGATAGGAAAGCGGATTATCCTGTCAGGTATCAAAAAATGGTATCAAACCAAAGACCTAGAAGGAAAGAATTATATTTTTGTAGTTAATCTCGAACCCAAAAAAATGATGGGGGAAGAGTCTCAAGGGATGATTTTGGCGGCCGAAGATGAAAAGTCAGAAAATTGCATTCTGCTTATTCCCGAGAAAGAAACCTCTCCCGGAGTTAAAGTTCATTGATAAGTGATATAATTTGCAAGCCAAAAAATTATGAAAAAAGACTTAAAACATTTTCAATTCAGGTTCAAAATTAACCTATGGACAATACTTCTGGGAATTTTTGTAATTCTTTTCGTTCTTCCTATTTTCTTTTCTGCTTTAGATTTCGGGAGCAAAAGCCGAATAGATCTCTCTCAAGCTCTCAATGATATTAAAAACGAGAAGGTAGAGAAAATAATTGTCGAGAACACGAAGATTCTGCTCACTTATAAAGATGGAATCATCAAATATACTGTTAAGGAAGAAAATGAAAGTTTTGTTGACATTTTGGATAAGGCTGGAATTCCGCCAACCTCGATCAGTTACACCGTTAGTGACCAGACAGCAAGTAAGGCTATCGGCGAAATTTTAAGTATCGTTTTACCTCTTGCCCTCATGGCTGTTTTTTTCCTTTTTATCATCAGAGCCCAGAACAGGGGAGCTCAAGACATCTTTTCTTTCGGTCGTTCTCGAGCCAGGCTTTTTGCCAAAGGAAAACAAAACATTACCTTTAAAGATGTAGCCGGAGTGGACGATGCCAAAGCCGAATTGGAAGAGGTAGTCGATTTTTTAAAAAATCCGGCTAAATATCAAAAAATTGGGGCTCGTACCCCGAAAGGAGTCCTATTGGTAGGGCCATCTGGGGTAGGAAAAACTCTTTTGGCTAGAGCAGTGGCAGGGGAAGCTGGAGTGCCGTTCTTTTCCATGGCAGGAAGCGAATTTATGGAGATGTTGGTGGGAGTTGGGGCCTCCCGTGTCAGAGACCTCTTTGGTCAAGCCAAAGCAGCTGCCCCTGCCATCATTTTTATTGATGAAATTGATGCCATCGGTCGTCAGCGGGGTAGAGGGTTTATAGGCGGGCACGACGAGCGAGAACAAACATTAAATCAGATATTGGTCGAGATGGATGGTTTTACTCCCAACGATAACGTAGTCGTTATTGCCGCTACCAACCGCGGCGACTTACTGGATCCTGCACTATTAAGACCCGGAAGATTTGATAGACGGGTGACATTGGATATGCCGGACAAGGAGGGTAGATTGGCGATTCTTAAGATTCATGCCAGGGGGAAAAAATTTGCCAAAGAAATCGATTGGGAAAGAATCGCGGATAGGACGGTCGGTTTTTCGGGGGCAGATTTGGAGAACATGCTAAATGAAGCGGCCATTCTTGCCGCCCGGGGAAACAAGGGAAGTATTGAAGAAAAGGAAATAGAAGAGGCGGCTACTAAAGTTAAATTGGGACCCGCCAAAAAGAAATTACAAAGTCGCGAAGATAGAAACTTAACCGCTTACCACGAGGCCGGTCATGCGATCGTGACTCACTTCTTGCCCAAAATGGATCCGGTACACAGAATTTCTATTGTTGCTCGAGGAATGAGTTTAGGACACACACTTATTCCTCCAGCGGCAGATAGAGTTCATGAAACAAAAAGTAGAATTTTACAGCAAATCACAGCTATGTTAGGGGGGCGGGCCGCCGAGGAAATAGTTTTCAATGAGATGACCTCCGGGGCAGCTAACGACATAGACCAGGCTACTAAATTGGCTAGAGCGATGGTTATCGAATGGGGAATGAGCGATTTGGGACCCATTAACCTTGGACCGGAATCAAGCTTGGGAGAATTTGGCCAACTTGAATGGTATGAATCTCCCCACATCTCTCCCGCCATGCAGGAGAAAGTAGATAAGGAAGTCCAAAAAATTATTGAAGAGAGTTATCAAGAAGCAATCGGGATAGTTAAGAAAAATAGGAAGACGCTTGACAGGGTGGCAAGAAAATTACTAGAAAAGGAGACCATAGACAGGGATGATTTCGAGAAAATTGTAGGAAAAAAGAGTTCGAATTAAAAAACTTGTGTCAAAGTTAATCCTTATTGATGGAAATGCGATTCTTCATCGGGCGTTTCATGCTCTTCCCGTTTTGACCACCAAGCGAGGCGAGCCGGTAAATGCTGTCTATGGCCTTATCACGATGCTTTTAAGGGCGATCCAAGATCTTAAACCAAGTCATATCGCCATATGCTTTGATGAAAAGGGAGTTACCTTCCGACATAAAATATGTCCTACTTATCAAGCCCAAAGACCGACGATTGCCAACGAACTTTCGAGTCAATTCGCTAAAGCAAAAACCGTTATTGAAGCATTCGGCATTCCGGTGTATTCCAAAAGGGGTTTTGAGGCAGATGACATAATTGGTACCTTGGCGAAAAAAGCGAAACAAGAGGTAATTATTATCACGGGAGACAGAGACATGTTGCAACTGGTCAATTCCAAAATCAAAGTCTACCTTCCTGTGGTTGGTCTTTCGAGCGCAAAACTAATGGGTGAGAAAGAAGTTATGGAAAAAATGGGAATTTACCCCTCACAAATTCCTGAATATAAAGCACTTGTTGGTGATCCATCCGATAATTATCCCGGAGTAGCCGGGATAGGTCCAAAAACAGCCGCCAATCTTCTTAATCGCTACAAAAGTCTGGGCGGTATTTACAAAAACTTGAGTAAAATCCCTCCCTCCGTAAGAGAAAAATTAGTCAAAGGAAAAAGCAGTGCCTATTTGTCTCTAAAACTGGCTAGAATTGTTACCAACGTTCCTCTCAGGGGTGACTTGGCAGCATCGGGAAAATGGAAGCTGGTCAACAACGAAAAACTCTTGAGAGTTTTTACCGAACTCGGATTTAAAAGTCTTTTGGATCGGGTTAAAAAAATGGCTAGACAAGCGGATTTAGATAAACAAGAAACACTTTTTTAAGCGAAAAACTGGGTGTTCTTTTATGAAAGTTGCTCTGGTACACGATTACCTTAAAGAATACGGAGGAGCAGAAAGGGTCCTTGAGGCGCTTCATGAAATTTGGCCAAAGGCGCCTATTTTTACGGCTATTTATAGTCCCAATTTCTTGGGTCCCCACCGAGAGAGGATAAAAAAATGGGATATTAGACCCTCTTTTCTGCAACGTTTTCCTTTCAAGGAAAAACTTTTAAGTCCTTCCAGATTTATCGCCCCGTGGATTTTTAAATCAATTGATCTATCGAAATATGATCTAGTGGTTGTTTCCGAAGCCGGTACTTATGTGAGCCCTAACTTTGTCAAAACAGGTAGGAAAACAAAACATTTATGTTACTACCATGCTCCGCCACGCTTTCTATATGGTTATCCAACGGCTGCCCCATGGAGAAGTATTTGGTGGAGAAGAATCCTTTTCTTTTTTGGGCAAATACCAATACATTTCTTAAGACTATTGGATTTTGAGGCTAGTCAAAGACCTCAAATAGCGGTTGCCAATTCCTATGAGACAAAGGCTAGAATCGAAAAATTTTATCGGCGAAAGGCGAAAGTAATCTATCCACCAGTTGATATCCCGGAAAGGTTTCACGAAACCAAGAAAGAAAACTTTTATCTTGCCGGAGGGAGATTGGCCAGACCTAAAAGAGTGGACTTGGCTATAAAAGCAGCCAACAAACTAAAGATTTCTTTGAAAATCTTTGGTCGGGATTTTCAAAACTATGCCAGCGAACTCAAAAAAATGTCGGGAAAGACTATTGAGTTTTTGGGGGAAATAACGGATGAAGAAAAGTTCAAGCTAATGGCCAAGGCCAAGGCGTATATTTTCCCTGCCGAGTCGGAGGAGTTTGGAATTACCCCGGTTGAGGCAATGGCAGTTGGGACACCGGTGATTGCTCTTCGGTCAGGAGGGGTTGTAGAGTCGGTTATTGAAGGAAAAACCGGAGTATTTTTTAAAGAGGCAACGGTTGGATCTCTTGTCGAGGCAATTAAAAAATTCGAAAAGATGGAAATAAAATCTGTTGTTTGTGTCAGTCATGCTAGAAGGTTTTCCAAAGAAAGGTTTGTCTCCGAGATTAAAGACCTTGTGAATTTAATGTTTAAAAATAAAAATATAAGAAGATGAGATACCAAAAATAAGACATGCCGGAGCTTCCAGAAGTAGAAACTATCAAAAGAAGTTTAGAAAAATCTCTCCTTGGAAAAAGAATCGTTGGAGTACAAATTCTTTTAGCAAAACAATTTAAGGGCGAGAAAAAACAAGTTCTCGGGAAAAGAGTAACAGCGATAAAAAGAAGGGGGAAAATTTTAATAATTTCTCTTTCCGGCGGGAAAAATTTGGTAATTCATTTTAAGCTCACCGGCCAGCTGGTATGGGTTCCAGGGAAGGGAAGAAGAGTTACCCTTGGTCATCCAATTCCATTTGCCGGAAGCGAACTCCCAGCAAAGACTACCCATATAATTTTTGATATCGACGGCGGTCAACTTTTTTTTAACGACCTTCGTCAGTTTGGCTGGGTTAAAGTAATTGACGAAAATGATTTGGAGAAAGAAACAGACAAATTAGGAGTAGAACCGTTAACTGAAAATTTCAGTCATGAATATCTCAAACAGGCTTTTTCAAAGACAAAGAAACCGATTAAACTGGTTCTAATGGATCAGGAGAAAATTGCCGGGATAGGTAATATCTATGCCAACGAAGCCTTGTTTGAAGCCGGCATTTTACCAACTCGACCGGCCAAAGAATTGACGGAAATTCAGTTAAAAAAATTAAAAGATGCAGTCTTCAAGGTTCTAAAAGAGGGATTAAAATATGGTGGTTCTTCGGCCGCCGACGAAGCTTATATAAAACCGACCGGGGAGGCCGGTGAATATCAAAAACACTTCCGCGTTTATCAAAGAGAAAACCAGCAATGCAACAAATGTGGAGGGAAAATCAAGAGAATCAATCTCGGCGGCCGAGGTACTTTTTTCTGCCCTACTTGCCAAAGATAATGCAAATAACGAAACTTCGCCTAAACGATTTCAGAAACTTCAAAACCAAACTTTTAGAATTTTCCCCGAAGACAACCGTTATTATCGGACCCAATGCTTCGGGAAAAACTAATATTTTAGAGAGCTTATCTTTTCTCTCAACTGGCAAAAGTTTTAGAGCCAGAGTAGAGGAGGAGATGATTAACTACAAAAAGGAAATGGCTAGAATAAAAGGCCGTATCGTAACAGAGAAAACAACCGATTTAGAGGCTATTTTAACAAGGGGGACGATTGATATAGGTAATTCTCGGCCGGAAAGAATCCCCCGAAAAAAACTTTTAATAAACGGGGTAAGCAAACGATTAATAGATTTTGCCGGAAATTTTAAAGTGACACTTTTCGGTCCCCAAGATCTTGATTTAGTAACGGAGTCTCCCTCCTTGCGGAGGAAATTTCTAGATTTCGCGCTGTCGCAAATTGACCGGGAATACCGAAGAGCTACTCTTTCCTATGAGAAAGGATTAAGACAGCGCAATCGATTACTTTTGAGGATTAGGGAAGAAGGAATATCTCGGAGTCAGCTTCTTTTTTGGGATAGGCTTCTTATCAAAAACGGGGATTATATTTCTTCTAGAAGAGAAGAATTCCTCGATTTTATTAGATCTAGCCCGCCCCTCGATGACCAAGTTTTTCAGATCGAGTATGACAAAAATCCCATTACCGAGGCGCGCTTAGAACAGTACAGCGAAGAGGAAATAGCAGCAGCAACCACTTTGGTTGGCCCCCATCGCGACGATTTTATATTGAGCTTAAAAAATAAAGATTTGGCCAGATTCGGCAGTCGTGGCGAGCAAAGAATGGGGGTTTTATGGCTGAAAATTGGCGAACTTTCATTTGTTGAGGACAAAAAAGGAATAAGACCTACACTGCTTTTAGATGATATTTTTTCCGAGCTGGACGACAAGCACAGACGTATCGTTATGAAAATTTCGGAAAAACAACAGACTGTTATTACGACCGCAAACCCACACTTCATTAAAGGATTCAAAGGAGTAGAAAAAATTAAGCTGGAAAGTTAAAATCTAAAATATGCCCGAGAAAGAAACCCATTTTTTGGAAACAAAGAAAAAGCAGTCTTATCAAATTGGTCAAATTGTGGAGAATCCTTATCGACCGCCAAAAGGGAAAATACCTAAAAATACAAGATGGGTCCTTGTGGAAAAAAATCCCGATAAAGGTTATCCGCTAGTCTGGCGATTGGAGTCGATTCATCCAGAGACCCCCACCTTTGAACAACTTCCGTCCATAAAACCACCCGAATTAATTAGAGAGGAAATAAAAGAGGCACAGATAGAAGA
>Ga0185342_1000547_pt1 | contig 18396 bp, 15 predicted proteins | sample ConPoolayeEmetaG_FD_128045 | JGI IMG/M metagenome (GOLD analysis project Ga0185342, IMG submission 128045) | Hot spring microbial mat communities from California, USA to study Microbial Dark Matter (Phase II) - Cone Pool mat layer E metaG... ...
CTATGGGCCTTATGATATAGACTCCTTCGATCAAGATGAAGCAGGCGAATGGAAACCGATAATGATTGAAGTCAAGGGGCACTTGGATCCGGATGCCTACTGGTTCGATATGAGCGAACCGGAGCTACGTATGGCATTGGTGGAGTCAAGCACACCCTACTTAGTGTATTTGGTGCTAAATCTATCACAGCAGGATGTCCGCGTCGAAACCTTTGACTTCAGGCGGCTATGGCACGAAGAGCGCCTCCACTATCAGGCGCGCAACATACGTATTGAGTTGCAGCCTGGACAGCTAGGTGCACCGTAGCGTGCAGAAGAGGGCGATGTGATGGCTAACGCTGTACAAAAATGGACAGAAATGCCGTAGGCCGTTGGCGAGGAGATTAAGCGCTACCTGCTGCAAGAGGGTGGAACAGATGACCAGGACATATGTAGTATGGCCGAGGTCTGGCGCGCTCGTTTCTCTGAAGCCACCGTGACCTACTACAAATCGGGAACTCTGTACTCCACTGGCTCCATACGATGGTTGGTAAGAGATCGGGGAGAAACTCTCTTCACCCTAGGCAATGCTCCACGGAAATTAGTAAGATGAACCTGGTTATTGCTCCTAAGTGGTTACAAGAGGAAGGTAAGGTGTTTTTGACAAGTTCTAATTTGACGGCGACCCATGGTCTGATAGCTTATAGTTCCATTCCTGATGGGAACGCCGCCATCCTCCGGTTTGATGATTTCATAAGGAAGGGAAGCAACACTTTTGGCGAGATTACACGGGCCCTTGAAATAGCCTCGCCACCGGACAGGCACAGACGACTGCCGAGGCAAAGACAAGGGGCTGGGAAACTGTAACAAGGGATCGCTTGGATAGGAAATCGGTATGATGGGCGAGGAAAGTCTTATCCTAAGTGGACAACTGGGCAAAGCAAGGGAATTCTTGGGTCTACTTCTGGGTGACGTAGCAAACCGTTTACAGGTTCGTGAGGTGGACGTGGCTACTTGGGAAGCCGGGGTGGCAAGGCCAAGCCTTCAGCAGCTAGAGCGCTTGGCTGAATTATACGGAAGAGAACTCGATTATTTCTTAAGAGAAACGCCCGCTCCGCCTGCTCGGATACAGCTTCGTTCCACAACAAAACACTCACTCGCGGAGCTACCTGACGAGGTGCGCTTGGTTTTTGCTCAATTTGATGAGTTATGTCGGACAGCCTATGAAGTCGAAGTGACCCTGGGCAGAGTCCACACAGTTGAAATAGCACGTGTACCCGGGGGGACATCTCCACTCGACTTAGCCAAGCGCCACAGAACCCTATTGGGGCTAGGTGATAAACCCGCTACCAAGCTGCGGGATTGCCTTGCCAAGAAGGGAATTCAGGTGTTCGAGTTACCTGTTCCAGGCAACCAGTTCTCTGGCTTCTCCTACTGGCACGATACATACGGACCTTGCATTCTAATCAACGAAAGCGAACTGCGGGGGCGAAGGAACTTCACGCTTGCTCACGAGTATGCGCATATTTTGTATGGGCACGAGCCCTCGGTGTGTGACATCAGTGAGGTTAGGGAGATAAAGCTCGGAGAAGAGGAACGTTTGTGTAATGCCTTTGCCGTAGAATTGCTCCTTCCGGTTGACCCGGTGACAAGAGACTTTGAACGACGAGGTCTTTCCAGAATGCCTTCGCTCCAGGAGGTTGGTAGGGTAGCAGGCAAGTGGTGCGTGAGCATCCAGGCCATGCTTTATCGTCTGGAGGATGTTGGCCTTGTCGAAAAAGGCCATGCTGACACTGTCCTTCGTGTGTATGTACCACAGCCTCCCCGAGTAAGACGGGTCAGAGGATGGAAATGGAGGAAAAGGCGCAGAATGCTTGGCGAGGTGTTCGTCTCCGATGTTGTAAACGCTTACCAGGAGGGACATATTTCGCTTGGGAAGTTAGCACATTCTCTAGGGGTGCCGATACGCGAGGCACTGGAAATCGCTGAGGGGTATCACAAGAGTTGAGCATCGAACAGTTTCAGAGATCGCTATTTCAATATGTCTTCGACTCGTCTTCGCTGGTTTTCATAGAGAGAGCTAGAAGGATGACTAACCTTCGAAGACGCCGTCGGGAGGTTATTTTGTCAAGCAAAGTCGCTGAGGAAGTCGCGGTGGCCGGATCGCCTCTAGGTAGGTTTGTCTCAGCTTACCCGTCTATTGTTGTTCAATTCACAGGTTCGGAAGAAGACCTATACCTCAGAATTCGAGGACAGCCAGGCATCCACGACGAGGAAGCTTCTGCCATAGCTTTGGCTCTTAGCAGACAAGTTCCCCTAGTTATTGATGACAAACGAGGAAGAAGTAAAGCGACAAATCATGGCATTTCATGTCTGGGGTGGCAAGAGTTCCTGCAAGGAAGCTGATAGCTGCAGCTTATTGCCGAGACAAGCGATTGTTGCCTGGCAGGCAAGTATGGTAAAATCGGGCAAGCAAGTGGCGGGAGGTTCCAAAAAAGCGGTCATCTGACTGTTGCGGAAAAGAGGTGGTTTTCTCCCGCTTTTTAGGTTCAAGAAGAGGGGAAAACGGGGTTTAGCGACAGCCCCTCCTTCCAAGCAGGTGGTCGCGGGTCCGAGTCCCGTCTCCCGCTCCATAAAGCTGGGCGACTACCTGCCTAGGTTTAGGAGGCGAAGCAACGAAGTAAAGAGAGGCGCATGAGTTTGAGTACTAATCACGATTACCGGTGTATCTGAAACGCGTTGAATTTGGGTTGGGCGACACTAGCCGGGGGACAAACTTCAAGATGCTTGGAGAAACCGCCGCCATGCGTTACATCGAGAAGGTGAGGTTGCATCGAGGTCGATGATATAATCAGCGAGGAGGAGGTTTCAACATGGCAAAGTATTGGCGATTTCTTTTCGGGGACCCCGGCCGTTGCGACAACTCAATATCTTGTTGGATTAACAATTCAAGAAAATTCGTCTCCCCTGTGCCGGTGGCGCCGATGACATAGACGTGGGTAGCCCTGTCTTCCTTGGCGACCTTCGCCATCTGGAATTCATTTTTATTCTCACTATAGTACCAGCCGATGTTGAGGGTGCCGGGGATTTCCTGATAATCAACCCTTTGCTCTGAAGTGGGCCTCTGGGTTTTTAACAGGCTTGTTCGTTCGTAAAATTCTTGTAGTTTCGCTGCCAGAGTATCCTCAGCAAAATTGAAAATAGGGAACGATTGGTCGGGAAGATTCAGATTGTCTCTTGAAACTTCCCAGCCAATGGTGGAGGCAAACTTCTTACTTACCTTTTCAACCTGAGATAGAACCTTGCGATTCAGAGCCTCGACCTCCTTCCACGGCTCCTCCTGCCTCTTACTTTCGCTGGCTGCGGTTTCTTTTTCTAATCTGGCGAGGTCTTTGAGACCCTTGAATCGTTCCTTCCAGTTCATCTCTCTTCTCTGCTTATGAAATCCCCAAGAAGCCTCTTGACTTCCGTTCTATCTCGGAGGGATCTTGATTGAGACCGACCATCAGCTTTTCCACTGCCTTTAACAGGCAGTGATGGGCATTGGTGACATAGGCTCTCAGGTCTTGCTGGTCAAACAAATCCAAACCACCTACGATTGAAGCGGCAGTTAGCCTCCGGAGTCTCAGTGCTCCGGGTTTATAGGTTACATACCAAGAAACATCTAAATTATTGCCATAATCTCTGGCATTTAAGAAAAGCTTGAAAGGTTCAAGGCGAGGATTGTCCAGAGGGGTAACCACAAAGAAGTCCCTTTTTACCCCCAGAATCCCCTTTATTATGCCCGGAGCTAGCTTCTGTCTTTCCATTTTCAAACCGGGGGGCTTTGGACTCCTTGATAAAAGTTTCCGCATCAGTGAAGATGTTCTCTGCCTTAGCCTGAGCGTTCTCCACTAGAATTGATCAGTTATCAATAACTTCCTCCTTTCTCAGCATCGCTGGGATGAGCAGGATTATGTCGACAAACATCATTATCCCGCCAGCGATTGAAAGCGGGGCGGTGTCAACGGCTATACCGGCTATGAGAAGTATCAAACCGATGAGTATCAAGGCAATTGATATTCCCTTCATTGCTTACTCCCTCCGCTGGCGAGATATCTAATGGTTTTCTCCTTTAGCCACCTTCGCTATTTTACCAAAAAAAACAACGACGACTCCGTCCTGTCGCAAGTGGCTCTCCAGTAATCCTTAGCATTCCCAGGGTCAGCTTTTGCCTTTCTTTGTTCATTTCGTAGCCTTCTAGCCGGACAGCACAGAGATGCAGCTATTCTCGGCCTTGCTGAGGTTCTCTACCAGCTTCATGAGAAGTTCAATGTGGCAAAAAAGCCTCTTAACTACATCTCACCGCATTTTCTCCGGTTTAGATAAGGAGAAGCTGTTCCCTTCCCTATCCACAAGTCAGGGAGGCTCGATTAGGAATGTCCTTATGGCGCATTACCAGCGAAACAAGGGACAAGTTCATTACACACGCGCTACAAAGTGCAAGGTGGCTTCCTTGCTCTGAGCTGTGGGGCGGCTTAACAAATTGAGTCCGTGTAGCTTAGGGGAGGTCGCTTTGGGATTACACGAAGCCGGGTCGGGTATGGGACAGCGAGGTTTGACGTTCCCGGGATGGGAATCGCTGAGCTCAAAATGACTATGTCCCCACACCCCCGCGCTTTTCCATCCTTGGGGCAATGCGCAAACGGGGAACAATCTCACCTTTTTTGTTAGCTTCGGAGAGCGGAAGGCTGTTCGTTACCCCGCTGCACTTTATAGCGGTTTGTGCCTTCGCTTGTAAGTCGCCCGCGAGCATCACACTTTGCCCACATAGTCCGTTACTGATTCCCTCGGGCAAGCTGAATAGTAATTGCACTTAAAGCCTCGCCATGATAAAATTACGTCGGCACAGTGCAATTACTTGCAACTAATTTTAATTGCAACGCCGCTTGGGGGACAATATGCATCATAAACACGTGATATATCCTTTTACCGCTATCGTTGGGCAGGACGACATGAAGCTTGCGCTCATTCTAAATGCTATTGACCCGCGCATTGGTGGGGTACTAATCAGAGGTGAGAAGGGTACTGCCAAATCAACTGCGGTGCGTGGGCTTTCAGACCTTCTACCGGAGATAGAGATTGTCGCTGGATGCCCCTTCAACTGCGATCCTGATAATCTCCGTGAAATGTGCCGGACCTGTCAAGAAGCAGTAGAGCAGGGTCAATCATTGCCCCACCTCCGCAAGAAGATGACGGTGGTAGAGCTACCCGTTTCCGCAACCGAGGACAGGGTAGTGGGCAGCTTAGATTTACAGAGAGCATTAAAGGAGGGGATAAGAGCCCTCCAGCCCGGGGTGCTTGCCGAAGCAAACCGGAACATCCTCTACATCGACGAGGTAAATTTGCTTGATGACCACGTGGCAAATGTACTCCTTGATGCTGCCGCCATGGGTGTTAACGTGGTTGAGCGAGAGGGTATCTCATTGCACCATCCAGCTAGGTTCATTCTTGTTGGCACGATGAATCCAGAAGAAGGTGAGCTGAGGCCTCAGCTGCTAGACCGTTTTGGCCTTTGTGTCGAAGTAAAGAGCTTGGCAACCAAGGAAGAGAGGGCAGAAGTAGTCAGACGGCGCGAGGATTTCGACCGAGACCCGTGGGCATTCGCAGCGAAGTACAAAGCGGCACAAGTGGAACTGCGTCAGCGTATTGTGAGGGCAAGGGAGAGGCTAGCGAATATCTCAATTCCAGAAGAGAGGCTGGATTTAGTGACTGAGGTTTGTGCTAGTCTTCATGTGGAGACGCTCAGGGCGGACATTGTGGTGACGAAAGCCGCCAGAGCACTGGCTGCCCTGGATGGAAGAGACGAAGTCGATGACCAGGACATCTTTAAGGCTATAGAGCTCGCGCTACCACACCGCCTGAGGAAAAAGCCATTCGAGAAAATAGCCTCAAAACAGGAGATTCTTGAAGCCCTGGGGCAAATGGTAGAGGACGCACAACACAAGTCTCCGAAAGAGAAGACCTTCAAGGTAGATACCTCGCTCAAGCTGGCTGAACTTGCCCGGAGCGTGGAAAGAAAAAACAAAGTGACTCCGGGAAGAAATCATCCTTCGACTGACTCGCCGAGAGGAAAGTATGTTTCTGCCCGCTCCAGAGAAGATTCGAATGATATCGCCATAGATGCCACCCTGCGGAAGGCAGCCATAGATGCCCCGGGAGGCAGGTTAGAGGTCAATCCAGAGCACCTCATGGAGAAGATTAGGCTGGGTAAGAGCAGTGTCCTCTATGTCTTCTGTCTTGATTCCTCCTCGTCAATGGGAGCGCAGGCTAGAATAGAACTGGCCAAAGGTGCCGTGTACCGGCTCCTTGAGACAGCCTACCAGAGGAGGGACAGGGTAGCCCTGGTGGCCTTCAGAGGAAGCGATGCAGAATTGGTTGTACCACCCACTTCCAGTATGGAGACAGCCCAAGAGAGATTGAGGGAGCTACCAACAGGTGGCAAAACGCCGCTATCCCAGGGCATAATTGAATGTCTAAAGCTCATTGAAAAACAGCGGGACAAGAACTTAAGTGCCCAAATTGTGCTTATCTCCGATGGCCGTGGTAACCTGCCTATTAAGGGCTCACTCAAGGAAGACCTGCTCTGGCTTGGAGAGGAAATCAAAGTTAAGGGAATTCGCCTGGTAATAATCAACACCGGCAAGAGGTCACATGATCTTGGTCACCTGAAGGAATTTGCTCAAGTCGCTTCCGGCAACCACTTCTTCCTGGAGGAGGTAGCAAAATGGTGAGATTCCTTCTCTTCAGCACTATGGATAATACGCGTGAGCTACGAGAGGCCGTTAGTGAACTCAAAATAGAACACGGCAATATCCTTTCGCTCAGAAAGATTTACCTTCATGACCTTGAGAAGGGGCAGATTTCCCTAGACGAAGTAGAGAGGGAGCTCCAAACCTCTCAGATCATTCTGGTGGATATCCGCGGCCAGAGTGGAATATCCGATTTTCTCCAAAAACTCCTTCCCCAGACTAAAGCTACCATCGTAGTGCTAATTGGCGGCAGCTCTCAGATTTTCGCCCTCACCCGCATGGGATCGTTCAAAGGGAGCGATATCTTCAAGGGTGACCGTCAGATGGACGTTGAGAGTTTTATCAAAGCCCGGAAGTTCTCCGAGCTCACCAAAAAGATAGGCTCCGTCTTCCCTTTGGGAAAACTTAAGGATATGCGCAACTGGATTATCGCCCAGGAGTACTACTCTAACTATGGAAAGGAGAATATCAAAGGGCTCCTCCTATTTTTGCTCAGAGAGTACGGTGGAATCAAGGTAAGACATGTGCCACCACCTCAAAAGACGCTTGACTTCGGCATCTGGTGGCCAGAAAAAGGTTTCTATAGCGAGCTTAGCCAATTTCAGAGGGAAATCAAATGGGATAATTCAAGGCCAACTATCGGCATATTCTTTTACGGCCAGATGCATTTCGAAGACTGTACCCCCATGGTGAGGGAATTCATCACCGCAGTTGGGGACCGAACTAATATTATACCCGTGTTCTCCCGGGTGGAATACAATCTGGAGGCTATCTCCAAATATTTTCTCTCAAGCGGCACTCCGGTTATTGACCTCGTGGTCAATATGCAGTATTTCAGGCTGCATGGCGGACCGTATGGTGGGACACCGGAGCCAACCTATGACCTACTGCAAAGGTTAAACGTTCCTGTGCTTACAGGTTTTCACCTCTACACAACGGAGATCGAAGAATGGAGAAGGTCGACGAGAGTGAACCCGCTGGAGGTGGTGCTTGGCGTGGTGCTGCCTGAGCTTGATGGCTGCATTGAGCCACTGGTGGTTGCCGGTTTGGTTTCGCTGGGCAGAGATGAATCCATCTTGGCTGAGGTGAAGGAATGCCAGGCTATCCCGGAGCGGGTAGCTAAACTAGCGGAGCGAGCGCTACGCTGGATCAGCCTCAGGAAAAAGCGTAGTGAGGACAAGAAAATCGCCCTGATTTTATATGACTACCCACCTGGCGAAGCTAACATCGGGACAGCAGGGTACCTCGACAGTCTGGCAAGCTTGGAGATATTTCTGAAGAAGCTGGCGGCAAGCGGATACAGGGTGGAGCTACCAGCTGGGAGGCTTTCAGACACCTTGATTTCCCGAGGGGTAGTTAATTCCCCTAGGTTCAAAAGTTCATCCCCTGAGATAATGGTGAGCGCGGAGAAATACGTTGAGTGGTATTCAGCGCTTCCTGCGGAAGTACAAGAGGAGTTAGAAGAGCATTGGGGACCACCTCCTGGTGAGGTGATGGTTGAGGATGGCAAATTGCTCATTCCGGGGATAATTCTCGGAAATGTCTTTGTTGGGCTTCAGCCTGCACGGGGTGTGCACGAGGACCCGCAAAAGGCATACCATGATAAAGACCTTCCACCCCATCATCAGTATATCTGCTTCTATAAATGGCTGGAAAAGGAATTTAAGGCTGATGCCCTGATTCACTGGGGGATGCACGGAACCCTTGAATTCAACAAAGGTAAGGAGATAGCCCTTTCCCAGAACTGCTACCCTGATATACTGATTGGCAACATCCCCCATATCTACTACTACTGGGTAGGCAACACCTCGGAATCAACCATTGCTAAACGCCGGAGTTACGCCGTCACTATTTCCCACGCTTCACCTCCCATGGTACCCTCGGACCTCTATGGCGCTTATCTGGAGCTGGAAGACCTACTTGCTGAACATGACAAGGCGGAGGATAAGGACAAGGGGAGACTCCTGGAGCTTATCAGGGAGAAGGCTAGTGAGTTGAACCTTGATGCCGCTGATGTTGAGGCGCTGAAGCTGTTACTCTATCGTATGAAGCGGCGACTCATACCTGGAGGTCTGCACATAATAGACCGACGGTTGGAGGGCGAGTCACTGATATCATACCTAACCTCAGTGCTCAGATTAGGGCGTGAAATCCCTTCTCTCTATGAGCTTCTGGCCGAACGCCGTGGAGTGAGTCGAGCGGCGTTGACCAAAGATCCGAAGCTTGCCGAGGAGATAGAAGAAGAGGTAAGGCACCTATTAGCACAGCTACTTGAAGGCAAAAGAGTTGCCATCCCGGAGGAGATTAGTCGCTATATTCTTCAGCTTAGAGAACAAATTTATCAGTCGGATGAGAGCGGGGCTTTGCTTAAGGCCCTTTCGGGGGGATATGTGCTCCCGAACCTGGGTGGGGACTCTATCCGCACGCCGGGGATTTTCCCCCTTGGCCGCAACATGTACGAGTTCGACCCTAGGCTGATTCCTACCCGTACCGCCCTGCGGGTGGGTGAAGAGGCTGTCTCCAGCATTCTTAGGAAATTCCACGAAAAACATGGTTGCTACCCGGAAAGCGTGGGGCTGGTGCTCTGGGGGTTTGAGACAGTAAAGACGGGTGGGGATACCATAGCCCAGATACTTGCCTATTTGGGTGTCAGACTTATAACGAGAGCCAGCCCCTGGTTTAAGGATTTGGAACTCATACCGCTGGAAATGCTAGGCAGGCCAAGGATAGATGTAGTTGTCACCATCTGTGGTATCTTCCGCGACCTCTTTGGAACTCACATCGACCTGATCAATAGAGCGATAGAAATGGCGGCTAGTGCAGAGGAGCCACCGGAGCATAACTATATCCGCAAGCACTACCTGGAAGCTAAAGGCAGGTTTGGAGAATTAGCTAAAGCCAGGATATTCGGTCCCTCTGGGAGTGAATATGCCACCTCAATGCGAACGCTGATTGAGAGCAGTAGCTGGAGAGAGGAAAAAGAGCTGGCAGCAAGCTATGACGACAGCATGAGCCATACCTTTGACACTAAAGAGGCGTCAAAGGCAATCAGAAGCCTTGTCGCTATCTGGCATGATGACCTCCCAAAAAGGAATACCGGCCGATAATGCTTACCATAAGCGATGGCAAGGTTATCCTTGAGGCAAAAGAGGATAGGGGCAAGGCGGAGGTCGAGGCAGACACAAGCGGGGAGGTCAAGACGGCGGTTAGTGCTCGCTATCTTGTCCAAGCCCTGAAAGCTTGCGGGGGGATGGTGGAGCTAAAGGTAAGCTCCCAAAGTAGCCCAGTCATGTTCACGGTTGACGGTTATCGCTTTGTGGTTATGCCGATGATGGTCGAGGATGTCAGGCCAAAAGAGGGGGCAGCCCAAGCCGAGGCGGTAGTCGAGCCCGAAGCCCAAGCCGATGAGGATGAGGGGATAGAGCTATCCCCCGATGAGGCAAGAGAGCCAGTAGCAGCCGCCTAGAACGCTTTAGCCAGAAACAAAAGCCACACAAGAAAGAGGGGTGGAGAAGCCCCTCTCTTTGTGACCGGAAAGGAGGAGACAAATGACAAGACAGGAGCTGGGGAGCCTGTGCCAGCCATTGGCACCTGAGCAGGCGCTGGACATTCTCCACAACCTCTACGATGACCTAGCCAATTCACCTGGCTGGGTTACCGATGAGGAGCTGGAGTGTCTCAATGCTGCCATTGAGGTGCTGAGAGCGGTCATCAAAGAGACCGAGTAGCAAATCTATTGGAAAGCACAAAAGGAAGGCCCGACCCTGGCAGTCGGGAAAGGGGAGCTATGCCCGGAATCAGGAGAGAAAGGAGATGAAACTATGCCTATCAGGTGGAGCGCGCTCAAGGTGAGTGAGGCTATGAACAGGGTTGACGCCCTGCTCAATGAAGCCGAGCCGATACTTGAGAAAGCTGGGCAAATCATCCTCGATGCAGAGCGAATCCCCAACCTGCCTGACTACATGCTCCAGCGCCTCGGTGGTGTGAGGTTCGAACTCGAAAGAGCGATCCAAGCCCCAAGGCACCGGGTGACAGCTGTGCGCAAGTCGATACCCGACGGCGCGGTCGAGGCAGAACGGGACCAGCTGAAGGCCGGCAGGCAAGAAAACTTAGGGCTGTAAAATCGCCCGGGCGATCGGGTAACTATGCCCTAGAAAGGAGGTGAGACGATGACAACCCAGCCCAGCCTGTTTGAAGAGGCTAATGTAGAGGTAAAAACAGCCAGAGCCGAGAACCAGAGTTCAGGCAGGAACCAGGATTGCCCAAGTCCCTCTCCGCAAGAGGCGGAGGGAAGCCCTACAAAGGTTGATGGAAGTCCTTGACCAGCTTGAGGGGGAAGATTGTTTACATCGGCACCTATGGCGGAGCGCATAACCACTTCCGGCTTCGCAACCTGAAGCTAGGAAGACTCAAGGTGGAGAGGTTCCGAGGTGGTAACAATCTGCCATCCGTCATAGTCCTCTGGGAAACAGGGGGCAAGCGTGAGGATGTTTACCGACCAACTGGTTAATCTCCGAGAGCAGGAGTATGAGGGCTATACCCTGTGGCTGGTGGACTTCTCGAACGGCTTTGGTGAGCATCCCATTGACCCCTACCGGCCAAGGGGCTATGTCAGCCTGGACATTGTTCAGTTTAAGAAGTAACCCAATTGAGGTTAGTTCGATGGGATAACTACGGCTAGAGAGGAGGTTAGGACAATGCCAGAAAAGCGGGGTATTCGCATATCGCTTGCTTACCGAAGCTGGTGGCTTATCTGTGAGGCTCTTAGCTACATGGTTGAAAAGCCACATCTCGACGACCTCAAGGAGTATCGGGCGGAGATGGGCAAGCTACTCCACTACATCAAGAGGAAACTCGAAGAAGAGAGGTAGAGAGGAGGTGATAAGGTAACTATGGCCAAAATAACGGATAGTATGATTGGCAACCTGGTGGGAACTTTCACCGACCCGATAATAGTCTACCCCGGGGGAGGGGGGAGACACGCTCCTCGACTGGATTAAAACCCAGATAACCCTGGAGAGGCTAACCGAGAATATGAAGGAGACTCACAGGGAGCAACCCACCGGGATCGATGCTGAGGCGACTGCCTATCTCTATACGGCCTCCCTCACTGCCCCTATGAGTGAGGACTGGACTAAGATTTACCTCCATGTTGCCGGCGAGACCTATGCCCGTGCTAACAGGGGTGGGGAGATCCCGGAGGATATCAAAGTAGAATCTCTCAATGAGGAGCAAATGGCAGATCTCAACCGTCTCAAGGAGTGGATATATCACCAGCGCACCAGGGCAAGAGAGGGAAGGCAGAAAAAGGCGGAGGTGGCAGCCAGAATCAAGGCAGCGCAGCCAGCGCTGTTTGACTTCTAAGCTCTCCAAGAGAGCAAGCTAGATTCTTATTGCGAGAGCTCCCCAGGTGATGGCTTGGGGAGCTCCTTTTTATCCTCTAATCCAACAAATTGGAAATGTGCAACATGCGCCAAGAGAAGGCTGGGACTTCATCCAGATTTACGCCAGTCTTTGTCCCATGGTCGACAGGGAATTAAAAGGAGACAGTGACCGCAGCTTTCAGCTAGCCTCTGCCGACTTCGTCGATAACCTCGCCATCGGCAGAAACAAGCTGAACCAGCAGCGGCATCTGGCCCAGGGCGTGAGCAGAGCAGGAGATGCAGGGGTCATAGCAGCGAATGGCGGCCTCAACCCTATTGAGCATGCCTTCGCTGATTTTCTCGCCCTTAACGTATTGCCTTGCCACTTCGAAGACTGCCCGGTTCATTGCTGCATTGTTGTTACCGGTAGCTACGATCAAGTTCAGTTTCCGGATCTTGCCGCTACCATCCACCCAGTAATGGTGGAAAAGGGTTCCCCGCGGAGCCTCGATCACCCCTATCCCCTCCTCATTGATCTTAGTGGAATTAACCCTTATCTCCTGAGAGCAGACTTCATCATCCTCAAGCAGGGATCTCACCTTCTCTCCGGCGTGAAGGAGCTCGATCAACCGGGCGTAGTGGTAGTAAAGGGAGCCCTGCACCATACTGTTGGGAGCTAAACCCTTGAAATCCTGGAGCTCCTTGTTGGCTAAGGGGGTTGTTATCCCAGAGGCGACATTTAGCCTCGCCAGAGGCCCTACCCTATAGATACCTGCCGGATAGCCCATCTTCTTATAGAACGGGAATTTGAGGTAAGACCAATCCTCCACCCTTTCCTCAATGATAGAGAGGTAATCCTTGGGTTCAAACCTCTCTTCGAGGGTGATTGCCTTGCTGTCCTTAAATGTCAGTTTGCCATCATAAAGCTCCAGGTTCCCGTTTTCATCCACCAGGCTGAGATACCCTGAGGGAAAGTTGGCGAAGCGAGCTATCTCCTCCCCCCCTTTTGAATAGTAGTCTTTGATTATTTCGATGCCGAGCTGGCTATTGGCGATAACCCCATCTACCCCGTTGAGGAATTGGTCGCGAGCTTGGGGAGAGAGGGTTTGATTCATTCCACCGGGGATGGCACCCATGGGGTGAACCCTTTTGCCGCTTCCCAGCGTCTCGATGATCCTCTGGCCAAAGCTACGCAGGCCAATACCCACCTTGGCAATCTCAGGTTTTTGCTTGATTAATCCGATGATATTTCGCTTCGCCGGGTCAGCGTCCATTCCCAAAAGGAGATCCGGACTTGCCAGATGGAAGAAGTGGAGGGAATGGGACTGGATGAATTGCCCCATGTGCATGAGCAGGCGCAGCTTCTTGGCTGCTGGCGGGATCTCCACCCCTAAGATGGCGTCGCAGGCCTTTGCTGAGGCGAGGTGATGGCTCACCGGGCAGACGCCGCAGATCCTGGAGGTGATTACTGGCATTTCCCAGAAAACCCTCCCCTCACAGAACTTCTCAAAGCCCCTGAAGGCGGTTATGTGGAATCTGGCCGCCGATACTCTGCCATCACCATCGAGGTGAATCGTTACCTTTCCATGGCCTTCAACTCGAGTGACCGGGTTGATGACGATAGTGCGGGATGCCATCTGCTTCTTCTCCCCCTAATCGAATCTCATCAAATCTCGAGGCAAGACCGGGATCCTGCCAGCGAGGAGCTCCTTCAAGGCATAGTCGATAGCCTTGGCTCTGGGAGGGCATCCCGGAACATAGCAATCGACCTTAACCACCTGATTTACCGGCTTCACCTTGTCCAGAAGGGGCGGAATGTCTTTTGACCACGGAACTTTGCCCTTGCCCGTGCTCTCGCTTTCCACGTAACAGCGGCGCAGGATCTCCTCTTTATCAAAGAAATTGCGCATGGAGGCTATCCCACCAAAGCAGGCACAATCGCCCCAGGCCATTAATATCTTGCAGTTATGGCGCAGTTCCTTTACCACCTCTTCCTCCTCCTCATTGCCCACCGCCCCCTCTACGATGCCCACATCTACAGGGGAGAACTCCTTTATGTCCGTTATCGGGCTTCGGGCGAATTCCACAAGGTTGGCCAGCTCAATTATGGCCTCATCTATGTCTAAGAAAGACATATGGCACCCGGCACAGGCATCCAACCAAACGGTGGCAACCCTAGTCTTGGCCACGATCACTTCCCTCCCTTCAAGCGTTTCATAAGCTCTTCCATTAGCTGCCAGTCATCCTTTATCCCCTGCCCTGACTCCAAGACTCGCCTCGAATGCCGAAGGCTACCATCCAGTGCAACATATCTGCCCTCCCTCTCTGCCCAGATAGGCGAGGGAAGGACAACATCAGCCATGGAGGTGACGGGAGAATGATAGCTGCTTTGCACCGCTAGGAATTCCACCTCCTTAAGCTGAGCCACTAGGTTCTCATCCTGAATTGCATCGTCAGCAAGAAACAGGTATACCGCCTTCACATCGCCCAGTTCAAAGCCGTTCTTTGAGGCAACCCCTAGCTCCCAGGCACCTCTGCTGTTGCCATTGGGCTTGAGGGAGATAACCCTGAGCTTGTCCTTTGTGAAGTTCCCCGTCATGGCAGCCAGGTTCAAAAGGGAAGCGATCGGCTCGGCATCCCCCTTACTGACAATCCCCTCCCCATAGACGATGATGCCATGCTTTGCCCTGCCATAAATTTCCGCTGCCCGCTCGAGGTCCTCCGCCTTTACCCCAGTCCCTTTGCTCACCCTATCGGCACTATAATCCTTGATGGCCTTGACAAAACCCCGCTTCGCCCTTTTCCAGTCGCCCAGGCCCTTCTCCATGATAAGGTGAGCTAGCCCCTTGATCAGGCTGTCTTCCGTTCCTTCCTCAGGCTTCAGCCAGAGGTGGGCACGATAGGCAAAGGAATTTCGCAGCGGGTCGATAACGACCAGCCTTGCCCCCCGCCGGGCTACAGCCCTCAAAATGTAGCATCCCAAGACTGGGTGGCTTTCCAGAGGGTCAGCGCCAACCACCATGATGCAGTCCGCCTCCAGTATCTTCTCCATGGGGCATTCAATTTCCAGGCCTTTCCCGTTGAAGCTTTCTATGGCCCTGGCGATGGCCCGGTAGCTATCCCCATCCATAGTATCCACCTTATCGGTGCCGATCACCTCGCGGAAAAGCCTATTGAATCGCTCCAGGGAATCGTTGGAACCCTTGGCCGAGGCAATGCCGGCAATGGCGCCGGGCCCGTAGCTCCTGCTTATCTCCCCCATCTTGTCTGCGATCAATTCCAGGGCCTCATCTAGGGAGCATTCCTTCAGTTGCCCTTTGCCATCCCTTTTCAAAGGTGTCGTGACCCTGTGGCGAGTTTCACTGAGAGGGTCGAAACGGCCCTTTCGGCAGAGCTGGCCCCTGAGCCCGGTGAGCTCTGCTCCATCGATCCTGACCAGATTGTTGTCCCTTACCAGAACCCTTATTTCGCAGCCGACGCCGCATTGGGAGCAGACACTCTCTATCTCTTGACATTCGCTGGTTCTTCCTTTATAGGCGCTCACCTTGCTGAAAATAGCGCCTGTGGGACATGCCTGCACGCAGGCGCCGCAGGAGATACAGGAGGATTCACCTAAAGGTTGATCCAGATCGGCACATACCATGGTTCTGAAACCTCGCCGGGCGAAATCCAGGGTATGGATGCCCACTACCTCGCTGCATATCCGAACACACCTGCCACAAAGCATACAGCGATTGTGATCCAGGACCACATAATCGTTTAATGTATCCACAGGTAAGGAGGGAAATGCATACGGGTAACGCACATGATCCATCTGGTAGCGATAGGCCAAATCCTGCAGCTCGCAGTCGCCGCTCTGGGCACAGAACATGCAAAAGTGGTTCCGCTCAGTGAAGATGAGCTCCAGGATCATGCGCCGATACCCTTCCAGCTGTTCACTGGTGGTTTTGACCACCAGCCCATCCCTGGCAGGGTAGGTGCAGGCGGGATTTATCCTCCTCTCCCCCTCGATCTCCACCATACAGAGACGGCAGGCGCCTACACTGGACAATCCCTCAATATAGCACAGGGTGGGCACATAGATGTCGTTGGCGCGGCAAACATCGAGGACGGTATTGCCCTCCTTGCCCCTTACCTCCCTGCCATTGATGGTGAGCTTGATCTCCTTCATTTACTTTCCTCTGATTTCCGCATCACACCTGAGGCACCTTGCTGCCTCCTCCATCGCCTTCTCCTCACTATAACCCCGAACCACCTCTTCAAAAGAGCGGCTCCTCTCCGCACTGGGAAGCTTGCTGATAGCAACCCTAGCCTTCTCCTTGGTCTCTGCCTCCTCGGCAGGGGGGAGCACGAAGGTCTCCCTGTCCTCCCGCTCCATTCTCAGCTCAAGCTTCTTCCCCTCAAGATACCTCTTGATGGAGCAGGCAGCCCTTTGCCCGGCGGCGATGGCCTCAATAACAGTCCGGGGTCCGGTTACCGCATCGCCGCCGGCGAAAATCCCGAGGCGGTCGGTAGCAAGGGTGCGGGGGTCGACCACTATATTTCCACCCCTCCCTATCTTGATCCCGTTGCCGCTGAGGAAGGAGGTATCTGGCCTTTGGCCTATGGCCCCGATGACCATATCACAATCGAAAGTATACTCCGACCCTGCTATAGGGTTAGGCCTTTTCCTGCCGCTGCTGTCGAATTCCCCCAGTGCCATGCGAATAAGCTCCAGCCCCGAAACCCTGCCATTATGGCTCAACACTCTGGTGGGGGCAGTGAGCAGGTGGAGGTGGATTCCCTCCTCCTCCTCCGCCGCCTCCACCTCCTCCTTTATCGCCGGCATATCCTGCTTCTCCCGCCGGTAGAATATATGTACCTCGTGGGCACCCATTCTCAGCGCCACCCGGGCCGAATCGATTGCGGTATTGCCGCCGCCGATGACCGCAACCCGCCTGCCCACCTTCACCTTCTCCCCCAGATTAACCTCCCGCAGAAACTCCACCGCATCGTAAACCCCTTCCAGCTCCTCGCCAGAGAGGTTCATCTTATCGCCGCGGTGAGCACCAACAGCGACATAAACCGCCCCATATCCATCACTGAGCAGCGATTCTATATCTTCAACCCGGGTATTTAGCTTTATCTCGACCCCCAGTTTTTCGATGGCCTCGATCTCCTTTTTCAGTATCCTCTTCGGCAGGCGATACTCGGGAATGCCCACTGCCAGCATACCCCCAGCCACAGGAAGAGCTTCAAAAACGGTAACCCGGTATCCGTCCAGGGCGAGGTCGTGGGCTGCGGACAGCCCGGCGGGGCCGGCGCCAATTACGGCAACCCTCTCTTCCCTCCTCTGCTTTACTGGTGGTATATATTCGATTCCGTGCTCGAAGGCCCAGTCAGCGGCGAACCTCTTGAGATGCCTGATGGCTATGGGCTCATCCAACTGGCCGCGACGGCACTTGCCCTCACAGGGATGATGGCATACCCGGCCACAGACGGAGGGGAAGGGAAGCCTTTGTCTGATCAGGCGATAGGCCTCCTCAAATTTCCCCTCTTTGATGAAGGCAACATAACCTGGAATATCCAGCCCCACCGGGCAAGTATGCTGACAGGGTGCCCGAAACAGGGCCTGGCAGATGGCGGCAGGGCACCTCTTGTCGATGATGTGGGCCTCGTATTCATCGCGGAAGTGGCGCAGCGTGCTCAAGACAGGGTTGGGGGCCGTTTGCCCCAGGCCGCACAAAGACGCCGAGCCCACCATCTGTGCCAATTGCCCGAGGACATCGAGGTCTTCCATGGTGGCTTCGCCGTTGGTGATCTTGGTCAGGATATCCAGCATCTTGGGGATGCCAGCGCGGCAAGGAACGCACTTGCCGCAGGATTCGTCCTTGGTGAACTGGAGGAAGAACTTGGCCATATCCACCATACAGTTATCCTCGTCCATCACGATCAAGCCACCAGAGCCCATGATCGCTCCCAATGCAGTAACCGCCTCATAATCGACCGGGGTGTTGAGATGCTCTATGGGGATACAGCCTCCGGAGGGCCCCCCTATTTGCACCGCCTTGAACCTCTTCCCGTTGGGGATGCCACCGCCGATATCGAATACTATCTGCCCCAGCGGTATCCCCAGGGGAACCTCGATGAGGGCGGTGTTATTTATCTTGCCCACCAAGCAGAAGGTCTTTGCCCCTTTACTTCGTCCTGTTCCCACACCAGCAAACCAATCGGCCCCCTTGAGGATAATGGAGGGGACATTGGCCCAGGTCTCCACATTGTTG
>Ga0185342_1000548_pt1:0-12500 | contig 18393 bp, 13 predicted proteins | sample ConPoolayeEmetaG_FD_128045 | JGI IMG/M metagenome (GOLD analysis project Ga0185342, IMG submission 128045) | Hot spring microbial mat communities from California, USA to study Microbial Dark Matter (Phase II) - Cone Pool mat layer E metaG... ...
CCTCCACAGGTTGGACACTTTGTTTTGTAAAACTCATCAACATATTTAAGAGGAGACTCACCCTTCCCTGTTAAGCTTACATTTTCAGGAAGTATTACTGGCAGGTCTTCCTCAGGTACTGGAACAATACCACATCTATCGCAATAAATTATAGGAATAGGTGTACCCCAGTAGCGCTGTCTTGAAATACCCCAGTCTCTTAATCTGTAATTTACAGTCTTTTTACCCAACCCTTTTTCTTCAATGAAATCTGCAACAGCTTTTTTGCCTTCTGCTGAAGGAAGCCCTGAAAAGGCTTCTGAATTGACCATAATACCTTCATCTTCATATGCCTCTTTAAGAGGCTCTGGGAGTTCTTTATTTTTAGGCTTTATAACAACTTTTATAGGTATTCCGTATCTTACTGCAAATTCAAAATCTCTCTGGTCATGGGCTGGAACACTCATTATCGCACCTGTTCCGTATTCCATTAAAACAAAATTGGCAATCCATATGGGAACTCTCTCTTGATTAAGAGGATTTATTGCATATCTGCCTGTAAAGACTCCTTCTTTAACTTCTGGTTCACGCTGAAGTTGCCTTATTCTCTTGAGTGCTGATTTATCCTCACAGAGTTTTTCTGCAAGAGGATGTTCTGGTGATATACACATGAAGGTTACACCAAAAATTGTATCTGGTCTTGTTGTAAAAATTCTTAAAGCTGAATCCATTCCTTCAATTGGGAAATCAACTTCAACTCCTTCACTTTTTCCAATCCAATTTCTCTGCATTGTAAGAACCTTTTCAGGCCAGCCGGTAAGCTTATCACAATCCTGAAGTAACTCCTCTGCATAGGCTGTTATTTTCAAAAACCACTGCTCAAGCTCCTTTTGCTCAACTGTACTCTCACATCTCCAGCAAGCACCATCAATTACCTGTTCATTGGCAAGAACTGTCCCACAGGAAGGACACCAGTTAACAAAGGATGATTTTCTATAAGCAAGCCCTTTTTCATAAAGTTTTAAAAATATCCATTGATTCCATCTGTAGTATTCTGGAGCACAGGTTGTAACCTCACGTCTCCAGTCATAGCTTAAACCAAGCCTTATGAGCTGTTTTTTCATGTAATCAATATTCTCATAAGTCCATTTTGCAGGATGAACTCCGTGTTTTATGGCAGCATTTTCTGCAGGAAGTCCAAAGGCATCCCATCCCATAGGATGAAGCACGCTGAAGCCTCTCATTCTTTTATACCTTGCAATAACATCACCAATTGCATAGTTACGAACATGTCCCATGTGAATTCTTCCGCTTGGATAGGGAAACATCTCAAGGCAGTAAAACTTCTTTTTTTCTTGCTCCTCAATCACTTCAAACAAACGGCTATTAAGCCATTCATTCTGCCATTTTGTCTCTATATCATTAAAATCATAATTCTGGTGCATAATGCCTCCTAACTGAATTATTTGCAGTATTATATAGAGAAAAATGGCAAAAATTCAAACTCTTATGGGGATTTGTATGCCAAAAATCATTATTAATCCCAGAACAATCAGACATGATCCTACAAAATAATGAATCAGTTTAAAAATCTTCATAAACTTTCTTATATAATGTATGACTGTATCAATCAATAAAGATGAGATTAAGAAAGGAATTGCTATACCCATTGAATACATTCCGAGCATCTTTATTCCTTCAAAAACGTTTCCACTCAAACTTGAATAAATAAGAATGCTTCCAAGTATTGGACCAATACATGGTGACCATCCCGTAGCAAACCCTATACCAACAAAAAATGCTCCCAGTGGAGACCATATTTTACCAATTTTTATGTTCCAACCGATATTTCTCAGAAAAAATCCTGATTTTATTATGCCCATCAGAAGTAAACCAAATAATACTAATATTGTTCCACCAATAACTCTCAATTGATCCTGAAAATCAATAAAAAAACCTCCCATAAATGAGCTTCCAGCTCCCAGAGCAAGATATACTGTTGAAAAACCGGCAATAAATATTAGAGTATAAAGTAAAACACGAATTTTTGAACTTTTCTTATTGATCTCTGTAAGTGAAAGCCCTGAGAATAAAGAAATATATACGGGTAACAATGGAAGAATACATGGAGAAAAAAAACTTAAAAGTCCACCTATAAAAGAAGTAGTAAGTGTTATCTCATTCATCTACCACACTCAGAGGGGTCTCCTTTTATTTTGTCAATAGCATGAGGAAGAGCATCCATTATTACTTCAAGAGATTCTCTAACAGCCTTCGGACTCCCGGGAAGATTTATAATTAGAGTTTTACCCCTGATACCTGCAACAGCCCTTGAAAGAATGGCAGTCTTTGTTTTCTTATATCCTTCCCATCGCATAGCCTCTGCAATACCCGGGACTTCTTTTTCAATAACTTCACGGGTTGCAGCAGGAGTAACATCTCTTGGATGTAGCCCTGTCCCACCATTTGTAAGAATTAAATCAGCTTTTGGTGTTGCTTCCAAGATTGACTGTTTTATTTCTTCCTTTTCATCGGGAACAATTTTGTATGATACAACCTCTGCCCATGATGAAACCATTTCTTCAATTACTTTTCCGCTTAAGTCTTCTCTTTCACCCTTAGAACCTTTGTCTGAAACTGTTATTATGGCAACTTTGTATTTCATATGATATTTATGATTTCTCCAACCTTAATTTTTCCACCCTTTAAAACTTTTGCAAAAACGCCTTCACGAGGCATAATACAGTCACCTACAATTTTAAAAATCTCACATTTACTGTGACATTTTTTACCATGTTGAGTAATCTCTAAAATACACTCTCCAATCTGTATCTTTGTTCCTACAGGAAGACTTAACAAATCAATGCCTACAGTGGTAATATTTTCTGCAAAATCTCCATAATTAAGCGATATCCCTTTTTCTTTCATTTTTTCAATGCTCTCAATAGCAAGAAGACTTATCTGTCTGTTCCAATGGGAACCTGCATGGGCATCTCCTTCAATGCCGTAGTTTTCAATAATATAGGCTTCTTCTATAGCTTTTTTTGTTGTTCCTTTGTTTTCACTAATATTTATTGAAATAACTATGCCATGCATGTTGTATTATAAAATTATCTTTAAGGAATAAGCAAAATTGGTTTTGTTGAATTTTTTATAACACTCTCTGCAACACTTCCAATGATAACTGACTCCGCATATGACCTTCCCTTAAAACCAACTACAATCAGGTCATTCTCTTTAATCTTTTTTAACACCTCTTCAGATGGAATCCCTGAAAGCACTTCATACTTTAAATTTTTATCTAACTTCAATAACTTTTCTTCTGCCTCTTCTTTAAGATATCCAACATATTTTTTTATCTGTTCAGGTTCTTCAATTATTCCTTTCACCTTATGCTCAGGAACAACATGAACTACAAGCAGATCTGCATTGCATCTTATAGCAACATCTTTTGCTAAACTGAAAGCTCTGAGCGAATTTTCTGAAAAATCAACAGGACATAATATTTTGCTTATTTTTATTCTTTCTGGATTAATATCTAAAAAATCCTCTCCCTTTATCACAAGCACAGGTATTTTTAACCCTTTAAGAATTCTCTCTGAAGTTGAAGGTCTTGTAACATATGTTTTAAACCCAATTATTGCTAAACTATTTTCTTCTTTAATCACTTCTCTTATACTTTCAATCAACCTGCCAAATACAACTTCAATTCCAACATCTAAAGAAAATACAGTGAGTCTGTCTGCCAGTTCCTTTAATTTGCCTTTAATTTTGTTCTTTTCCTTATTAATATATGGCATCAAATAGGCTGGAGGTGTTAAATTGTATTCCATTATATGAAAAAGACATATATTTTTACACTCCATAATCCTTGACAACCAGATAGTGTAGGAAAGAATAGCATTCACAGATCTTTTAAAATCTATTGCAACAAATATTTTTTCTATCTTTATCATTTTTTCACAGGTTTTCCGAGTTTTTCTTCCACTGACCTAACCTTTGCCTCAATTCTTCCTTTAGCACCTTTTCTATCATCAATTTTGATATCAATAACAACTCTTTCTACTTCTTCCATCAAAGCATCTCTACATTTTTTAATAAGATTCATCACCTCATCCCATTCTCCTTCAATAATTGTTCCCATTGCATGAAGTTTATAGGGTAAACCGCTATCATCAACTATTTTAACAATCTTTGCTACATACTTACTAACACTTACTCCAACACCTAATGGCACCATGCTGAACTGTGCTAACATTTTATGTCCCTCCTTCAGAGACTTTTAAAATATTAACATAAATTGAAAAATTTCAAAAAATCTTTTTATGATTTGACTTTTATTATTATAGTGTTCTAATATTTTGGTTATGGAACTCACAGTAATTGACCTTATAAAACAAACGGGTTTTGTTGCTAAGTCTGTTCTATTGATTCTTCTTTTCTTCTCAGTATTTTCCTGGGCTGTTATATTTTATAAATGGAAGGTTTTCAAAAATATGAGGAAACAAAATCATAAATTCTTTGAAGTGTTTTTAAATTCCAATGGTGCAAAAGAATTATTCTCTTCTGCTAAAAAATTTGAGCTGAGCCCTCTCGCATCCCTTTACAGGGAGGTTTTTGTCGAAGTGCACGGAAAAAATCCATCAAATCTGGAAACTATTATAAGAAAATATTCTTCTGATGAAGCCAACAGAGTTGAAAGCTATCTTGGTTTTCTTGCAACAACAGGCTCAACTACACCATTCATAGGTCTATTTGGCACTGTATGGGGAATCATGGATGCGTTCAGAGCTATAGGAGTAAAAGGTTCTGCTTCTCTTGCAACTGTCGCACCCGGAATTGCAGAGGCGCTAATAACCACAGCAGCAGGACTGTTTGCTGCCATACCCGCAGTAATTGCTTATAATTATTTTACATCTCAGGCAAACAAAATAATAAATGAAGTAGAAGACTTCTCAGAAACTCTCATAAAGTATCCATGGCAGGATTAATGCCTCGTAGAAAATCATCAATAGCTGATATAAATGTGACTCCACTTGTTGATGTAATGCTCGTGTTGCTTATTATTTTTATGATTACAGCGCCTCTTCTGAAACAGGGAATTGATGTGGCTCTGCCAAAGGCAAAGGGTAAAAGTCTTGAAGAAACAGAAAAAATTAACATTGTTATAACGAAGGAAGGAAAAATTTTCCTGAATGATAAAATAATTCATCTTGATGATTTACAGGGCTTGCTTTCTTCTTTTAAGGAAACCAATGTTACAGTTCTCTTAAGAGCTGATAAGGATGTTCCCTATGGACTTGTTGCTGAAGTAATGGGAGAAATAAAAGCTTCCGGAATAGAAAGAATAGGGATGGTAACAGAGCCAAAAGAACCTAAATGACTGGTAAAATTTATCATTCCCTTTTTTTATCAATCTTTTTTCATAGCTTGTTTGTTCTTTTTCTAATATTTGGAATAAGAAATTCAATATATGACTTTAAAAATCTCACATATGTGACATTAATTCAGGAAAAAGGAAATTCATCTACAATATCTACAGTAATTCAGGATAAAAATGAATTAAAGGAACCTGAAGAAGCTGAACAAAAAAAGGAAATCCATAAAAAAATCTCTAAAATATCAAAAAGTGATGTAAAGCTTCTTCAGGAAAGACTTGCAGCACTTCAGGCTAAAAAAAGGATTCTTGAAAAAGCAGGGGAAGGTGCTCTTGAGGTAACAGGTCAAAAAAATATAAATGGAGAAGATGTGGGTTATCTTGCAACCATTTCAGGATTGATAAGACAGAACTGGAACATACCGGACACTGTACCTAAAAATCTTGAAGCAATTGTTTCAGTTAGAATTCTTTATAATGGTCAAATTATAATTGAAGGCTTTGAGAAAAATTCTGGAAATGCTTTATTTGATTCCTCTGTAATTAAAGCTATAAGAAATTCTTCGCCTCTTCCACCTCCTAAAAATGAACTTCGGGTTGGATTAAGATTTAGACCATGAATAAAAGGTTAAATAACAAATTCATTATATCTATAATTTTCATGCTTAGTATTATCCATTTAAGCCTTCTTAGTCCAGTATTTGCAGAAAAAATTTATCTTGATATCACTCAACCGGGCATAAAGAAACTTATAATCGCTATGGAGGGATTTGAGATGGTTCCTGTTGTTTACAGTACAATAAAAGAAGACCTTGAATTCACAGAATATTTCAGAGTTTATGGACCATTTCCATACAAGGGTGAAAAATTTGAACCATCACTATGGAAAGCCTCCGATGTTGAGATTGTTGTTAGAGCTGATACAGGAGAAAAAATTTCAATTAAGGTTTTTACAGTAACAACAGATGTGCCTATTTTTATTAAAGAATATCATCTGCAAAACAATGAATATACAGGACACCTGATATCTTCTGATTTGTACAAATTTCTTACAGGCAAGGATTCTCCCTTTTTCAATCGCTTTGTTTTCTTAAGAAAATTTAAAAACTCAACAGGTATTTTTGTAAGCAACTGGAATGGTAAAAATATTCATGATACAGGGATAAGAAGAGAAATCATTTCAAGAGCTGTTTTAAAAGGAAATAAAATATTTTACTCTTCTCTTCAGAACAGGCTCTGGCATATAGAAGTATTTGACCTTTCAACAAAAACAAACAGGGAAATCATAAAAAGCTGGGCATTGCTTCAGCTTGGAGATATAATCAATGATTCACAATTTATATATCTTAAAAATGACGGAGAATTATCAGAAATTAAAATAAGTAATTTATCAGGAAAGACTAAAACAATATCATCATCCCGATGGATTGACTCATCTCCAAGATGTTCTTATTCTCAAATATTTTTTGTTTCAAACAGAGCTGGCTCACCCCAGATTTATCAGATGGGAGAAGGAACTGGAACAAGAAGAATAACATTTCATGGTAGATACAATACTGAGCCTACTTTAAGTCCTGATGGTAGCAAACTTGCTTTTTCATCTCTCACAGCTGAATTTCAGATTTATATTTTTGATTTAATTTCAGGAACCCAGACTCAAGTAACAAAAGAAGGAAATAATGAACAACCCTCATTCTGTCCTGATGGGCATTTTTTAACAATCATGTCAAATAGAAGGGGGGAAAAAGAAGTTTTTCTCATAAGCTCTGATGGAGTAGTGCAAAAGCCTTTGACACAAGGATATCTTCCACACTGTAGCAGATAATGGTTAGCTCAGGGATAGACATATTTGAAAAATGCTTACCCCAAAGATTTTATGGTTTAAAAGCTGGATTACTCATTCATCCAGCATCAGTAAACAAAAAACTTATTCATACAAAAGATATCTTACTTGAAAGTAAAAAAATCAAAGTCACAGCCTTTTTTGGTCCACAGCATGGGATTTTCGGAAATACTCAGGACAATATGGTTGAGTGGGAAGGATTTATAGATAGGGCAACAGGACTTCCAGTTTACAGTCTCTACGGAAAAACAAGAAAGCCAGCACCTGAGATGCTCAATAATGTTGATGTTTTCATAATTGATCTTCAGGATGTGGGTACTCGTTACTACACTTTTATCTGGACAATGGCTTTGTGCATGAAAGCATGTGAAGAAAGAGGTATCCCTGTAATTGTACTTGATAGAGTAAATCCAATCGGAGGGCACTTAATAGAAGGACCGGTTCTCAAAAATGAGTTCTCATCTTTTGTGGGACTTCACCCTTTACCAGTAAGGCATGGAATGACCATTGGAGAGATTGCATTGTATTTTAAAGATAAATTTTATCAGAATCTTGACCTTAAAGTAATATCCCTTAAAGGATGGAGGCGTTTTCAATGGTTTGATCACACAGGACTTTTATGGGTAATGCCTTCTCCTAATATGCCCGCACTTGAAACAGCCACTGTTTACCCGGGTATGTGTCTTATTGAAGGAACAATTCTCAGTGAAGGAAGAGGAACAACCAGACCCTTTGAGATTTTCGGTGCACCTTTTATTGAGCCTGAAAAATTAGTAAGAAGACTCAGGGATTTCAGACTCAAGGGTGTTTTTTTCAGACCTCTTTACTTTACACCAACATTCAATAAATTTTCAGGTGAACTCTGTGGTGGAGCTCAGATACATGTTACTGACAGAGAAAAATTCAAACCATTCAAAACCACTGTTGCCATACTTCTTGCTTTAAGGGATCTTTATCCTGATATTAATCTCTGGAGAAATCCACCATATGAGTATGAGTTTAAAAAACTACCATTTGACATTCTTGCAGGCTCTGACAGATTGAGAAAAGAAATTGAACAAGGCAGAACACTGAAAGACATTGAGTCCTGGTGGAATAGTGAAGTTTTAGCTTTTGAAAAAATAAGAAATAGATATCTTCTTTATGATTAAGGGCTTTATTCTTGCTGCGGGTTTTTCAAAGAGATTAAGACCGATAACAGAACATATACCAAAACCTCTTTTACCCATTGCTGGAGAGGTTCTTCTTGATTACATCTTCAATTTTCTCAGATCCTCAGTAGTTGATGAAATCGGAATAAATCTCCATTACAAAGCAGATGAGATAGAGTCATATATTAAAAAAAATAAATTCCTCTTTAAAATTTTTCACGAAAAGGAAATCCTTGATACAGGTGGTGCACTTTATAATGCAAGGGATTTTCTTAAAGACGATAATTTTATAGTTCACAATGCTGATATTTACTGGGACGGTAATATCAAAGATGCACTTGACTGGCACATAAATTCAGGTAACGCAATTACTCTCATAGTTCATAACCATCCTCCAGACAATAAACTTATTGTTGACAGCAATGGAAATCTATTGGGAATTTCTCTCAAACATTCAGCCTCTAAGCCATATTCTGTTGCTTTTACAGGTGCTGCAGTATACAACCCTCAGGTGTTTGAGCTTCTACCAGAAGGTTCTTCATCTGTGATTGATATGTGGTTGAAGGCTATTAATAAAGGTTTAAAAGTTAAAGTATTCTATGCAAAATATAGCTTCTGGTTTGATATAGGAACTCCTGTTGAATATGCACGTGCTGTTTTTGACAAATTAAAAAGACATTTCACTTCCATATATGTCCATCCAACTTCATCTGGTTGCGAACTGATAGATACTGACGGCAATATAGTGATTGAAAGGGATGTAAAAATTAAAAAACCTCTTAAGGGAAAAAATTTAATAATTTTACCAGAAACAGAGTTATCACTGAATAATGAGCAGATTTCTGACTGCATTATCATTAAGGATTTTTTCATTTCAATTGCAGGATGGCAAAAAAAGCAAGAAAATTTAACTGCAGGAGGCTCAACAAGAAGATATTTCAGGAAACAAAACAAGATTTTCTGTGAGTGGGAAAAAGTATCAGATGAATTTGAGAAAACAGTGTATATTGGAAAATTCTTGAAAAAAAATGGATTCCCTGTTCCTGAAATTATTAATGTAAACAGAAATAAAAAATTGATAGTTTTTGAAGATCTCGGGGACTTAACCCTTTATAGCTGGCTTCGGTGCAGAAGAAAAGATGAAGAGATAGCAGAAATTTATAAAAAAATAATTGAAAATATTGTTAATCTCCACTGGAAAATTTCTTTGGAGGCATCTGGAATGCCCATCCCAGAGTTTGATTATAAATACCTAAGATGGGAAAGTGAATACTTCCTCAAGGAGTGTGTGGTAGAAGTATTTAAAGTTAAACCACCAGACTTGGAAAATGAGCTTAATCTTATCGCGGAAAAGCTTTCCAGATCAAAAAAAGTCCTTCTACACAGAGATCTTCAGAGTCAGAATATAATCCTTAATAACGGTATGGTCTATATTATTGACTATCAGAGTGCAAGATGGGGACCTGCAGGATATGATGTGGCATCGCTTCTCTGGGACCCGTATTTTAATTTAAAAAAAGGAATTAGACAAAGGCTTGTTAAATTTTACATTGAAAGAGCTTCAGCTTTTAGTATCAGACCCGAAACTTTCATTGAGGAGCTCTCACTCTGCAGACTTCAGAGGCATATGCAGGCACTTGGTGCATACGGATTTTTGTCTCTTAAAAAAGGAAAGAAAAATTTCCTTAAATTTATCCCATCAGCATTGGATTTGCTTCAACAGGACATTGAGGACTGCTATATAGAACTGCCCAGACTAAAAAAACTTGTCCTTAAGCTCAAAAATCTTGTTGACAAGGGCTTTTGAGGAAATTCCTTCATAGTCTAAAAGTTCTTCAGGTGTTCCACTTTTTGGAGTTTTTATGCAAGCAAAACTATAAATTCTTTCAGAACCTACTTCTGATTTAACAGCCTCTCCAATGCCACCTGCAGGATAATGATCTTCAACAGTTATGATTGCCTTTGTTTCTGAAAGAGCATTCTTTAGAGTTTCTACATCCAGAGGTTTTACACTGTATAAATCTATAACTCTGATAAAAATTCCTCTGTTTTTAAGTTCCTCACTGGCTTTTAATGCTTCATGAAGTGTTATTCCTGCTCCAACAACTGTGAATAGATCTTTTTCAGACTTTCTGATTACCTTAGAGCCACCTATCGGAAATTCCTCATCATAGCTGTAAATCACTGGCGCTGCTGAACGGGTTGTACGTATATAAACAATTCCTTTGTATTTAGCCGCCTGTTTCACAAGTTTTTCTGTAGACACGGCATCACTTGGATATAAAACTACACTGTTTAAAATGCTTCGCATCATTGCAATGTCTTCCAGACCCATCTGACTCGGACCATCCTGCCCAATTGAAACTCCGGCATGGGAACCAACAAATTTTATATTTACATCACTGTATTGAGCCATTCTTATGTGGTCAAAAGCACGGGTAAGAAAAGCTGCAAATGTTGAAACAAATGGAATTTTTCCTCTTAAGGCAAGTCCCACAGCCATTCCAACCATATTCTGCTCAGCAACAAAACATTCAAAAAATCTCTGAGGATAATATTTCTTAAATATCTCTGAATATGTGGAATTGCTGACCTCTGCATCAAGGGCTACAATATCTGGAAACTCAGGAAATATTTTTGCCAGAGCTTCACCATAGGCACGCCTTGTTGCAATCATCTCTCCCATAGAATAGCTTTTTTTGAAATCCTCTATTTTTAAAGACTCTATTTCAGGTTTAAGGTTCTTTGGCTTGTCTATTAAACCTTTGACAAATTTTATTTCTCCAAGCTCCTTTATCGCTTTTTTGTATTCATCTTCATTAAGCGGGACTCCATGTCTTCCCTCTTTATCCTCAAGAAAGGAAATACCTTTACCTTTGATTGTTCTGGCAATTATCATTACAGGTATTTCACTTTTTAAAGCTTCTTCATAAGCTCTGAAAATTTCATCAAAATCATGACCATTAATGCATATTGTTTTCCATCCAAAAGCTGAAATTCTTTTTGCATATGCAGATAAATCCCATCCATACATTGTTTCTCCACGCTGACCGAGCCTGTTAACATCTATTATTCCAATAAGGTTATTAAGTTTATAATATGCAGCAAGCTGAATAGCTTCCCACACCGAGCCTTCTGCCATCTCGCTGTCACCAAGAAGAACAAAAACTTTGTATGGAAGTCTATCAAGATATTTCCCGTTAATTGCCATTCCAACACCTATTGAAAGTCCCTGACCAAGAGAGCCTGTTGCTGCTTCAGAGTATGGAAAAGCTCTTACAGGGTGACCTTCAAGCGGAGAGCCAAATTTTCTTAAAGTTAAAAGATCTTTTTCAGTAAGTTTTCCCGCTACTGTCCAGAGAGAATAAAGTAGCGGTGCTGCGTGTCCCTTTGAAAATATGAGTCTATCATTATTTGGATTATCAGGATTATCCGCATCAAAATGAAAAAAGCCTCCAAAAAGGAGACTTACCATTAACTCCACTGCCGAAAGACAGGTTGTGGGATGACCCGAACCTGCCAGAGTTGTTGAGGCTAAAATATAGTATCTTACAACTCTTGATATCTCCTTCAGATTATTCACTTTTTATTTTCTACTGTGTCACTGATAAGCATCTTTAGAAGTCTCATTCTGCTTGGATGTTTAAGCTTTCTTAATGCTTTAGTTTCTATCTGACGAACTCTTTCACGGGTAATGGATAAATATCTTCCAACCTCCTCAAGTGTATGATCCCTGTCTTCACCGATTCCAAATCTCATTTTTATAACTTTTTCTTCTTTTGGAGTTAATGTTTTAAGAATTCTTTGTATGTGTTCACTTAATTCAGCTCTTTCAGCTTCAAATACAGGGGAAGGTGAAATCTTATCTCCTATAAAGTCTTCAAGCTCTGTGTCTTCATCTCCAATCGGAGTCTGTAGCCCTATTGGATCCTGAATTGCTCTGAAAACTTCTTCCACTTTTCTAACAGGCACACCAAGTTTATCTGCGATCTCTTCATTGCTTGGCTCTCTTCCAAGTTGCTGTGTAAGTTCACGAGATGCTTTAGTAACTCTGTTGTAAAACTCCATCATATGCACTGGCACTCTTATTGTTTTTGTCTGATCAATTAAAGCTCTTGTAATTGCCTGCCTTATCCACCATGTAGCATAA
>Ga0185342_1000549_pt1 | contig 18315 bp, 21 predicted proteins | sample ConPoolayeEmetaG_FD_128045 | JGI IMG/M metagenome (GOLD analysis project Ga0185342, IMG submission 128045) | Hot spring microbial mat communities from California, USA to study Microbial Dark Matter (Phase II) - Cone Pool mat layer E metaG... ...
CCAGAAGAAAAAAGAGAGGACAAGAAAAAGGACGGTGCAGAAGGTAAGGATGGTAACAAGCGCCTGATGTCTCAACAGGCTGACCTCCTGTGCGCCGATGCGGCACGGCTCAATTCATACCTCCAGCCCGCCGGAATCCCCGCCACCACCGGACTCTTCGGCCGGCCGCCGCACCTTCTCCACAAATGACGTTATTGTCTCTATTCTACCAGCCATGAGTCAATCCTGACAGCGCCGGTGACCGCGGTGCACCTGACCGTGGTCACGCGGTTGCCGGAGGTAGACCTGATATCATAGACACGCCCGCTGTAAGTCAGTACCAGCGTTATCGTGCCCTGGCCGCTGTAGCTGGGCGTCCTGACCTCCATTACCCAGCCCCCGGCCGAAGGCACGTTGTATGTCGTCGTGTACGGCGGCTTACTGAAATTCCTCTGGACACCGTTGAAGCGGAAGCGGACCGTCGTTGTCACCGGCAACTGCACGGTCACGGTAACAGTGCAGGCACCGGTGGTGGTGAACGGGTAGTTTTTCCAGCCGGTTCCGGCCTGCCAGGCCGGGGTCAGGGTCTCGGTGCTGCCGGTGGTTCCCACATACCTGATCTCGGTGGTCGGGAAAGCCATACCGTTGACCGTGGCCGGGAACGGCTGGAGCGGCGCCGAGGTGTAGGCGGTACTGCTGGTGATGTTCGGGTTGAGCTTTACCCGCCACAACCCCCATTCCACTCCGGCATCGGACGAGTAGCGGTCGACCATAACCGCATGATAGTTCCGGCTGGCAACCAGCCCGGCCGAGAGATGCCCGAGGAAAGGTACGATGACCAGCATGCCCGCCCCGAGGGCGAGCAGGGCCAGCGCAGTCGCCTGGCCGCTTTCGCCTTTCCTCATGGCGCCGGCCTCATGTTAAACAGGTAGGTAGCCTGGGCCAGAGCGCCGGAGCGTCCCGATGGCGTTGATGTCAGTTCCACGGTAATAAGCCTGCCCGTCACCGAGAAAGTGGCCGCGCTGATGTTGCGGGCAACGGTGTTCACCGTACCGCCTGAGGTACGGGTCAGGTTCGTCCCGGACACGGCATAGGTGACAATCGAGCCACCCGGCAGGGTCAGGGTCAACTGCGCGCCGCCGGAAGCGGTCCTGGCCCCGACGGCGTCACCCTGCATCCAGGCGGCGGCGTTCTGAAGCTCGTTCCTGGCGGTAATCTGGGCGTCTCCAAACTCCTCGACCTGAAAGGTCTGGAAGACCATGAAACCCAGGAAGCCCATAATAACGGCGGTAATGGCCGCCCCTACCAGCAGTTCCACCAGGGTAAAACCCCGCTCGCTGCTCACCGGTTCACCTTGTAGTCTTCCAGAATCAGGATGGTGACGCCGCCGCGGGTCACCGTGACCGTAACTTTCTGGATGTCCGGGTTGCCCGAAGCCTCCGGTATAGCACTTCTTACCGCCGTCACCGCCCAGCCGGAAGGGACGGAAACTGAAGGATAGGAACCGCTCCCGGATACGTAAGGCAGACTCTTGACGTACTCGAGCTGGCTCATGGCGATGCCCTGGGCAATACCCTGCTGGTCTGTCTCACCGGCGCCGGCGGCGCCGGTGGAAAGAGCCGCAGTAAAAGCCACCGCAACCACTCCCAGGACAAACACCGCTATCATGACATCAACTATGCCAAAACCGCACTCTTCCCTGCGGCCAGAAAATATTCGTCCCGCCGTCCGCTTCATCGGGCGCTGATCGACCTCAGGACGGAGTAGAGCGGACTGATAAGCGACATGACGATGAAGGCCACAACAAGACCGACCGCGATAGTCATCACCGGCTCGACCAGCGCCACCAGCCGGGCAACCTTGTGGTCAACCGAACGCTCGTAATAATCGGCCACGTTCTCCAGTGCCCCCTCCAGGTCACCGGTCTTCTCACCGACGGCCACCATGCCGACCATCATTGGCGGGAACATGCCGTCTGCCGCCATCACCCGCGAAAGGCTTTGCCCCTGTATAATCTCCCGCCCGACGGTATCCAGTGACCGGCGCACCAGCAAATTGGGGACGGTCTGAGAGACAACGGACATGATTTCAGGCAGGCGCAGGCCGGCGCGCAGGAGCATGGCCGCGCTCCGACAGAACCGCTCCAGATAGCGCTCACGGTTCACCGGCCCGATGCCGGGAAAGCCAATAGCCAGTCGGCTCATGACCATCCTGCCCGCCGGCAGCCTGAAAAACCCGACCAACGCCGCCGCCAGCAGGAGCACCGCCGCTATCAGCTGGAGCCTGTACGTGACGATGAAATCATAGACGCTGATAAGAGTCCTTGTCTGTACCGGCAGGGCCAAGTCCAGCGCGGCGAAAAGGCTGACCAGCGGCGGCATTGCCACAATCATCAGCACGATTACGATTATGATGGCCATGCCGACAACCAGCGCCGGGTAGGTCAGTGCGCTCACCACTTTCCGGGAAAGCGCCATCTGCCTTTCCAGGTACGCGGCCATCTGATTAAGACCGGCTTCAAGATTTCCGGCCCGCTCGGCGGCATATACCACCCGGCAGTACGTGTCAGAAAAAACGTCCGGGTAGCGCGCGGCGGCCTCGGAGAACGACCTGCCATCGCCAATCTGCCTGACCATCCCGGCGATGACCGTCCGCATGGCCGCCCTGCGCACCTGGCTCTGGAGCAGTTCCAGCGCGGAGAGCACGGTGATGCCGGAACGGACCAGAGTAGCCATCTCGCGGGAGAAATCGATAACATCCTGACGTCTGACGCCGACCAGAGTCGGCAGATAGCGCTCCGCGAACGTTCCGGCCGGTCTTTCTTTCAGCGTGAGCACATTGCGGTAACCGGACTGGTAAAGCGATTGCTCGGCGGCCTCCTCTGAGACGGCGTCGACAACTCCCTCCACGACCTTCCTGTCTTCAGTGTAAGCCCGGAACGCATACGGCATAACGAGCCCCTCCGTCGTCAGCCAATGGTGAAGGCGGTACGGAGCACCTCGCCCAGGGTAGTGATGCCTTCCTTAGCCTTGACCATACCGTTGTGGCGTATGGTGGTCATGCCATCCTTAACCGCCTGGGCCTTGATTTCGGCGGCGGCGGCATTGCTCAAGACCATCTCCCGGATGCGTTCGGTCATGATCAGGACTTCATAGAGGCCGGTACGGCCGCGGAAGCCGGTATTATTGCAGAGGTGACATCCGGCCCCGGCAAAGAAGGCTCCGGGACCCTCCTTCATCTCCTCCTCATAGGCCGCCTTCTCCTCGGCGGTTGGCTTATACTCCGTACGGCAGTACGGGCAGATGCGCCTCAGCATGCGCTGGGCGACGATGCCGACCACGGTGGAGACAACAAGATAACGCTCGATACCGAGGTCAAGCAGGCGGAAGATAACACCGACGGCATCGTTGGCATGAATGGATGACAGCACCAGATGACCGGTCAGGGCCGCCTGAACGGCTGTTGTTACGGTGTCCTTGTCCCGGATTTCACCGACCAGGATGACATCCGGGTTGTGCCTCATGGCGGCGCGCAGACCGCCGGCAAAGGTTATCCCCGCTTTGGGATTCACCTGGGTCTGACTGATGTTGTCAAATCGGTACTCAATCGGGTCTTCGATGGTGAGGATGTTCCGCTGGATGCGGTCGAGGGTGTTAATCGAAGCATAGAGGGTGGTGGTCTTGCCGGAGCCGGTGGGGCCGCTCACCAGAATCATACCGAAGGGACTTCTGAGGACAGCGCGGTAGCGCTCCAGGGCATCCGGAGTGAAGCCGAGGTCAGACAGCGGGATAATGGACAGCGACTTGTCCAGGATTCTCAGCGTGACCCGTTCTCCATAGGCCGCTTCCATCGTCGCCACCCGGATATCAACATCCTTTTCGCCGACTTTTATTGAGAACTGGCCGTCCTGAGGCCGGCGCTGTTCCGCGATGTCCATGCCACCCAGCACCTTGATGCGTGAGACCAGCGGTGCACCGGCGGAAAGGGGCAGTGAGAAAGCATCGCGGAGGATGCCATCCACCCGGTAGCGCACGCGGAGATGTCCCGCCTGGGGTTCGATATGCACATCCGAGGCGCGGTCCCTGACCGCCTGGGCGATGATAAGTTCCAGACTCTGCGCCACCGGCGTCCGGGCAATAACTTCCGAAGTCACGGTGGCCCTCTCCTCCGCCGGTGCGAATTGACTGACCTGACGGGTGATTTCTCCCACGGAGCGGTAATTGAGGTCTATCGCCTGCCGGATGTCCGCAGGAATCCCCAGCGCTGCCTCGACCCGGCGGCCGGAGCGGGCCCGGATGTCCTCGATAGTACGCACATCGCTCGGGTCGGCCATGACCACCATCAGCGAGTCACCGATAATATCCATCGGGATGAGCGTATGCTTACGGGCCATTTCCTCCGGGACGAGCTTGATGGCATCGGGCTGGATAACGTGCCGCTTGAGGTCGATGAAGGGAACATTCAGGAGCACACTCTGGACGACGGCCAGGTCCTCGGACCTGACATAACCTTCACGCACCAGTACCTCGGCGAGGCTACCACCCCGGGTACGCTGTATCTCCAGAGCCCGGGCAAGCTGTTCCGGGGTCACCAGCTTCTCCTCGAGAAGCATCTCCCCGAGGTCTTTCCTGGCCGGCTCGCTCAAGTCCCCGTCTCCTTACCGGTCCGGCGGCGAGATGGCCTTACGCGCCAGCAGCTGGGCAACCCGCCGGCTGATTTCGGCCGGGTCGGCCGGCTTGGTGACATAATCGTCAGCCCCGACCTTCAGGCCGGCGGCTCGGTCAATTTCACGGGCCTTGGCCGATACCATGATGATGGGTATACCGGCGGTGGACGGCTGGGCACGCAGACGGCTGGCCACCTCAAGACCGTCTATGCCGGGCAGCATCACGTCCAGCACCACCACGTCCGGGGCCTCACTGCTCGCCTTCCTCAGGCCATCCAGCCCGTTGGAAGCGGTGATTACCTCATAACCATCCTGCTGGAGCGTGTACTGCACCAGCCTCAGGGCCGCCGGGTCATCATCAACAACAAGTATTCTCTTAGTCACTGGCCAGCCCGCCTATGAGACAGTAGGCCTTTCCAACAACACGGCAACGCACCTGCGAAAATTACGACCGGCGCTGTTACCGCATGACTTCAACAGTTCCAACTTCCGATCCGCCAACGGAAGCCCTGCCCAACCCGCTCCACCTTATTAATTATTAATTCTAGTACCCGGTACTCGCCTGGCTGACCAGCCCGGAGCTGGTGCAGGTATAGGTACCCTTGGTGGTGGCGGTACGGAGATAGTTGGGGTAGAGCGGATGGGTCGTGTCAGGGAACTTGCTCATGTCATTGGTCGCCGTGGTGACCGCTGTGACTGTGGTCAGCTTCTCCTTTATCATCATGACATCCATGGCCGTCTGGACCTGATTAAGTTCAGCTTTGGCCGCTTCTGTCTGCCCTGAGCCGACCAGGCCGGTGACGTTGACCAGCACCACCGCGGCAAGGACACCCAGGATGGCCACCACAATCAGCAGCTCCACCAGGGTAAAGCCGCGGTTGTCCCCGGTTGCCTTGTCTAGAAGCCGTGTCATTTGCTGCCTCCTTTCCGACATCAAAGTAACACAGTCTTACACCTGTACCGCCATACAACCCGCGCCGGTACCATCACCCTTATGTTTTTCAGTCTATGCCACTGTCAGACGAAAAGTCAATAGCCGGCTCTTCCGTCATCCCGCGCCCGTGCAAGGAATCCGGAGCCCTGTCGCGCACTTTGTGCCCTCGATAACCACACGCGCGGCATCGCCTTTCAGTCCGGCGAAGGCCCGGGGGTAGGGCTTTACGCCATGTGTCATGCCGGAGCGCTATCGAAGCAATCCCGTAAGCCGCTTTATCACGGAGCGTAGGGCGCCGCCCGCCCGGCGAGGCGGGCATCAAGCTCGCGGCGCAGGGGCAGGAGGTTCATCACATCCTCCCTGTTATATCTGAGCAGTGTTTCCAGCGCCCTCCGGTCCCCCTTCCTCTCGTACCTGAGCCACAGCATGACGGCGTCAAACCCGCTGATGCCTTTGAGCTCACGGTCAATGCCGACACGGCACTCCACCGCTTTAAGCCCGCCGTTGAGCCCCAGCCGCCAGCAGTCGAACATGAGGTCGCGGTGCGGGTACATCGCCTCAAGGTCCACCCCCAACCCCGCCCTGATGAAAGGCAGGTCAAACCGGTGCCCGTTATAGGTATGCAGGCGGGTCACGCCTTCGACCGCCTCAAGCAGATTACTGACGGTGAGACGCTCATCATAAAGCTGTACCAGCTCGCCGTCCTTCCCGAACCACCGGTAAATGCCGATAACCGTAATGCGGCAGTCACGCGTTGACAGCCCGGTCGTTTCGATGTCAAGATAGGCCTCCATGCCGGCTACTTCCCGCCCTTTCGGTACATTTCCATCATGCGGCCTGCCGCCTGAATCACCCGGTCACGCAGAGACCCCGGTTCCAGTACTTCCACGTTTTCACCCCATCCCAGGACGAAGTTGACCAGCTCGGCGGTCACCGGCACTGTCAGCGTAACAATGGTGGTATCGTCCGGCCCGGCCGCGACCGTCTGGGACTTGTGCCACCTCGTCTCTCTGGCCACTCTCGCCAGCGCCCCTGAGAACTTCAACCTGACCGTCTGCTTCTGTCCGTAAGCAGTTATCCCCCACAGAGAGCTGAGGTATTCATCAGGGTCAAACTCGGGGTGGATACGGTACCTTTCACCTTCCAACACTTTAATATCCTCGATACGCTCGACCTTGTAAATGCGTATCCCCCGGTTCTTGCGGCAGTAGCCGATGACATAGTTGGCATGCTCCAGCGCCGCCGGCTGGACAAAGTAAGGCTCAATCACCCGGTCTTCCGCCCTGGCCGCTTCCAAACTGCGATAGCGTATTCTCACCGGATGCCGCTTGAGCCAGGCATCGGTCAGCCGGTCCATCACGTGAATAAAGTGGTCATCCCGCTTCTGGCGGCTCATCCAGTCCAGCGTCTGCCGGATGTAGTCCTTAAGCACCGGGTCTTCGATGGCAATGCAAAGACGGGAAAAGGCACTCTGGACGTTCGGATTGAACGAGTTACTGTAACTGAGGAGCAGTCTCACTGCCAGGAAAAGCGCCATTACCTCGGGCCGAGTGAAGTGAATCGGGGGCAGAAAGTGCCCTTCCACCACGCGGTACCGGTCGCCTTCCTGGTATATGGGCACCGGCACCTGCTCGAGCACTTCGAGGTCACGGCGTATGGTCCTCTCGCTGACGCCGCATTCTTCAGCCATCTCTTCGATGGTCACCCCTCCGGGGTTCTTACAGAGAAGGTTCTGAAGGGCTACCAGCCGGAGCACCCGGTCCTGCTCGCGCTTGTCCATCATAACCTCCGGCGCGCTGATACCGTCCACATTTTTAGAACCATTATAGCACCCGCCCGACCCATGATTTATGATTTATGATAAGATATCGTGCTGTTCCCGGCCGTCTGAAGCATGGCCAACTGACACAGGCAAGGTCTCTCATGAGCAAGCTGGTTGATAAACTTAAGAGCCTTAACCGCGATGCCGCGCCCATCGGGTTCCGCCCCGCCGGACCATCCGGCCGGCGGCCGCCTCTACTCGTCATCGGACGGGTATCAATGCCGACTGATTCTTCCAGCTCCTTCGCCGGGGCCCTCAACGGACTGGATGCCGCCTTCGTCCCCGGGAAAGAAAGCACCACAGAGGCAGTAAAACGGCTCGGCAGTGCGGCGCCGGGACTGCCGCTCGGCTTTACCGCCGGGGAGCTTGACCCGGCCAGCTTTGCCGGGTTGGCTGAAGCCGGGGCCGACTTTATCGTCTTCGGCCTCAACACCGCGGCGGCGGTACTGCAAACAGAAAAACTTGGGCGGTTCCTCGAACTTGCCGGAGAGGCCGAACCGTCCCGGGTGATGACCGCAGGCGAGCTGGCGACGGTAATTGACGGCGTCATAATCAGCGGCGCCGGTACAGACATCACCCTGGAATACCTGCTGGCCTGCCGCAGGGCGGTGCGCCTTTTCGGCCTGCCGGTACTGGCCGAAGTACCTTCATCCGTTACCGGCGTGGAAATTAAATGTCTCTGGGAAGCCGGCGTTGCCGGAGTTGTCACCGCGGACACCGGGGCAATAACCGGCATCAGGAAGGCGGTGGAGTCCTTGCCGAAGGGAGAACGGCGCCAGTGGGGGAGCCGACCGCGCCCGGTGCTCCCGAAGCTCGGCGAGAGCACGACCCCTGCCGTAGAGGACGAGGGGTAATGCATGTCATTGCGCGGAAAATAAGACCGTGACCGGCATTGACGAAATGGGTAAACTACTGATACTCGGCGGACTTTTTATGATGGTGGCCGGACTTCTCTTCACCTTCTGGCAGAAGATACCGTTCCCTGGCAGACTGCCCGGCGACATCGTCATTCAGAAGGAAGGCTTCTCCTTCTTCTTCCCGCTGGTGAGTTCAATCGTCATCAGCCTGATACTGACCGTAGTCCTTAATGTCGTGCTCAAGCTGTTCGGCAAGTAGCGGCAGAGGAGAAAATGAGAAAAGAACTGGTCAAAATCCTGGTCTGCCCGGTCTGCAAAGGACCTCTCGAGCTCGAGATAGTAGAAGAAAAGAACGACGAGGTGGTCTCCGGCTCGCTCTACTGCGCTAAATGCCAGCACCACTACCCCATCGTGGACACCATCCCCAACCTCCTGCCTCCGGAACCCGCCGACAGCCGCTAGCTAGGGACTGTAGACAGCGCGGCTCTGCGGCGATTCCCAGACTTCCACCGAGGCCAGCGTGACGCCGGCACCCCTGAAGTGCGGCTTGAGCCAGCGGTAGATAGTCCGGGCGATGTTCTCCGAAGACGGATTGATGCGGTCGAACGGCGGGACTTCGTTCAGGCACTTGTGGTCGAGCCTGGCCAGCACCGGCTCCAGCCGGCGCTTGAGTTCGGTAAAGTCGTAGACGATTCCAATCCGGTTCAACCGGCTGCCGGCCACAGTGACCACCACCCGGAAGCGGTGGCCGTGCAGGTTCTCGCACCTGCCTCCGTAGTCGCGCAGATAGTGCGCGGCATCAAATTCACGCTCGACACTTACCATGTACATTCTGTCCCCCTTCGCCGGCCAACAAAGTATTTTCTCAGGATGGCTTTACCCTCTTTGGTCCCCCAGCCGGGCAACCCCGACCACCGGGCCGAGCCCGGCCAGCAGGTCGGCGGCTGTCCGGCCGAGCCCCGGATGGACCACCCCCGGAGCGATTTCGGCCAGCGGGACAAGGACAAAGGCCCTCTCCGCCATCCGGGGATGCGGGACCGTCAGCTCCGGCGTGTCCATTACGACATCACCGTAGAGCAGGATATCGATATCAATTTCCCGGGGCGCGTCGCGGAAGCTCTGCCTCCGCCCCAGTTCCCTCTCGATATTCTTAACGAAACCGAGCAGTTCCAGAGGCTCCATGCCTGTTTCGACTTTACAGACAGCATTGAGAAAACGCGGCTGGTACAGGAACCCGACCGGTTCCGTCTCGTAAATTGAAGATACTTTAACTACCTTTACCTTCCCGGTAAGGGCTTCCAGGGCGCGCTTCAGATTACCTTGACGGTCGCCCAGGTTTGAACCCAGTCCCAGGTACACCGCGGTCACGCCCCACGGCTCCAGTTGCCCCGGACGATGGCGTCGCTCATCCTGACCAGCAGTCGCATCTCGGCAACATCGTGGAGACGGACGATATCGGCGCCCCGGGCGATACCGATTGCCGTCGAGGCCGCTGTCCCGGCCAGCCTTTCCTGAGGCGGCCGGTCAAGGACGGCGCCGATGAACGACTTGCGCGACGTACCGAGAAGCACCGGCCGCTGAAACCAGTCCCGTATTTCCCCAAGCCGGTCCACCAGCTCCAGGTTCTGCTCAACGGTCTTGCCAAAACCGATGCCCGGGTCAATGATGATGTTCTCCCGGGGCACGCCCGCGGTAAGAAGGGATTTTATCGCCTTATCGAGATGCGCCAGCACCGCACCCATGATGTTGGCGACCTGCTGTCCCCGCTGGTTGGCGGTAACGACTATCGGCACGCGGCGATCCGCAGCCAGCACGGCGAGTTCCGGCGCCTGCCGCAGGCCCCAGACATCGTTGAGCAGGCACGCCCCGGCATCCAGCGCCCTCCTGGCTACCTCCAGCTTATAGGTATCAATGCTGACCGGAACCCTGATGGCCGAGGCCAGCCGGCCGATAACGGGAATGACGCGCCTTATCTCTTCATCAACGGTCACCGGCTGATAGTCAGGTCGGGTGGACTCGCCGCCGACGTCAATCATGTCGGCGCCTTCGGCGACCATGCGCTGTGCCTGCTCCAGCGCCGCCTCCGGAGTGGCCGCGCCGTCACCGGAAAACGAGTCCGGCGAAGCATTGATGATGCCCATGATGTAAGTGCGCCGGCCCCACTCAAAGACGGCGCTGCCAATCCGCGTCCTACCGAGCGATGCGAAGGCCAATCCCGTACCTCACTTGACGCCTATTCTAACATTTCCTCAACGCGGCGTTCTCGCATACAATTCATGACATGGATTTAATTTGCTTGTGCGCCTTGTGCTAGAATACATGACTGCATTCGCCGCAAGGCGGACGAATCAGGATAGCCGGTTTATACCGGCCGGGCCGGGGGCCTTATGACCATACACGACAGGCTAAACGAACTTGAGGAGATGCGGAGGAACGCCGCCAGCGGCGGCGGCCCGAAGCGCATTGAGTCCCAGCATGCCAAGGGCAAGCTGACCGCCCGTGAACGCATCGCCCTCCTGCTGGACAAAGACTCCTTCGAAGAGCTTGACCCGTTCGTTACTCACCGCTGTGCTGAGTTCGGTGTTGACAGAGAGCGCGTCCCCGGCGATGCCGTCGTCACCGGACACGGCAAGATCAACGGGCGGCTGACCTTTGTCTTCGCCCAGGACTTCACCGTGCTCGGCGGCTCGCTATCCCGCGTCGCCGCCGACAAAATCTGTAAAATAATGGACCTGGCCGCCAGTACCGGCGCGCCCATCGTCGGTCTGCTCGATTCCGGCGGCGCCCGCATCCAGGAAGGCGTCGAAAGCCTCGACGGCTACGGAGATATCTTCACCCGAAACACCCTCTACTCCGGCATCATCCCCCAGATTTCGGTTATCATGGGACCGACCGCCGGCGGTGCCGTCTATTCTCCGGCCCTGACCGACTTCATTTTCATGGTCAAGGGCATCGGCCAGATGTACATCACCGGCCCCGAAGTAATCAAAGCCGTCACCGGCGGCGAAATCACCTTCGAACAGCTTGGCGGCGCCAATACTCACGCCGTCAAGTCCGGCGTCTGCCACTTTACCGCCGATAACGAGCCGGACTGCCTGAAAATGGTGCGCCGGCTCCTCAGCTTCCTGCCCCAGAGCAGCCGTGAACCGCCGCCAGCCATAGAGTCCGACGATGACCCGAACCGCACCACGGAGGACCTGCTTGAAATCGTGCCGGTCGACCAGGCCCAGCCCTACGATGTTAAACGGGTGATAAGGCATATCGTTGACAGCGGCGATTTCATGGAAGTCCACCAGAAATTCGCCCCCAACCTGGTGGTCGGCTTCGCCCGTATGGCCGGCCGCACTGCCGGCATAGTCGCGCAACAGCCATCGCACCTCGCCGGCGTTATCGATGTCGACGCCGCCGAAAAGGGCGCCCGGTTCGTCCGCTTCTGCGACTGCTACAATATCCCCATCGTGACCCTGGTCGATGTCCCCGGCTTCATGCCCGGTGTCGACCAGGAACACCGCGGCATCATCCGTCACGGGGCCAAGTTCATCTACGCCTATGCCGCCGCCACCGTGCCCAAGGTCAGTGTCATCCTGAGAAAAGCGTACGGCGGCGCCTACATCGTCATGTCCAGCAAGTCGCTGAGGGGCGATATCTGCTATGCCTGGCCAACGGCTGAAATCGCCGTTATGGGGCCGGACGGCGCCGTCAACATCATCTTCCGCGAAGAAATCAACCGGGCGGCCAACCCCAGAGAGATGAGGGAAAAGCTCATCGAGGAATACCGCAACAAGTTCGCCAACCCGTACGTGGCGGCCCGGCTCGGCCTGATTGACGATATCATTGACCCCCGGGAGACGCGGCCGCGGATTATCCGGGCGCTGGAGATGCTCCAGGGCAAACGCGAGGCCAACCCGCCGCGAAGACACGGGAACATACCGCTATAATGGGTAAAACACTTGCCGAAAAGATACTGAGTGCGAAGTCCGGCACCGATGCCCGCGCCGGCGATATTGTCATCAGCAGGGTGGACTTCGCCTTCGTCCAGGACACCACCGGCCCGCTTACCCTGCGCCAGTTCCAGGAAAGCGGCTTCACCAGGCCGGCCAGTCCTCAGGCCTGCGCCATTTTCATGGACCATGCCGCCCCCAGCCCCAACCGCGAGCAGGCCAACGACCACCTCTTCCTGCGCCGGTTCGCCTCGGAAACCGGCTGTCAGCTTTTCGAAGTCGGCCAGGGGGTCTGCCACCAGATCGTCGCCGAGCAGTTCGCCTGCCCCGGCGATGTCATCGTCGGGGCCGATTCCCACACCGTGACCGGCGGCGCCCTGGGCGCCTTCGCCACCGGCATGGGCTCGAGCGACGTTGCCATCGCCATGGCCCTCGGCAAGAACTGGTTCCGCGTACCGGCGACAATCAAAATCGATGTCACCGGGCGCTTCCCGAAAGGCGTCTACGTCAAAGACCTCATCCTTTACCTCATCGGTAAAATCGGGGCGGAAGGGGCCAACTATAAAGCGCTCGAGTTCACCGGCCCGGCAGTTGCCCGCATGACCGTGTCCCAGAGGTTGACCATCGCCAACATGGCCGTCGAGGCCGGGGCCAAGGTCGGCCTCTTCCCCGCCGATGAGGTCACCGGGGCCTATCTCGAAGCACAGGGCCGCGGCGCCAGATACCGTCCGCTCCAGCCCGATGACGACGCCGTTTACGAGAGGGTCATTGAAATCAACGCCGGCCGGCTTGTACCCACGGTGGCCAGGCCGCATACGGTCGATAACACCGCCGCCGTCACCGAGCTCAAGGGCACGAAGATACAGCAGGTGTTCATCGGCACCTGTACCAGCGGACGGCTCGAAGACCTGGCCATAGCGGCGCGCATCCTCAGGGGCAAACAGAAGCACAAGGACGTGAGGCTCCTCGTAGCCCCGGCTTCCCGGGCAGTCATGGAAGCCGCCCTGCGGGCCGGGTACATCAGGACTCTGGTAAAGGCCGGAGCCATCATCCTGCCCGCCGGGTGCGCCGCCTGCCTCGGCGTCCACCAGGGTGTGCTCGGCGACGGCGAGTCATGCCTCTCCACCGCCAACCGCAACTTCAAAGGCCGCATGGGCAACCCCGACAGCTTCATTTACCTTGCCAGCCCGGCAACAGCGGCCGCTTCGGCACTGACCGGTGAAATCACCGACCCCAGGGAGGTCCTCTGATGACCGGGGCACTGCTTAGAGGTAAAGTCCACAAGTTCGGCGATGATATTTCAACCGACCTCATCATCCCCGGCCGCTACGCCCGCCTCCGTAGCAACCTGCCGGAGCTGGCCAAACACGTGCTTGAAGATGCCGACCCGGATTTCGTCAACCGGGTCAGGCCCGGCGACTTCGTGGTCGGCGGCGACAACTTCGGCCAGGGTTCAAGCCGCGAGCACGCGCCGCTGGTCATCAAGATGGCCGGTGTTTCCGCCATTCTGGCCAAATCGGTGGCGCGCATCTTCTTCCGCAACGCCATCAACCAGGGCCTGCCGGTGCTCATCTGCGATACCGACCGGCTCGCCGACGGCGACGAGCTTGAGATTGACCTGCTCGGCGGCACGGTCAAAGACGTCACGAACGGGGCCGTCCTTACCTTCGGCAAGATGCCGCAGGTCATGGTGAACATCCTGAACGAAGGCGGTCTGATACCGTATATCAGGAAACACGGGGACTTAAAACTGTAAGAGGTCCCTTTCGCCCCGGGCCTCTCCCGCAAAGGGAGAAGACAATTTGAATATTGCTCTCCCTGAGGGGGAGAGTCTGAGAGAGGGTAATATGACCCGCATTCACAGGGTAACGCTCCTTCCCGGCGACGGCGTCGGCCCCGAGGTGGTCGAGGCCGCACGGCGCGTCCTCGAGGCTACCGGCGTCAGGTTCTACTGGGATGTCGTCAACATCGGCGCCAGCGCCCAGGAAAGGTACGGCAGTGTCCTGCCCGACAAAGCTCTGGACTCGATACGCCTTAACAAAGTTGCCCTTAAAGGCCCGGTAACGACGCCCGTCGGCTACGGCTTTCGCAGTGTCAATGTTGCCCTGCGCAAAATACTCGACCTCTATGCCTGTGTCAGGCCGTGCAGGATTTACCCCGGCGCGCCGACGCAGTTCAAAGACGTGGACATCGTCATCATCCGTGAGAACACCGAAGACCTTTACGCCGGCATCGAGTTCGCCCGCGACAGCGCCGAGGCGCTACGCTTCATTGATTTCATCAGGGATGCCACCGGTGACGAGGTCCGCCGCGACTCCGGCTTTTCCATCAAAGCCATCTCCGAGAGCGGCACCCGCCGCATCGTTAAGTTCGCCTTCGACTACGCCCGTGCCAGTAAACGTAAAAAGGTCACCGCCGTGCACAAAGCCAACATCATGAAGTTCTCCGACGGCCTGTTCCAATCAGTGGCGAAAGAAGTCGCCGGGCAATACCCCGATATCGAGTTTGAGGACATGCTCGTCGACGCCCTGTGCATGAGGCTGGTGGTCCGGCCCCAGCAGTTCGATGTCCTGGTGCTCCCCAACCTGTACGGCGACATCGTTTCTGAACTCTGCGCCGGGCTGGTCGGCGGGCTGGGGTTTGCCCCGGGAGCCAACATCGGTGACAGCGCCGCGGTCTTCGAAGCCACCCACGGGAGCGCCCCGAAGCACGCCGGTAAGAACAGGGTCAACCCGATGGCCATGATGCTCTCCGGCGTCCTCATGCTCCGCCACCTGAAGGAAGCCAGGGCCGCCGACCGTCTGGAAAAGGCTATCGCCGATGTGGTCGCCGAGGGCAAATCGGTGACCTACGATGTCAAGGCCGAGCCGGACGACCCCACCGCCGTCGGCACCAGCCAGGTAGCCGATGCCGTAGTATCCCGACTGAAGGGGTGAACCCATGCGCTTCAAGGTAACCGTCGTCGGCGCCGGCAATGTCGGCGCAACCCTGGCCCAGCGCATTGCCGAAAAGGGCTACGCCGATGTCGCCCTGGTTGACATTGTCGAAGGTCTGCCCCAGGGCAAAGCGCTTGACATGCTCCAGTGCGGCCCCATCGTCGGCTCGGACGCCAGAATCACCGGCAGTAACAGCTACGAGATTACCGAAGGCTCGGATATCGTCGTCATCACCTCCGGCGCGGCGCGCAAGCCGGGCATGAGCCGCGACGACCTCGTCCTGACCAATATGAACATCGTCAGGTCGGTGGTCGAGCGCGCCATCCGGCACTCGCCCAACTGCATCCTCATCATTGTCGCCAACCCGGTCGATGCCATGACCCATCTGGCCCTGAACGTCAGCCGCTACCCGCGGACGCGCGTCTTTGGCCAGTCCGGCGTGCTCGACAGCGCCCGCTTCCGCACCTTCATCGCCGAAGAGTTGAAGGTATCGGTCACCGATGTCTCCGCCTGCGTCCTTGGTGGCCACGGGGATACCATGGTGCCGGTGCCGCGCCTCAGCACCGTCGGCGGCGTGCCGATAACAGAACTGTTGTCCGAAGCGGCGGTCAACCGGCTTGTCGACCGCACCATCAAAGGCGGCGGCGAAATTGTTGCCCTGCTCAAGACGGGCAGTGCCTACTATGCCCCGGCCGCGGCCACGGCGCAGATGGTGGAGGCCGTACTTTTCGACAGGAAAGAAATTCTGCCCTGCGCCGTTTACCTTGAAGGCGAGTACGGCATCAGCGGCACCGTGGTCGGCGTCCCCTGCAAGCTGGGCAGTCAGGGTATCGAGCAGATTATCGAGCTCAGGCTGACCGAAAGCGAGCTTGCCGCGCTCAGGAAGTCGGCGGAGAGCGTGCGTGAGCTTGCCCGCGTCATGAAGCTGGAGTGATACGGTGAGGGAAATCAGCGCCGGTGAAATCACCGCCGCCGTCGCCCGCCTCCTTCAGGAAGCCGCTTTCGAGCTTCCCGATGACGTCCTCCGGGCTTTGAAGCTGGCACGGGACAGCGAGCCGTCCCCGCTCGGCCGGGAGACACTGGAACGGCTCATCGAAAACGCCGCCATTGCCCGCCGGGAGAACCTTCCCCTGTGCCAGGACTGCGGTATGGTAACCGTGCTTCTGGAAATCGGTCAGGATGTCCACATCTACGGCGGCGGCCTTGCCGAAGCCGTCAACGCGGGAACAAGGAAGGCATATGTCGAAGCCTATCTCCGCAGGTCGGTGGTGCGCCAGCCTTTTACCGCCAGAATAAACACCGGCGACAACACCCCGGCCGTTATCCACTCCGAGATTGTACCCGGCGACCGTCTCAGGATAACCGTCATGCCCAAGGGCGGCGGCAGTGAGAATATGACCCGTCTCTTCATGCTGACGCCGGCCGAGGGACGGGAGGGCATTATCAAGTCCGTGGTCAAAGCCGTTGACGAGGCCGGCAGCAACCCCTGCCCGCCGGTCGTCGTCGGCATCGGCATCGGCGGCAGTGCCGAATATGCCCTTCTGCTGTCCAAGAAAGCCCTCCTGCGGCCGCTCGGCCAGCCATCTTCCGATCCGGAAAGCGCCGCACTGGAAAAAGAACTGCTGGATAAGATTAACGCGCTGGGCATCGGCCCCGGGGGTTTCGGCGGCCGGACGACGGCTTTGGCCGTCCATGTCGAGACCTTCCCCACCCACCTCGCCAGCCTGCCGCTGGCGGTGAGCCTCCTGTGCCACGCGGCAAGGCATCGGGAAACCGTCATCTGACACCCGGCATGACACCGGCCCCATGCGCCCGACTTTGCAAATCCACCCGCAATCGTCTAACATCATCTGGGGCAATGCCGGTTGAGCAGAGAGGTGCGCCGTGACACAGGAAGGTGAACGCCTTCAGGGTATATCGCAGCTGTCCATGTCCCTGCGCACCGCGCTGGAAGACCTCAAGCCGCACGACCACCTGTGCCTCATCTATGAGACCCAGGACGAGTGGCGTGAGGCGGTCGTCACTTTCATCACCATCGGGCTCAAGCGCGGCGAGAAATGCGTCTATGTTGCTGACACCAGCACCGCCGAGCAGGTAAGGGATTACCTCGGCCGGGAGGGCGTTGACGTGGCCGCCGCCGAGCAGAAAGGCCAGCTCGTCATCCTCAGTGCCGACGAGACTTACCTGCGGGACGGCTCCTTCGACCCCGACCGCATGATTTCCCTGCTGACTGAAATGACCGGGAAGGCGGTTGCCGAAGGATACCCGGCCCTGCGCGGCACCGCCGAAATGACCTGGGTGCTCCGCGGCCTGCCCGGCTCGGAAAAGCTGCTGGAGTACGAATCGAAGCTGAACAGCTTTTTCCCGCACCACCCATGCCTGGTCATCTGCCAGTACGACCGCTGGAAATTCGACCCCGGGGTCATCAGGGGCGTGGTGATGACCCACCCGCTGGTCGTCCGCGGCCGCCGCGTCTTCCGCAACTTCTACTACATCCCCCCGGAGGAATTCGCCCAGCAGAGGCACGTCGAACGTGAAGTCCAGCACATGCTCAACAATCTGGAACGCGAGCTCCTCGCCGAGGAGCGCACCCGGTTCTTCGCCAGCATCATCGAAATGTCATCCCAGCCGGTGGTGATTTCCGATGCCGACCGCCGCCTGCTGATGTGGAACCCGGCCTTTGTCCGGCTCGTCCGCTACACCGAGGAGGAACTGCACCGGGTCTCAACCACCATAAAGCTCACGCCGCCGGAGTGGCGAGAGGCCGACGAAAAGGCCATCGCCGAAATCAGGCGCACCGGTCTGCCCCAGCGCTACGAAAAGGAGTACATCCGGTATGACGGCACCCGGGTGCCCGTCGAAATACTCCGCCACGGGTTGCGGGACGAGACGGGCAGCATCCGGTACTTCTTTTCCTTCGTCACCGACATCACCGAGCGCCGGCTGGCCCAGCGGAACCTGAGGCTGAGCGAGGCGCGCTTCCGCGAGCTGTTTGAGAACACATCGAGCGGCGTCGCCGTCTACGAGGCCCGGAACAACGGCGACGACTTCATCTTCGTCGCCTTCAACCGCGCCGCCGAACGGATAGAACGCATCAGGCGCGAGGAGGTGCTGGGACGCAGTGTCCTCAGGGTCTTCCCGGGAGTGAAAGAGTTCGGCCTCTTCGAGGTCTTCCAGCGC
>Ga0185342_1000550_pt1 | contig 18274 bp, 12 predicted proteins | sample ConPoolayeEmetaG_FD_128045 | JGI IMG/M metagenome (GOLD analysis project Ga0185342, IMG submission 128045) | Hot spring microbial mat communities from California, USA to study Microbial Dark Matter (Phase II) - Cone Pool mat layer E metaG... ...
TCCCTTAACTCCACCACATCAACAAAAATTGAGTCACTTTCAATATTTCTATAATTTAACTTTGCATTTAAGTAGATATTTTTACCAATTTTAGTTGAAAAGCCTCCAGCAAAGGCATCAGCTCTACTGCTCAAATTTGTGAAGAGATTTTCAATTTTTGAATTCACATAATTGGCGATAAAGGTTGTTGATTCTGAAGCAGAAAAGTTTCCTTTTACAATATGGGTACCCTTTCTCGTATCAGGAACCTGGTCAAAGGGAATAGGTCCATTGTCAGCATCGTATTGAATTCTACTTGTGAAGTTGTCAACAACAAGGTATGGATGAAGAGCAGGGAGATAAACATTCGTCGGTGTTTCACCCCTCTCTTTAAAATCTGTTTTTGTATAGGAATAGTCGATGCTACCTTTCCAAACCTTTAAATGTCCTCCAAACTGAGCACTCCTGTTGAAATTGTCAACTGGTCTTGATTTTGCAACTATGTGGCAGGTAGCGCATTTGCTCAATGTCCTTGCCTGATACTCACCCTCCCTTCTTTCGTCTCTGTAGTTTACATAGAAGTGGGCAAAGGGAATGGAAGGGATTCTGAGGACACTTTTACTTATAAGTTCCTTTCTGTTAATTCTGTATTCCTTTGTTGGGTCAAAATCAGTGTGGAAGACACCAGATCTTGCAAGGGAAGTAACATCGAGATTTTTAAGGGGATCATGGTCAAGCCTGTGGGGAAGGGAGTTGAATTGAAGATTCTCCTCGAAGATTCTTCCAAAATCTAAAATTAGTTCGTGCCTCTGATCTTTCATGTTCTCGTTTATAATTGATTCGAGCCCATAAAATAATTTTCCCGATGAGCCGGAAATCTGAGCAGAGACAACAGGGGATAAACCTTTATTAAGAGGCTCGAACTCTCCGATCTTTCCAGGATAATTTTCAATACTGTTTACCTTTGTTCCAAGGGAAACTTGAACCTCAGGTTTTTTCTTTTCCTCTGAAAATAGAAATGGAATGAGTATTAAAAATAATAAAATTAATAAGACTTTTCCTTTCATTGGTTCCTCCTTATCGAATCAATCCCTTCCCTCCACCAGTTACGGTTTGGGAAGGATTATCAGTCCCGTGAATCCTGAAGTGGCATTGAGTGCATTTTGTAAGAAAAGCAACCCTCCAACCTGCTTTCCCGTAAGGGTTTGAAGATGTCTCTTTAGTTGCTGGAATTGTGTAAGGATATGTCAGCCCCTCTCTTCCTGCGTGTTTGTGAACTTCATGGCACTGGAAGCATAGGAAAGGCTCGTTCTGCTTGAGGAGATTATTGGCAACAGTTCCATGGGGCTCATGGCATATTCCACAATTTTCAACAACAGGAGCATGCTCAAATATGAATGGTCCTTGCTTATCTGCATGGCAGTTGAAACAGAGATCGTTTGTCCTATCAGAGGTTTTTAGATTTTTCACTAAAGAACCGTGATGCTGATGGCAGTCACTACATTTGATCTTCCCTTCCCTTAAAGGATGATGGGAAGGATAGTAAATCTTAGCCTTTATTTCTTTGTGACAATCGAGGCAGAGCTGAGGTTCAGATTTTACAAGGCTCCTTTTCCCATGAATTGAATGGCACTGGTTACAACCAACTTCACTTGATGAATGGGCGGATAGATTCCACCCAGATAAATTACCTGTAATGTGGCATCTGAGACAGACCTTTGAAGACTCTTCAGGAGAGAGTTTCTTAAAACTTAATATTTTTTCAGGATCCCCTGACTCCACATGTTCTTTTCCTGAACCATGGCAGGATTCGCACCCCCTTATCCCTTTTACTTCAAAACTCTGAAGTCTTCCGTGGACATTCATCTCAAAGGACTTGAAAATTTCTGAATGGCACTCTCCACAGGTCTCATTCCCTGGTTGTGTCGGGAAGGAGAAGAGGGAAATTGGGATTAGTATAGAAAGGAGGGGGGCAATAAAGGCATTCAAGATTCTAAAGAAACCTTTTCCCATATAAACCTCCTTAAGTTTATAAGTTTAAAATTTTAAAACATATGTGTCAAGTTCTTATGGTTGTGGTAAATTGAATTTTTGGTTAATATAAATCTTAAATGTTTTTGGAAAGGAGTAAAAATGAAGTTCTTTAAAAAAGTTTTGATATTTATAGTTTTTATCCTCATTGCCTTCTCCCTCTTACTTTTTATCTGGCTAAGAACAACCCTTCCAAAAACCCATGGAATTTTGAAGAGTGACAAAATTGTTTCTAAGGTTGAGATTAAAAGGAATAGATGGGGTGTCCCTTTCATTAGAGCAGAGAATATTGAGGATCTATTCTTTGCCATAGGTTTTGTCCATGCTCAGGACAGACTCTACCAAATGGAGCTTTCGAGGAGGATGGCTCAAGGAAGACTTTCAGAGATTTTTGGAAAGATGACAGTTAACTCCGATCTAAGGCAAAAGGAGATGCTCATAGAGGAAAGTATTGAGAGAACATTGAAGGAAGCAAATCCAAAAATAAAAGAAATGCTAAGGCATTATTCCGATGGAATAAATTATTTTATTGAGACCCAGAATCTTCCTATTGAATTTAAATTTTTGAATTATAGACCTGAAAAATGGAAGATTGAGGATTCTGTCTCAATCTTAAAAATCATGGAGGGGATTCTTTGCAGAGATGGTTCTGAGCTTTACAACTATCAAGTTGTAAATGCAATTGGTTTTGAAAGAGCAAAAAAGCTCATTTATGGGAATTATGGGACAAGCATAATTAAAGAAGAAGAATACAATAGCATGAAAGGAGAAATTCTTGCAGATGAATTCCTTCCAAAAAATGAGGAAGGAATTGGTAGTAACAATTGGGTTATTTCAGGAAGATTAACAGATACTGGGTTTCCATACCTTGCAAACGATCCTCATTTAGGGTTAATGTTCCCATCTTATTTTTATCAGATTTATGCAGAAACTCCTGATTTAGAACTTTGCGGAAACACATTACCAGGAACACCCCTTATAGTGATTGGAAGAAATAAAAATATTGGATGGGGTTTTACCAATGTAGAGTCTGATGTAATAGACTATTACATTCTAAAAGTAAATCCTGAGAATGAAAATAAATATTTCTGGAACGGAGAATGGAGAGATTTTAAGAAATTAAAGAAAGTTGTAAAGATTAAGGGTGGAGGTGAAAGAGAGGTTGAAGTGAAAGTAACAGAATTTGGAAAGATTAGAAAGTTCGAAAACCTTTACTTGCTTATCCAGTCTGTTAGTGACTATCCTTCAAAGACAATGGAGGCAATCTTCGAAATGAATCTATCAAAGAACTATGAAGAGTTTTTATCAGCCTTGAAGAAATTTAGTGCTCCTGCCCAGAATGTAGTTTTTGCTGATAGGCATGGGAACATAGGCTATTTCCCAACAGGTCTTATTCCAATTAGAAGTAAGGGAGATGGTTCTTTACCTGTTCCAGCTGAAGGGGAAACTGATCTTTGGAAAGGTTTCTGGGATGAGAATAAAAAACCATACCTTTTAAATCCAGAAAGGGGATTTATAGTTACAGCCAACAATCCAGTTCTTCCAGAAGGTGAAATTCCAATTTTTGCTATGGACTGGATGCCCGACTTCAGAGCCGAAAGGATTGAAGAGCTTATAAAAAGAAAGTCAAAGTTAACCCTTGAAGATATGAAAAATATTCAAACAGATACATTATACAAAGGAGCTGAATTCTTGATAAATAAGATGAGAAATATGAATTTTAAATCTGAAAAAGCAAATTTTGTTTTCGAAAAATTAAAGAATTGGGATTTTAAAATGGATAAAGGTTTTCCTCCCTATCTCTTTTACAATTTCGAATACTTTCTATCCAGAAATATTTTTGAGGACAATTTTAAAGAGGAAAACCATAGATGGCTTATTTCAACTAATTGGATATACAAGATTATGAATTATCCTGACGGAAATGAAGATGATGATTTTTACTACTGGATTGATGATTTGAGAACAGACAAAAGGGAAAGTTTTGAAGAGATTGTTGAGAAAAGCCTTGAGGATACCTACGATAAATTTAAAGAGGAATATAAGGGAAGGGATAATATAGATTGGGAAGAAATCCATTTGATCTACTACAGACACCCATTTGGCTCAATTCCAATTTTGAAATATCTTTTTGATAGAGGTCCATATTTCATGAAGGGAGGGAGGGCATGTGTGCAACTCGCATCCTTTGTAAGAGGAAAAGACTTCAAAGTAGTTGCATCCTCTGCTTTTAGAATGATAATTGATTTTTCCGATTTCTCAAAATCGGTTATTATAAATTCATCTGGACAGAGTGGAAATCCTTTCAGTAAAAACTACGATGATCAGATAAAATTTTATGTTTCAGGAGAGTATAGAACGATGGAAGAAAAAAGTTATGGTAAGAAGATCCTTATAATTACCCCTTAAAATCTTATCCTTTTCTGAGGTTCAAGGTTGTAAACTTCAAGGAGTTTTTTGTTCTGGAAGAAAGAGAGATAGGTAAGATATACATAACCAAAGAAGAAGATAAGAAGAAAGGGAATGGTCATATAAATCTCAGCGACAAAAGCTCCTATAATTACAATAACAAAATAAATTGTCATTGCAAGTTCAAGATAGGGGATAAAGCTTCTATTACCCTTGTATTTCTTTCCTATCCAAGATTGGTTCTTTCCTTCAATTCCGAATTTTGGAGTTCTGACAAATTCAGATTTTTTACCCTCTAAAGCCTCTAAAACTGCAATGGTATTGTTTATGGAAAGTCCAACTCCCAAAGAAAGAACAAAGGGGATATATTTAATATTTTTATCCCAATCTGTATAAAGTTCCTTCTGGGCAAGAGCGTAAAATATTGCAAAGGAACCTGTTGCAAAAAGGAAGAGAGGAAGATCAACAATGACCATGTCGTATAAACCAAGCCCCTTTCTAATTATCACTGTTGGAAAAACGAGGAGAGATAGAGGAATCATAAGAGGGAATGTAAAATTTCCTGTTAAATGGAAGAATGCCTCAAGTTTTATTTTTAAAGGAATCTTTGCCTTCATTATTTTAGGCAAAAGCTTTATGGCAGCTTGAACAGAACCCTTAGCCCATCTGTGCTGTTGGTTTTTAAAACCATTTATATCAACAGGCAATTCTGCCGGGACTGAGAAATCGGGCAAATATACGAATTTCCAACCAAGGAGCTGGGCTCTGTAGCTAAGATCTAAATCCTCAGCGAGGGTTGAACCGTCCCAACCACCTGATTGAAATATGGCAATCTTTCTCCATATACCAGCAGTCCCATTAAAATTGAAGAATCTACCTGATCTATTCCTTGCAACATGCTCCACAATGAAATGACCATCAAGAAGGATGGACTGGATCATTGTGAGAAAGGAAAACTCTCTATTAATATGCCCCCATCTTGCCTGGACAAGGGCAATTGATTCATCTGTGAAATAGTGGATTGTTCTTCTAATAAAATCAGGATTAGGAATAAAATCAGCATCAAATATGGCTATAAAGTCTCCCTCTGCTTTTAAAAGACCCTCCTGAAGAGCTCCTGCCTTAAAGCCTCTCCTTGAGTCTCTGTGAAAGTATTTTATATTAAAGCCTTGATTTTTATATCTCTCTACCTGAGCCATGGCAATATCCTTAGTCTCATCCGTGGAGTCGTCAAGAACCTGTATTTCAAGTTTTTCCTTCGGATAATCCAATCTGCAAACTGCATCTATAAGCCTTTCGACCACATAAACCTCATTGTAAATAGGTAGCTGAACTGTTACCTTGGGTAGATTATCTTCACTGAAATAGCCTCTTGGGGAATTGCCCCTGTTTTTGTACTTAAAAAAAAGATATAGAAGAATATATCTATGAATTCCGTAAATAGAGAGAATCAAAAGAATCAAAAAATAGAGAGTTAATATTAATATTTTTAATATTGGAATCATCTAAAATTTTAGCTTTTTTCAGAACTTTTGTCAAGGATTGGGAATCCTTAATTTGTCTATTTTTTCCTTAACCCATTTTTTCAACTCAGCAGGGAAATCATCAGGTGCAAATTCAAGAAGCTTTGTAAAATTGAGCAAAGCTCCTTCTCTATCGTTTTGATTCAGATAAATAATCCCGAGGTAAAAATAGGATTGATAAAGTTTGTTGTTTAATTTTAGTGCATCCTCAAAATAGCTCCGAGCCTTGTTAAATTCATTCTTTCTAAAAAATGCGATTCCCATGTTAACATAAATTTCAGGATCGCCAGGGTATATCTTCAGAGCATTCCCAAAATAATGAATAGCTTTGTCATAGTCATTCCTCTCAAGATAAAGGACTCCAAGATTATTCAAAGCAGAAAGATATTGAGAATCCAGCTCAAGAGCTCGAAGGAAGAGCTCCTCTGCTCTCCTACCATTCCCTGCATTTTTGTATGCTACTCCCGCATTCAGAAAATACTCTTTTTTCCCATTTTTTTCTATAATTTTTTCCCAAAGAGAGCATGCCTTCTCCCAGTCTTTATCTCTTTCAGCTTTTTCTATTTCTGACAATTCCTCTTCCATTTGGGATTTTTTTGATGAGATCAAAGATTTAATTATTTCGATCTGTCCTGTTTTTCTTTCTTCTTCCATTAATGGAATTTCTTCCTCAATCTTTTTAGGTTTTACATTCCTTTCTTCAAATTTCTTGGGAGGGGGAACCTCAGAAGGAAATGTTTGGGTGGAGCTTATTTTTTCTTTTGGCTCACTTTCAACGCTCTCAATAATTTTATTGTTTTTTGTCAAATCCTCAGGTATTTCTTTTTTGTTCTGGACAATATCATTCCTGCTTTCTTCCGCTAGTGGTTTTTGAGCCTCAATTCCCATCGGAGAAGCTACTGGTTTTACAACATTTATATTTCTGACTTTTACTATTCTATCTATCTGGAAATAAAGATAAACAGAGAATATGACCAGTATAAAAGCAAAAATTGTGAGTCCTAAGAAGGGTCTTCCTCTTTTCTTCTTCCTCTCAGGGGGTGGAAGAATAGGGGGTGATGGAAGAGAATTTCTCTTCTCTCTCTTTCGCTGGGCTTCCTTTAAAGCGTCGGAAATAAGGCTCATCTTCCTGATAGATTAAAATCCAAAAATGATTTTCTCTTAAAAAAAGAAAAGATTTTTTTCAGTCCTTTTTTCTTATCTAAAATCTTTTTAAACTCCTTCTCTTTTTCTCCTATAAGACTTTTCTTAGCCTTTATTACCATATTCCTGTCAATGGTTGTAGAACTCTTCACAAAGCCAGCGAGCAAAGCTCTGTCGCAAATCATGTTTATAAGCCTCGGGACACCCCTGGAAAACTTATAAACCTCCTTTATAGCTCCTTTTGTAAATTTAATATCGACATTAGGAGTTGCAATTTTCAGCCTGTGCTCGATATATTCCCTTACCTCCTTTTTCTTAAGAGGGGAGAGAAAATATCTTGTCGAGATTCTTCCATTAAGTTGCCTAAGGGCTGGATTTGCAAGTTTTTTTGCAAGTTCTTCCTGACCAATCAGAAGAATTTGAAGAAGCTTTTCCTTGTCGGTCTCCAGATTAGAGAGGAGCCTTATCTGCTCCATAACCTCCATACTGAGGTTTTGAGCTTCGTCAATTATGACAAGAGCTCTCTTACCAGATGGTGCAACCTCATTTAAAAGGAATTTATTTAGCTGATCTATCAACTCCTTTTTTGTGTTGCCAGAGGGAATAAGATGAAAATCCCAGAGAATTGAACTTAAAAGCTCTGTTTCTGTAAGGAAGGGATTTAAAATGAGGGATGTATATAAAAGATTTCCAAGTCTTTCCATTAAAACCCTTGATATTGTTGTCTTTCCAGTTCCAACACTCCCAATCAGAACTATGAAACCCTCACCCTGATTTATTGCAAAAATTATGTGGGAAAGGGCTTCTTCATGATCTTTACTGAAAAAGAAGTATTTTGGATCAGGAGTTAGGGAGAATGGATTCTCCTTTAATCCGTAAAAAGCTTCATACATTAATTTCCCTTTTTCTTCCTCAACTCTCCCTTAACACCCTCTTTCCAGGGCTCTATGTCTCCAAAATGAAATGGCTTTACAGCCTCTTCCACCCTTCTCCTTTCCTCTTCAGAAAGTTCTTGAATCTTTTTACCCACCATCAGTGTTGGAGTTATGAGAATCACAAGCTCCGACCTTTCCACACTCTGCTCGGTTCTTCTAAACATTGTGCCAAGGAAGGGTATTTTCATCAAGAAGGGAGCTCCCCTGAGTTCTTCCTTCTTCCTTTCCTTTATGATTCCTGCAATTATAATTGTCTGACCATCCTTAACCTTTGCAACAGTATCTATACTCCTTCTATCTATGACTGGCTGTGTTGCCATTGCTCCCTGGGACTGGAATGTTCTTATCTCAACAAGTTCCGATATATCGGGATTTATACTCAAGGTAATCTCTCCATTGGGAGAAATCTGAGGTATTATGTCCATCATTATTCCAACAGGAACTATTTGGAGATTTATTGAAGGGGCAGTAACTGCTCCTGCCTGAGCTACTGTTGTTAATGTATAAAGGTTGAAAAAAGCTTCCTCTCTGACAACTCTGATAACAGCCTTCTCATTATTTAAAGCTGAAAGTCTTGGAGACAGGAGAACTTTCAGCTGCCCCTGCCTTGATAGGGCATCAAGAATAAAATCGATCTTATTATTTGTAACTCCATATTGGAAACTTCCGTAGGAAGGCGATACATCCTGATTTAAAGGTGTTCTTGTATCTAAGGATGTTGTTGGATACATTACAGTATCTGTTGAGGGAAGAAGTCCAAGAAATTTCTCTCCTGGGTTCAGAACCATATTCCAGTTAACGCCCATTTGATGTTTCTGATCAAGGATTACCTCAAGGATCTTTGCCTCAATCCAAACTTGCCTCTGGGAAGAACCCTCAAGAGACTCAACAAAATGAGCTGCCTGCGCTAATTTTTCAGGATAATCTGTAATCATAATGACCCCGGTTTGAGGCGAAATTATAAGCCTTCTCCCCTCCTCGTCAGAACGGGAATAGGGTTCTGGAGCCTTTGTCCTCTCTCCAGCACCCGTGCTTTTCCCAAAAACGATTGCCTCAAGCCCAGAGACAAGGTCATTCCATATGTTAGTCTCTGTTTTTGTTTTTATGTTTGTTGTGCTCTGAGCCTCTCCTCCTCCAGCTCCTCCTGCAAATCCTCCCATTCCAGCAACTCCTCCAGTCACTCCAGCCCCTCCAACTCCTCCCATTCCTCCAATTCCAGCTCCACCTACTGTTGAACGGGTTGAGTAGGAAACATTCCTCTCCCCTTCCCTTGCAACTGCTATGTAGTTAAGATAGAAAACCCTTGTCTCAAGCTTTGCTTTGAAGACCCTTAAAATCTTCCCATCCCATGAATATGCTAAACCAAGCTGAGGAAGAACATAGTAAAGCAATTTCCCAAGGGTTATATCTTTTACATCAAGGATTGGAACAATCCCCTTAACATCAGGGTCTATTATCAAGCTTATATCAGTATCTGTGGTTAAGGCAAGGAGGAGATCTTTTATGTCCACATCCTTAACCTTAACAATTTGTCTCTTTTCCTCTTCAGAAGGTGCTTCCTTCTTTATTTCTTCGGTTTTTGTTATTGTAAGATCTACAGGCGGGACCTCTTCAACCCTTTTTTCAGGAGGTTTTGTTTCTATTTTCTCAACTTTTGGAGCACAAGAATAAAACAGAAGAAATATTATGCTCAGAATTAAAAAATTAATTATTCTTTTCAAATTGACCTCCTTTTTGGAGATTAAAAATATAAACATGCTCTTCACCTGCTCCTCTATCTATTATAACACTGTTTTCAAGAATCTTTTTCACAAGAATTCCATCTATCCTCTCTCCTTCTTTAACAATTTTTCCATTTAAAATTGCAAATGTTCTTTTACTATCCCTTACAATTGCAGTTAATTTTGGTAGTTCCAGCATTCTCACTTCTTCTTCAGTCTCATCAGATAGAACTGGTAGGAATATGTCTCTTCCCCATTCGTCCGAAGGAGTAGAAGAAATTTCCTCTATTTTGAAAGGCTTGTTTAAATCAAAATTTTCTTGGGTTGACTCTTCCTTTTTCTCCTCGACCTTCGCTACCGGTTTATGAAGAGGAGTTCTCGGCTGTCTTTTCATGAGAAATCCTCTTATAAAGAAAATATAGAAAAAAATCACCGCAAAAATTAACAGAGATAAGGCAAAATATTTATTTCTAAGCATTTCTTGTCCTTTTGAAATAAAACTTGACATAGAGGACATAAATGGGTTGAGATTCTTGAGAGTAAACTTCGATTTTTTCTATTGATAATAGATTAGAGAGGGAAGGGAGTAATCTTATAAAATTAGAAGATTTCACTATGTCTGCATTGTATAAAATCTTAAAACCAATAAAATTAAGTTTTCCGATGGGCTCCCCAAAATCCTCTTCACCTTCTACATTTTCGAATCCTGTTTCTCTAACACCTTTTATGAATAATGGAAGAGAAGGATCTGGATTTACATTTATTGTGAAACTTTTGCTCTGGGATTGAAGCATCAACTGCCTTATACCCAAAGAAGAGGCTTTGTCCTTAAGCTCCCTCAATAGGCTTGAAAAATGAGAAAATATTTCTTCATCTGAACCAAGATTTTTTATCTTAGAATCCATCTCTTCTTTAATTTTATGCCACAATTTTATCTCATCTTCTGTCTCTTTCTCAAAAATTGCTTTATCCCTATCAAAATTATCAATAATTGTTTGATTCTTTTTCATTTCTTCCTTTGCTTTTTTAAAATATGCCAATTTAGGACGAAGAGAAAAGAGAAGGAAAGCAATGGAAATGGTAATTATTAGGGCAATACCACCAACTTTCGCAAGATAAAAAACAAACTTCTTCTTTTCCATTATATTTCTATCTCTCCCTGGATTTTAAATATCATTGTTATCTTATTACTTTCCATTGGATTACTCTTCATCTGGAGAGATGAGACATTAAGATTTTTTATGGATTTGATATTTTTGATTTTTTCAGAGAAATTGGAAAAAATTTCTTGAGCTTTCAAAGGATCATCTGCAATGACACTCCCATCAAAGGAAAAGCTCCACCCATTATTTGTTTTCTGGGACTCAAGAAAATCTACCTTTATCTCATCAGGAGTAAACAGTGATAGTTCTCTTAAAAACTCATAAAAAGAAGCTGAATATTTATAGGGTTTCTGAAGGGCTGAGAATCTTTTATAAGCAAGCCATCTCTCATTTTTTGAAGACTTCATCTCTCTCATTTGAGATGTCAGCTTTTCTATGTAATTCTTCTGCAAAAGAAGAGATTGATTATAACCTGATTGGATTGAACCCAAGTATTTATTCGCAAAAAAGACAACAAAAAGAAGGGCTAAGGCAGATATACCAATACCCCTCAACCTGTATCTTAACATTCTCTTTTCGTATAGTTCTGGAGGGATAAAATTAATCGCATCCTTTACGAAATAGTTAAGGGAAGCACCTACCAAAAGGAAGAAGGCGTTAGCAAAATAGTCCAGTTCTTCTGGAGGGAAAGAACGGGAAAGCATAAAATCTTTTAGAAAATCCCAGTCAACCATATAAACAGGAATTCTAAGGTTTCCCAAAAGATATTCCTTAATTTCTTTTAAAGAAGGATTACTTCCTCCAACTATTAATTGATTAATTTCAAATCCTCTGTTCTTCTGTTTGAAATAATGAAAAGCCCTGTTAACTTCAATAAATAACTTTTCAAGACCACTTCCTCCCTCAAAACTCTCAAGGACAAAATCTCTTGATAGAAACCATGTGCTCTCCCTGAATAAAGCAATTGAAGCCTTTGTTTCTGAAATATCAAGAAATGCTGTTGATTTCTCTGGTTTGTAAAGCTTTGAGAACATAAGAAGGTTGTGGAAAGCCTGGAAGGGTGGGGTTATGATGGCAGGGGTCAATCCACACCTATTTAAGGAATCGATTATCAAATTTATGTAATCTCTTGAAACATAAGTAACGACAACCTCCTTTCTTTTTTCCTCTCCTTCGAGCTTTGTTCCAGCAACAAAAAATTCATAACAAACATCTTCAAGAGATGAAAAATTTTTTCTGAGTTCCCTTTCCACAATACTTTTTATTTCTGATTTAGGCATTGGTGGCAAAGAGAGAGTAAAATTTGAAACCCTTGAAAAGGGAAGAAGAACTATAGCAGTTCTTTTTGTATATCCATCCTTTTTGATCTTTTCCATAAGAGATAATGAAAGCTCTTCAATGCTTGCTATGTTGAATATAAGGGCTCTTTTGACATCCAGTAGCTTCCCCTTGAACTCAATCTCCATTAACTTTACCTCATTCTCCTCAATTCCAATTGCTAAAAAGGATTTTTTCATGAAAGTCCTTGTCATCTTACTCCTGCTCCTATAGTGGAAGTGAGTTTATACATTGGGAGGAATATAGAAAGTGCCATAAAAAGAACCATTCCTCCGAGGAGAACTATCATTGTTGGTTCAAGAATTGCAAAAAATCTCCTTATTGCTGCTGGAACCTCTCTATCGTAATACTCTGAAACTTTATTTAAACTTTCATCGAGCTTTCCTGTGTCCTCTCCCACTTCAATCATCCTGTTTACAAGAGGTGGAAAATATTCTGATCTCTTTAAACCTTCTGAAAGACTCTCCCCCCTTACGATTCCATCCCTCACTTTCTTGATTTCATCTGCAATTATCGCATTCCCAACTATTTTCTCCACAATGTAAAGAGCTTGAACAATTCCAATACCAGCTTTGTAAAGGATGCTTAGATAGTGAGAGAATCTTGAAAGAGCAACCTTCCTGTTTAAGCTTCCAAAAAAAGGTATATGAAGTTTTAATCTGTCCCAGAATCTCCTTCCATTGGGAGTTTTATTTGTCGTAATATAGATTATAACAAAGCAAATAATTGCTCCAATAATTGCCCACCAAAACCTGGCAAAAAATGTCGAAACTGCCATTATTATCTTTGTTGGTAGAGGTAGCTCAACATTAAAACTTTTTAGAATTGGAAAGAACTTTGGTAGAGTGAATGTCATCATTATTGTAATTACACCAATTATCAAAGATATTACAAAGGTTGGATATATGGAAGCCTGTTTCACCTGAGAGTTAATCTCCTCCTGCCACTCAAGAAATTTCACAAGATCCTTTAGAACCATATCAAGATTACCTGTTGCCTCTCCAGCTCTCAAAATGTTCACATATAACTCAGAAAAAACCCTCGGATATTTGCTCATGGCATCAGAGAGAAAAGCTCCTGCTTCAAGCTGTTTTACAATATCATTAAGAACCTCTTTAAACTTTAGATTCTCTGTGCTCTCTGCAAAATCTTTTATCGCTGTTATTAATGCAATCCCTGCCTCAAGGGAAGTGGAAAGGTGGATTGTAAAAGTTATTAGATCCCTTCTTTTAACCCCGACAGGTCTAAGACTCTCCCTTTCTTTTTTTACCTCCCTTGCACTTATCAAGTATAGATTCATTCTTTCAAGGTTCAGAGAGAGGGCACTCTCATTCTCAGCAATAACTATTCCTTTTACTTCTTTCCCTCTCCCATCCCTTGCTTTATATTGAAAGTAGGGCATTAGAACTCTCCAAAGGTTACTCTAATTACCTCATCTATTGTTGTAAGTCCATTTTTTGCCTTCTCAATCCCATCTTCAAAAAGGGTAACAAGACCCTCTTCAAGGGCGGTTTCCCTCAATTTTACAAAATCAGTTTTTTCATTTATTAGCTTCCTTATCCTGTCAGTTATGGTAAAGATTTCGAATAGCCCTGTCCTTCCCCTATAACCCCTTTTACCACATTTTGGACAACCTTCACCTTTATAAAAAGTGGGAATTCCTTTCTGCCACCCTATTCTTTTGAGAATATCTTCTGGAGGTTGATATGGAGTTTTACAATCCTCACAAATTAGACGAACCAATCTCTGGGCAACAACACCAATGACTGTTGCTGAAATTAGGAATGGTTCTGCTCCCATATCAATTAAACGGGGGATCGCACTGACGGAATCGTTTGTATGGAGAGTAGAAAGAACAAGATGGCCTGTCAAAGCAGCTCTAATTGCCATATCAACAGTTTCCCTATCTCTCATCTCACCTACAAATATTATATCGGGATCCTGTCTCAAAATTGCCCTCATTGCTTCAGCGAAATTATAACCTGCCTTTGGATTTACCTGAGATTGTCTGATTATGGGAAATTCGTATTCAACAGGGTCCTCAACTGTCATTATGTTCTTTTCAAGAGAATTTAAATAGGAGAGAGCTGCATAGAGAGTTGTTGTCTTGCCTGAGCCTGTTGGTCCTGTAACAAGAATTATTCCGTATGGTTTCTCAATCAATCTTTTAAAAATTGCAAGATTTTCAGCATTGAATCCAAGCTGATCCAAGCCGAGGACCAATCTGGTTTTATCAAGAATTCTCAAAGCTATATTTTCTCCATATATGGAGGGGAAGAAGGAGGCTCTTATGTCAAGAACTCTCCTTCCAAGTTGGAACTTTATCCTACCATCCTGAGGAAGCCTTGTCTCTGCGATGTTTGCTCCACTGATTATCTTCAGCCTTGCTGTAATAGATGGCTGAAGGCTTTTGGGAAAAGTTGGTCCACTATAAAGAATCCCATCTATTCTATATCTTGTCCTGACAATTTTCTCTTCAGGCTCAATATGCAAATCTGTTGCTCCTTCCTTTACTCCTTTGAAAATTAATTGGTCAACAAGTTTTACAATTGGAGCTTCCTCAGCAATAGCCATCTCAGCTCCCCCGAATCTTGTTGCTACTCTAACACTATCCTCGATCAGCTCATCAATAGAAGCTCCTCCAATATAATTGGAATCAATGGCACTCAAAATTTCCTGCTCTGGAGCAGAAACAACCTTTATCAACTTTTTTGTCAATCTCTCCAATTCTGTAATTGTCTCAACATCAAAAACATTGGACATAGCAACTGTTAAAACATTATTCTGGAGAGCAATTGGAATTACCTTTCTTTCTCTCGCAAAGGTTTCTGGAACAAGCTCGAGGGCATTTGACTCTACAATTGTCCTCTTCAAATCAAGATACTCAACTCCCGATTGAGAGGCAAGGGTAGAGGAGAGAACATCCTGAGAAATAAATCCTAAATTCACCAGAATTTCGCCAAGAAGTTCTCCTGTCCTTTTCTGCTCTTTTAGAGCAATATCCAACTGCTGGGGAGTTATAAGCCCCAGTTCAAGAAGCTTCTCTCCAAGAAGCTTTGGCTTTTGTTCTTTTTTCGTAATTTCCATTTCTTTTTTATTTTAAATGTATTTTTACCCTTATGTCAAGGAAAAATTGATTTTAAGATTGTCTGATGATGATGTTTTAATTTTAAATTTTAAAAAAATATTATAAAATTTCTGTTTGAGGTTTTGTATGGAAGAGATTAGAACAGACTGGTATAGAAAAGAAATAGAAGAGGTTTTTGAAATACTTGAGTCCTCCCCTTTTGGAATATCTTCTGAGGAGGCAAAAAGGAGAATTTCAATATACGGTTTGAACAGGATAGAGGAGAAAAAGAAAAAAAGTCCTTTTTTGCTTTTTCTAAGCCAATTTTCCGATTTTATGATCATTATTCTTATTGCTGCAGCAATAATTTCAGCCTTTTTGGGAGAGGAAATGGATTCCATTGCAATTCTCCTTATAGTCTTCTTAAATGCCCTGATCGGATTTGTCCAGGAATACAAGGCTGAAAAAGCAATGGAAAAACTAAAGGAGATGGCTGAGCCTGAGGGTACTGTTTTAAGGGACAATGAAATTAAGAAGATCCGTATTGAGGAAATTGTTCCAGGGGATATTGTATTGGTTGAAGCGGGTAATATTGTTCCCGCAGATATTCGTTTGATAGAGGCACATCAGTTAAAGGTGAATGAGGCATCATTAACAGGAGAATCTGTTCCTGTTGAAAAGATAACAAAAGTCTTGAAGGAAAAACATCTTCCTCTTGGTGACAGGAAAAATATGATTTTTAAAGGGACTGCCGTCACAATGGGAAGAAGTAAAGGAATTGTTGTTGAAACAGGAATGAAAACAGAACTTGGTAGAATTGCAGAAATGCTCCAGGAAGCTAAGGAGGAGAAGACACCCCTTCAGAAAAGGCTTACTGACCTTGGTAAAAAACTCTCTTTTGCATTTCTTTTTATTTGTGCTTTAGTTTTCTTTATTGGATTGCTAAGGGGAGGAGAACCAATACTCCTTTTTATAACCGCAGTTAGCCTTGCAGTTGCTGCAATCCCAGAAGCTCTTCCAGCAGTTATAACAATATCCCTGGCTTTCGGAGCAAGAAGAATGGTTGAGGAAAATGCTTTAATAAGAAGGCTTCCTGCAGTTGAAACCTTAGGCTCTATAACTTACATTTGCACGGACAAAACAGGAACCCTGACCCTCAATAAAATGAATGTAGAGGAGATATTCTGGAATGGGAAAATTTATAAAAAAGATGAAATAATTATTGATGAAAACGAAGACAATCTAAATAAATTACTTTTCTTTTTGAAGATAGCAACATTGTCCAACGACGCATCTTATCAGAATGGTAAATTTATTGGAGACCCTACTGAGATAGCCCTCCTTCAGTTAGGGATAGATTCAGGAATTAAAAAGGAGAGAATAGAAAGGGAAATGAAAAGAATTGCAGAAATACCCTTTGATTCAGAAAGGAAATGCATGACAACCTTTCATGAATGGAGGGGTGGGAAAATTCTCTCAATTACAAAGGGAGCGCCAGAGGTTATCGTTTCAAAATCATCAAGCTCTTTGTCTGAAGAAGGGATAGGAAGGATTGACAGGAACTTATTAACAATAACCAATGAGAAGATGGCTGGAGATGGCTTAAGAGTTCTTGGCTTTGCAATTAGGGAGTGGGACTTTATTCCAGAGAATCTTGAGCCAGAAAATGTTGAAAGTGATTTGATATTTATTGGTTTCATAGGAATGATGGATCCTCCAAGAGAAGAAGCATACTCAGCAGTTAAACTCTGCAAATCAGCAGGTATAAAACCCGTGATGATTACAGGGGATCACCCATTGACAGCAAAGGTTATTGCAAAAAAGTTAGGTATTTTAGAAAATGATTATTCAATAATTACAGGAGCAAAGCTTGATGCCCTGAGTTTAGCAGAACTTGAAGAAAGGGTGAAAGAGATTAAAGTCTATGCAAGGGTTGCTCCTGAGCAAAAGTTTAAGATTGTTAAAGCTCTTCAGGATAAGGGGGAGTATGTTGCCATGACTGGGGACGGTGTAAATGATGCTCCCTCCTTAAAAAAAGCTGATATTGGAGTTGCAATGGGAATTACAGGTACAGATGTTGCAAAGGAAGCATCTGATATGATTCTTCTCGACGATAATTTTGCAACAATTGTAAAGGCAATACAAGAAGGAAGAAAGATATATGATAACATCCTTAAGTTCATTAGATATGTTCTTGCCAGCAATGTTGGAGAGATAATGACAATATTCCTTGCACCATTTTTTGGCTTACCTCTACCCCTGCAACCAATTCAGATATTATGGATAAATCTTGTAACCGATGGTCTGCCAGGGATTGCTTTTTCTTCTGAAAGGGGGGAGATCGGAATAATGGAAAGACCACCAAGAAATCCAAAGGAGAATATTTTTTCAAGAGGGCTTGGTATAAGCATTCTCTGGTCAGGCATTTTTCTCGGCTTGCTAACTCTGACAGCCCAGGGAATAGCTATAAAATTAAACCTTCACTGGCAGACAATAACCTTCAATGTCTTATGTTTAGCCCAGTTATGGCATGCTTTTGCTTGTAAATCTTTTATCCATTCAACATTTAAAGTTGGGTTCTTTTCCAATCCTCTTCTTTTCTGGACAATTATAGGGACATTTATTTTACAAATTGGAACAATTTATATACCATTGTTTAACAAATTTCTAAAGACAACTCCTCTCTCAATCCCTGAACTCTTAATAATGCTCTTCTTTTCCTCCCTCCTCTTCTTTGCTGTTGAATTGGAAAAACTTTTGAAAAGAAAAAGGGGAAATCAAACTTTTTGAAATTCTTTCCTTAATATTTTCTAAGTGGTAAAATCATATTTAAGGAGATGCAATAATAAATGTCAAGTAGAAGATTGGCTGAAAAGTTGGAACTGATGGGAGGTTGGAGAATCATTTCTACCTCTTGCAAAAAGGAAAAATATGCATTATATTCTTCTCTGGCGGGTTGGTCCCACATTATCACTGAGCCTTTGAGCTCTTACGGGGTTTACCCCATTGGGAGAACCCGCCATCT
>Ga0185342_1000552_pt1 | contig 18232 bp, 13 predicted proteins | sample ConPoolayeEmetaG_FD_128045 | JGI IMG/M metagenome (GOLD analysis project Ga0185342, IMG submission 128045) | Hot spring microbial mat communities from California, USA to study Microbial Dark Matter (Phase II) - Cone Pool mat layer E metaG... ...
GGTCCGCAACGCCTTTTCAAACAGGTAAAGCAGCCCCCCGAGCAGATAGAGTCGGAAAACCAGCTCTTCGTAGACGCCGGCCCCGATCGCCAGGACCAGGCCGTGGCGGATGTCCGGACAGGTGGCGCCCAGGCACTGAAAGCTCATGACTTGCGCCAGAACGAACAGCGGCGCGGTGAGCGCGACGCTTTCGAGCGCCATCAGCGGCAGAACCCAGCCGTGAATGCGCCAGGAGTCCTTTTTCAACAGATGCCAGATCAGCAGCGTACCCAGCAGCAGGACTGCGGGCAGCCAGACCCCGCGCGCTCCGAACCAGCCGAGCAGCTTCTGAATGATGCTCTGCGCGACGAGCTGCCGCGGCGCCCAAGCGTGTGAGTAAATCAGGATGGCGCCGAATTCGTAGGTCGCCACCAGCGGAAAAAGGAAGATCAGGGAGTAGATCGGACGGCGCGCCTCCGGCGCGTAACGCTTCCAGGCGGCGCTGAGCGGAAAGGTCCCTCGTTTGCGGCGGGTTCGCAGGCTGACAGCCATCCCTTACATTATGGCCGGCACTAGTGCGTCGCGGTAGGTGCGCGGCCCCGTACCTCCTGCGGCGCCAGCCCCGAAGCGACCAGGCCCAACCATGTCCGCAACGTTTGATCATATTTTGCAGGCGGTTGGACGCACTCCGCTGGTGCGCTTGCGCAAGCTCGCGGCCGGCGAAATGTGTAATCCCGCAGGCAGCGTCAAAGACCGCGTCGCCAAGGCCATGATCGAAAGTGCCGAGCGACAGGGCCAGATCCAGCCCGGAATTACCACGATCGTCGAAGCGACGGCAGGCAATACGGGCCTGGGGTTGGCAATGGCCGCCGCCGTCAAGGGGTACCGCTGCATTCTGGTAGTGCCCGACAAGACCAGTCGGGAAAAGATCGACCTCATGCGGGCCCTGGGCGCTGAGGTAATCATCGTCCCGGCAAACGTGCCCTCAGAATCGCCCGAAGGCTATGTCGGAACGGCCCGACGCCTGCTGAAAGAGGTGCCAAACGCCTGGCGACCCGACCAGTTCGCCAATCCGGCTAATCCGGAAATCCACTATCAGACCACCGGACCGGAAATCTTCGAACAGACCGACGGACGGATAACCTGCTTCGTCGCCGGGGTCGGCTCCGGCGGAACCCTCTGCGGAGTGGGCCGGTACCTCAAAGAACGCAATCCGGCGGTCCGAGTCGTCGCCGTAGACGCGGAAGGCTCAGTCCTTTCCGGCAGCTCTGGCCGGCAGTGGGAAGTCGAAGGCATCGGGTTGGACTACGTGCCGGCCACACTTGATCGACGACTCGTCGATGAATGGATCCGCGTTTCGGACCGCGAGTCGTTCGCAACCGCCAGAAAACTGGCGCGCCTGGAGGGACTGCTGGTCGGAGGATCAAGCGGTGCGGCAGTGGCGGCGGCGCTACGCTACGGCCAGCGACTGGGCCCCAGCAACGTGGTGGTTGCCCTGCTGCCGGATACCGGGCGCAACTACCTCAGCAAGTTCTACAACGACGACTGGCTGCGACAGCACAACCTCGTTGACTAGCGGCGTTTTTGGGCCAAAGCCATGGGCCGGCCCGAAGCTGCGGACCGGCCCACAGCCTGACGCTAGGACAATGCAGGCAGCCTACTGTCAGAACTGCGTCAGCTTGTCCGAGCCGACGGCCGGCTCTGACCCGACCGCGACCGGCTCAGACGGAGCAGGGGGCTCAACCTCATGACCGGCCGAAACACTCTTCTTACGCCGCACAAGCTGCCCCAAGCTGCTTTGACGCTGCGCAGTTTGGGAAGCGCTGCGAGCTCTGGTTGCGTGCTCCGACCGGTTGCCGCCGACCAGGGCCATCAGCTCATCGACCATGCTCTTGACCGTCTGCGCCTGAGCACTGAGCTGCTCGGCGGCCGAAGCGCATTCCTCGGCGCCGGCGGCATTCTGCTGCGTCACCTTGTCCATCTGGGCGACCGCAGTGTTGATCTGCTCGACACCCTGGGCCTGCTCCTGGACCGCGTTGCTGATGCCGTTGAGCAGGTCGGCGACCTTGGTTACGTCGTTGACAATCGCTTGCAGGGCCTTGCCCGCGGTCTCGGCAACTTGTGTACCCTCCTTGGCCCGGGCCACCGAGCCTTCAATGAGGCCCGTCGTTTCGCGGGCCGCCTCACCGGCGCGCTTGGCCAGATTTCTCACCTCTTCGGCTACCACCGCAAAGCCCTTGCCGTGCTCTCCGGCCCGGGCGGCCTCGACCGCGGCATTAAGCGCCAGCAGGTTCGTCTGGAAAGCGATCTCTTCAATTACCTTGATGATCTTGCTGATCTGCGTGGCAGACTCGTTGATCGCCGACATCGCCGTGTTGAGCTGGCGCATGGTGGTTTCACTCTGACCCGCGTTGTTACGGGCCTGGCCAGCAAGCTCGTTGGCCTGACGCGCATTTTCCGCGCTGGTACGCGACATCGCGGCCATCTGTTCCAGTGCACTGCTGGTCTCTTCAAGCGAAGAAGCCTGCTGGCTGGCGCCGGCCGCAAGCTGCTGCGAAGCCGAAGAAACCTGAGCCGAGGCATCATTTACCTGCTCGGCTCCCTCGTTAAGCTGGGTGCAGATGCGCGACAGCGTCCGGTTGAGGCCGCGCGTGATCAGCAGGCCCAGAGAAATGGCAGCAACCACGCCGACAATCATCGCCCCAAGCGAAACGTTCCTGATGACCGCGGCCGTGGCTAGCGCCCGGTCCGCCTCCTCGTCCGCTTTTGTGTGAACCAGTTCGACCAGCCGGTCCAGATATTCGCCAGCCTTCAGTTCTGTGTCGAGGCAGTTGCCCATAAGCTGCTGTCTGGCTTGCTCCGCGATGTTCAGGGTTGACTCGACCTCACTGTAAATCCGCTCGAAGTGGCCGGTAAAATCTTCGCCGGCTGGCACCATCTCGGTGTAATAGACCTGCGTGGCAGCCTCGGTATCACCCTTTTCCACCAGCTCCTTGATCTTGCGACAGGCAGCGTGGAAATGTCTGTGAGGCTCGGCCGCTTCGCGCAGCGCGCTCTGAACCTCACGGTTTGAGGTGGTAAAGCTCGCAGCCCATTTTCCGAAATTGCAGGCCGTGTGGTCATCACCGCCCTGGAAAACCTTTCCGCTCTGGATCATTTCGAGAACGCGGTGACGTAGCCTGGAATGGTCCCCGTTGAACTGATTCAGGTTTTTGGCCAGCACGTACGGATTCTGGATGTCCTTAGCGTCGAACTGGCGCGAGAGTTCGAAGAACTTTTCGTTTTCCGACCGCCAGGTTGCCCAGGCGGAGCGGAGCTGCTCCAAAAGCTGGGTTTCCTCCGCCGTGTGGGGCAGAGCGTCGTAGGTCTTCCACGCTTCCTCGTACCGTTCGCGGGCCTTCGCAACGTTTTCATACTGGCGCTGGCGCGCGGTCTGATCCTGGTCAAAATCAAGCAGCGTGCGCTGAGCAACCTTGATTTGCTGCTGGCCCTGTTTTATGAGCAGGATGCTCTGTAGTGCGGGCAGCTCCTGTTTACCGAGTTGGTCGGCGCTCTGGTAGCCCTGCTGGGCGGCGTAATAGCCCGCCAGGCCCAGAAAGAGGGTGATAACCGTAACCGCCGAAAAGGCGGCCATCAACTTTTTGCCGACAGTCCAGCGCGATCTCATGCTGCTCTCCTTTGACTTGCACTCGCTTTTCCGGAAGGGCAGGCACACAGGAAGTGCCTGCGGGGTCACTTGCTCGTTCGCCTCTTGGCGGACAGGGGCTGATCATGGCATTTAAAGGTTTCGGCAGCGTCGGCGTGGTTGATAAGTAAAGAGATTTTGTTACCGGACCTTAAATCTTGATGAGCTGGTCCGCCGCCGCCGGTTTTACGGGGCTACGCCGGGAACGGTGCTAGTTGGATCGGTCGTTACGGAGCAGCCTTCCTGGCACGGCAGCGGCCGGGCGTACATGCGTTCAATGAACGGACGGTAGGTTGGCCCGCCATTGATCGTGCAGAACGGATACATCCCGTCGACGGTGCTGTAGAGGATGCCGCAGCGGCGAACTCTTTCGGTGTCGTAGTTGTAGCGGTCCATGAAGTGCATGCCGGCGGCCATGAGCGTGCGATAGGTGGTCTTGCCGCGCTGCCCGCGACCATACTTTTTGTTGGTCATCCCGCGCAGCGTGTGCATAAAAGTAAAGGGCGTAATACGAAAGTCGCGCCGGCTCCAGCGGTAGCTGTTAAAGAAGATCGAAACAAGCTGGAGTTTGTCCCAGAAGTTAGCGCGGCGGTTCGGGCGAGCACGTTCAATCCGGGCGGCAAGTTCGTTGAAGCCATGAAACAGTTTCATGGTGTCGAAAAGGCTGGTAATGGGGATCAGCTCGTGCTCGGGAGTGACGAAGAAGTAGGTCCCGAACGAGCAATCGCTATGGCAGCTTGCCCGGATCTTGGGCTTGCCATCCAGCGTTTGCAGGATGCGCGCCAGCGGGACCAGGTGATTGAGCGGAAAGAAATCGCGCTCTAAATCGGCGCCGCTGGCGGCGGCGATGTCGTGGGCCAGGTCGCCCAGCGTGTATCGCTTGCGCTCCAGCTCCTGGTGGCTTATGCGCCCGGTAAACGCCACCGGCTGATAGGCGATCCCACTGATGACGTCGGCGTTTCTGGCCGCAAAATGCAGGATCTTGCCAACCTGGTCGTCGTTGACGCCGCGGATGATGGTCGGCACCAGGCAGATCTTCATGTCCGTTCTGCGGACGTTCTCGATGGCCCGCAGCTTGAGCTCCAGCAGCGGCCGGGAGCGCAGCCGCAGATAGCATTCCTCGTCGACGCCATCGAACTGCATGTACAGCGTGTGCAGGCCGGCCTCGGCAGCTTTCTCGGTGAACTCGCGGTCGGCAAAGCGCAGGCCGTTGGTAGCGATCTGGAGGTGAGTAAAGCCCATTTCGCTGGCCTTGTGGAGCAGACGGAAGAAATCCGGGTGCAGAGTGGGTTCGCCCCCGGTGAATTGCAGCGTGGTCGCCGGGATCGGATGCTGATTGCGCAGCGCCTGCATCATCTCCACGACCATATCGAAGGTCGGCTCGGACAGATACCCGGCCTGGTTGGCGCTGGCGAAGCAGACGGGGCAGGTCAGATTGCAGCGGTTGGTAAGGTCGATCTGCGGCAGGGCCGAAGTGCTGTGATGCTGATTGCACAGCCCGCAGTCCGTGGGACAAAACGCGGCGCGGCGCACCTGCGGCTCGTAGACACCGCGCTCGTCCTCAAACCCGGCGCGCGTGGCGCGCAGATAAAGGTTAACGTCCGAGTTGATCTTGTCTCGGAAGTAGCCGTGTTCAGGACAGGTCTTCTCGATCCAGACGGCCCCGTCCTTGACGTAATAACGGCCCAGGATCAGACACGAGCACTCCGGACAGAGCGTCTCGACCGTCCGCGGCAGGTGCTGCAAGATGGGCCGGATCGGAAAGCCGGTCCAGGTGCGCTTCGGCTGACGCGGATGTGCCCGGGGCAGCCGGCGCACGAACAGAACGTCGTGGTGCCGCTCGCGATAGGTGCCACAGCGCGGGCAGTTGAACTCCAGGTCGATGGCATCGTCGTGAGCATCATAGATGAACCGGCCGGGCACCAGCGAATCGCAGCGGGTGCAGTGCCAGGTACCGTTCCAGGGCAGCCCGCGCAGACCTTTTTGCACCGGAGCGTAGCGGCGCAGAGAAAGCTTGTACTTTTCCAGCTCAGTCACCGCGTCATCCGGACGCACCGCCTCCCGACAGATCCGATGGATGGGACGGTACAGCAACCCGGAGCGCTGCTTGCGCGTTTGTGGCGGCGCCGGCGGACAGGGGGCGCGATTCTGCGGCCCCGACTGAGACGACGCGGTTGTCTGAGGCTGCCCGGCGCTGAGTATCTCGGTTCGCATCGGTACAAACTCCGCAGCGACCAGGCAGGGTAAGAATGTGGCCCGCCACCCTGCCTGGTTTCATTTTACTCAGCGAAAGTAGTCAGGGTAGATGCGCGGCACACGTTTGCGCTTCTGATAGGCGCGGGCCAGGTCAAGAAAAATTTCAAGATCGCGGTCAAGATTGGTGCTGGTCTTGTCAAAGTACAGCGTCCGGATCGGAAGATTGTCATGGTCGGCGCTGACTGCCGGGTATACGGCTTCGCTTACGATGCCGTTCATGCAGGTGAACGGGCTGATGTCCAGGCAGCCGTCGATGCCCTTGCGGTACAGATAGACCGTCTTGCCGACGCTGAGGGTCATTTCGCCCTGGGCTCCCAGCGCGGGTAGGTACGGTTCGGCGGCTTCCAGGACGACGCGGATGTCGTGCGGCTCTTCGTAGCCGCGAAAATCCTCCTTTACCGGAGCCAGCAGGATTTGCTCATAGCGGTGCTGTACGTAGCTTTTCAGCTTGGCCTTCAGGAACTGGAGGCTGAAGCGGCCGTTCAGCGTCACGCAGTCCACCTCGCGGGCCCAGTTGGTGTACCAGATCCACTCGGCAATGTCGGAGAGCCAACATTCCCCGCCCAGGCGCTCGATCCGGCGCGCGACGTCCTCGTTGCTGAACGTGTTCAGTCGGCAGAAGATCTCGCCAACCAAGCCGATAAAGGGGCGGCCCTTCTCGTAGCGGGCCGGGACGGCGCGGAAGCGGTCGCGCATCCTTTCGACCGCCTGGACCAGAGCGGCCAGGCGCTGGCGTGGGCTCAGTCCAGGTCGCTCCAGGATGCGGATCAGGTCTTGCAAGCATTCTTCGAAGGCTTGATCGGTGTCCCCTTGGTGCAGCTCGTATGGGCGCGTCTTGAGTAGGTAGCGGGTAAGCAGGTCGGCAACCACCACCCCCATCCAGCAGGTCCGCATGAGGGGGCTGCCCGGGCCGCCCAGTTCGTCATAGCTGCTGGCACTGCTGGGGGAAACGATGACGACGTCGGGATAGCCTTGCTGATTGAGGACCTGCCGCAGGTACGGCGCGTACTGACCGAAGCGGCAGGGACCGGGTGCCTTGGGCATGAAAAAGGCGGCCTTGGAGGGATCGAAGCCGGGCTGGTTGCAGATGCGCAAGAAATCACCGAGGGTGATCTTGTGCGGCAGGCATTCCTCGCCGCCGGAGTAGCGGCTGCCCAACTCGATGGTTTCCTCGTTGGAGTCCGGCGTGACGGTAGCGTCGATGCCGATCGAGCGGAACGCCGCCGCTAGGAGGCGTGCGCCGGCATAGGCCATCTGCGGAATGTAGAGGGTTCTTCCGGCAAGCGGGTTAACAGCGGGGGTGTCGGGCAGCTTCGCCACCATCGCAGGATTCCTTTGCTGTCCAGATACGCTTCGACCCGGGTCATCATGCCGGCATCGTTGGAGTGGCCGTCGAACTGGAGGGTGAGAAATGGTTTGCCGGAGGCGGGCCGGATAAAGCCCTTGATGAAGGAGTCCGGTCCGCACTTGAAGTTCGTGATGTAGATGATGTGAAGGTTGGGGTGCTGGGCCACGAGCTTGGCCGCGGCAAGCATTCGGCGCCCGTAGGCCCAGTACATGTTGTCGTTGACATCGCGGATGTCGATGCCAGAAAGCGGCAAACAGTCGACCGGCAGGACGTTGACCCCATAAAGCTCGCGGAGTTTGCGGGCGATCGCCAGGCTCACGCCGGCGTCGTGAATGTTGTAAGGCCGTCCTAACAGGACCATGCCCGGTTCGCCGGTTTCTGCGAGGGTCTGGAGGGCTTTTCGGCCGGCCTCTTCGTAGGCGTTGCGGAAGCGCTGCTGCGCCGCCCAGGCGCTTTCGAAGGCCCGCTGCGCCAGGCGTTTGGGCACGCCAAGCCGTCGGGCGACCTGTATCATCTCTTCGCAGAAGTACTCCCTGCCGCGCTGGAGCGAGATGGTCGGGCACAGGATGCGGCCGCGCCAGCCGCGGAAGGCCGGCGCCTGGCGGACTACGAACGGTAGGGTCGAGCCCCACGGGCAAACGTGACTCTCCAGCTCGGGGTGTTTTTCCGGGGCAGTCAGCAGGTTGGGCAGCCAGAGCAAGTCGACGCCGCGCTGCACGAGCTGCGCGACGTGGCCGTGAGCGACGATGACTGGAAAGCACGGTTCTGCGACGACGCAATCCAGACCCAGATTGACGGTGAGGCGATTAGTGGGGTCGGAGATTGCTACCGAAAAGCCGCACTCGCGGAAGAAGCGGCGCCACATCGGCAAGAAGTCCCAGGTGTACATGGCCAGCGGGACGCCGATCGCTCCGCGCGGGCTGGTCGGGTCCCCGGTCGGGTCCTCGGTGAGCAGGCTATGGTGCAGAGCGATCAGATCGGGGATCAGGGGCTTGCGGCTGGTCTTAGCCTGCTTGCGGTAGCGTTCGGAGCACTTGTCGCCCCAGTAGGTTTTTTCGCCGCAGACGTTGAATTCCTGGACGGCGCAGTAGTTCCCGCAGCCCTTGCAAGTGAATTCGCGGAAGGAGTAATCGACCTGGTCAAGATCGTAGCCGCGGAAGCGCGTCTGCGTGCGGGTGCGGGTGATTTTCTCCTTGGCGAGCAGGGCCGCGCCGATGGCGCCGAGCAGGGCCGTGTGCGGCGGGACAATGATCTGGCGGTCGCAGATGATACTGAAGGCGGCGGCGACGGCATCATTGTAGGCGGTGCCACCCTGGAAGAAAATGCAGTTTCCGATCGGACGGCCCCGGACGACGCGGTTGATGTAGTTCCAGGCGACCGAATAGGCCAGGCCCGCAATGATATCCTCCAGCTTCGCGCCGCGCTGCATGTAGGTGTTGACGTCGCGCTCCATGAAGACCGTGCAGCGCTCACCCAGACGGATCGGGGCGCGGGAGCCGAACGCTAGGCGCGAGAACTCGTCCTTGATTGATACGCCCAGTTCTGCGGCGCGCTCTTCGAGGAAGCTTCCGGTACCGGCAGCGCAGGCTTCGTTCATGGTGAAGTCGACCACGATCGTCTCGTGCCGGCCGTCCGCGGATTCCTCCTGCGAACTGATGTACTTGGAGTCCTGTCCGCCGATTTCGAAGATGGTGTCGGGGCGACGGCCTACGAGGCGGTCGCCGACGAACACGGCTCCGGTCTTGTGGCAGGTGATCTCGTCGGTGATGCAGTCGGCCCCGACCAGCTCGCCGATCAGCTCGCGGCCGCTGCCCGTACTTCCGACGCCACGGATGCGTACCCGGTCGCCAACCGCCTGCTCGATTTCACGCAAGCCTCTGGCCACGACCGCGATGGGGCGGCCCTCAGTCCGCGTAAAGATCGAATAGATCACGTCGCCGTGGTCGTCGATAAGTACCAGCTTTGTGCCGACCGAGCCAATATCCAGTCCCAGCCAAGCGTCTACCGAACCCTCATCCGGAAAGTGGTATGGTCGAACCTGATCGCGCAGCAGTCGCACCCGCTCGAGGGTCAGTGGTGGCACCGTCGGGAAAGAGTACCCGTCGGTCTTTGAGGCCGCTGCAAGATACGCCCCCCACGTCGCTGCGCTGCGTGCCGGGCAGTCGGCTCGCTCGGATGCCAAAAGAGCGGCACCGGTAGCCCCGACCGAGTCCGGCAACTGCGGGACCAGCAGCTCACCGTCTTGAAGGTCAAAGGCTTCCTTCAAGGCGGCGATGACCGCGGTGTTAGCGGCCACTCCGCCAACGAAGGCCACGGGCGGTTCGACGGGTCGGCCCTTGACGACGGCGGACTTGAAGTTGGTGGCAACTGCGTTGCACAGCCCACGCAGTACTTCCGGCGGTTGGAAGCCCTTTTGTTGGGCATGGATCATGTCACTTTTGGCAAAGACGCTGCAACGGCCGGCGACCTGAGCTGCGCGGCTTGCAGTTGCCACGATCTGCCCGATCTCCTCCACCATGTAGTTGAGCCGGCCTGCCTGCTGATCCAGAAAGCTCCCGGTGCCCGCGGCGCAGTCGCCGTTCGTGCCATAGTCGATGATGGAGAGCCGACCACTGGCAGGATCGGGGCTCAGCCGCAGGTAGCGGCTGGTTTCGCCCCCCATCTCAAACACCGTGCGCACCTGCGGATAAAGCTCGTCGATGGCCCGCGCGCAGGCCTGAAACTCATTACAGGCGCCCGCCTGGAGCGCTTCAGCGAGCAGCTTGCCTCCGGCGCCGGTAAAGAGCATCGCAAGCTGCGCGTCCGCCCGCAGACTGGCCAGCAGATCCGAAAGCAGATCGCGCGTTGCCTCCACCGGACGTCCGCGAGTTCTTTTTGTCGGCAGAGCCCACAGCGTGCCGCCGCAGTTGCGGGCTGCTGGTACTTGGCGCAGTTGCAAGTGCTTACGCGCTTCTGAAGAAAGCGCCCCGGGATGAGCGTCCGGCACCATCAGGACGCCCTTGACACTTATTGCGCCGACATCGACGCCCAGATAGAGGTTCACTCTGGCCCTCGTAGGTTGTTCGCAGCGCCGCGCCTGCCGACCGCGTCCGTTACCTTGTGCCCACTCCCAACCTGCCAGTTTACAGTACCGGTCACAGGATGCCGACCACGTCGGCACACGATGACCAGTTGCGGCTCGGGCGTGATCGGGCAGTAGTGGTGATTAAATGAACTATCTCAGTGCTCTTTGTCAAGTGAGCGGGCGGCTTCCGGTCGCAGAATACCCCGCGATTGCGTAAAACTGCGCAGGCAAGGTAAAACCGATGCCGCCGCGAAAGTTTATAATACGGCGGTCTTACAGGCGGAGGGCGGCTATGTGGTCCCGAAGTGCGTGGGGGTCGGTCCTGACGATCCTGGTGTTCGCCGGGGCGGCGCAGGCGTCCGACGACGATGGGCAGCCGCTGTACGTGCTGCGCGATGGCAGGCGGTTGCCGACCGTCGTAATTCCGCGGGCCGGGCCTTCGGAGGCGCACCTGGCGATCGTGGAATACCCGAGCCAGGAGCAGTCCGCAGATGAACGAGAATCAGAATCGGCAGATCCCCTCCTGCGCCGGCACGAGATCGCGCACTACGCGGGTTATCCCGTGTCGGTGTGGCGCGGCGGACCGTGGGAGTGGGGTTGTAGCACGCTGTACCGGCCGGATTACGAGCGGGCGATCCGCGAGATCTACCGGGCACGCCGCTATGTGGAGAACCGCGAGCGCGGCCGCCGGTTCAATGTGCAGGACATGCGCGAGCGGCGGGAGCGGATTCTGAACAATCATGAAGCGGCGCTGCGCAGCGGGCTGGAGCACCTGCGTGCCGGCAACTACTCGCAAGCGGTCGTCGCGCTGACGATGGCCGCGGAGCTGAACCACGCCGACCCGGCCTGTCGCATTCACCTGGCGCAGGCGCGGCTGGCTTTAGCGCAGTACGAAGACGCCGCGGCCGCCTTGCGCCGGGCGCTGCAACTTCAGCCTAAGCTTGCCTTCTTGACGCTGAATCTGGGGAAGTACTACCCCGAGCCGGCGGACCTGGACCGCTTCGCGGATGCGTTAGCGGCCTTTCTGCGCAAGAACGCTGCCAGCGCGAACGTGTATTTCCTGCTCGGGTACCTGGAGTTTCAGCGCGGGAATTTCGAGGCAGCGCAGGGGGCGTTCCAGGTGGCGCAGCGCGGACTCCCGAACGATTCGCTGACGCGCAACTATTTGAGCATCACCAAGCCGCCAGGCAGGTAGCCCGCGCCACTGGCCTTGTGACGCGCTTAAGCACCGGAACCTGGCAAACTGCGGCGCAAGCGCGTCCGCGAGTAGCGCACTTCGTAGATGCCGGCCGGGCGAAAAAGGTCCAGCAGCGTGCGCAGAAGAATCTGGAGGTCGGTTTTCAGACTGATCTGTTCAACGTAGCGCACGTCCCATTCGAGTTTGTCTTCAAGGGGCAGGCTGCCGCGACCGCGAATCTGGGCCAGGCCGGTCAGGCCCGGCTTGACCAGCAGTCGGCAACGCTGACGCGGGTCCCACTCCGGTATCTGCTGGAGGTACAGCGGACGCGGACCCACTAGCGACATCTCGCCGCGCAGAACGTTGATCAACTGAGGCAGCTCGTCAAGGCTCGTTTCGCGCAGAAAGCGCCCAACACGGGTAATCCGGGGATCATCGGGGGTCTGGGGCGAATCGCCGTAAGGGTCGGCGTCGCAGCGCATCGTCCGAAACTTGTACAGGGCAAACGGGCGGCCCAGGTAGCCGGCGCGCTTCTGGCGAAAAAAGGCCGGCCCGGGGCTGTCGCGGCGAATCGAAAAAGCGAACAAAGCAAGCAGCGGTGCACTCATCAGCAGCGCAAAAAGGGCGCTCCAGAAGTCAACGAGACGCTTGAGCCACAGGTAGCTGGCGCTAGCGCCACAGCGGATGGGCCAATCTTGCAGCGGGCAGCTCATCGCAGATGCAGTCTAGCGGGCCAATAGCATGGGGCGTAGTGGTGGCCGCCTGGCCCCGAGCTTGCGCCCAAAGCAGATGTTTTAAGTACTTGTCGGAATGTCGATTGCGGCGCACAGTGGCCCCACATGGCACGCTTAGTAACTTGTGGCTGCTCGGCCTGTTCCGCGGACCATCCGAAGGTATAATTGTTCATCGCATGAAGCTATCAGGCACGGCTTGCTCTGATGCGGGCGTAGCTCAGTGGTAGAGCGCGACCTTGCCAAGGTCGATGTCGTGGGTTCAAGTCCCATCGCCCGCTTTAGCTTACCCTCTCGGTCGGGGGCATCTGCCAGTTAGGCGTGTATCTGCCTGGGGGCTTGTGTGCGCGGCACGCGGCGGGACAATGTTGTCCGGGGGCCGTCGGGTTGGCTGCAATGCCAGGCAGCTCTGACAGAGCAAGGAGGTCCAGATGAAACCGTGGTGGCAGGCGGGAACGCCGACGGCATTGACCGTGGTGGCGGTCGTGCTGGGAGTCTCAGGAATGCTGCGCGGACAGACCCGGCTGGCGCCGACCGGACGTGTGGCCGTCGTGGACGTCGGCAAGGTGTTCAACGAGTACCAGAAGATGAAGGATGCGACCGAGGAGCTTCGGCGACTGGAAGAGCGGCTACGCCTGGAAAATGAGCAGCGCAAGCAGCGCGCCGACGCACTGGAAGCCACCGTCAACGCCATGGACCGCGACGATCCGGCCTACGTCAAGAAGATGCAGGAGGTGCTCGAAGCGCGGATTGCGCACAAGACGTGGTTCGAGTTTCAGCAGGCCAACTCCACACGCGAAATCGCCCTGGCCACCGACCGGATCTACCGGGACATCCTGCGCGGCGTCGAGCAGGTGGCCAGGGAGGCCGGCTACGACGTGGTGCTGTATCGGGAGGAGTACATACCGCTGGCCAACCCCGAGGAACTTCAGGTGCAAATGCGTTCGCGGAAGGTGGTTTACGCTTCCGACGCCGTGGACATCACGCAGCTTGTGCTCGACCGGCTGAACGCGGAGTACCGGACGCAGCCGCCGATGCCGCAGATTCAGGTGCCCTAGGAAACCGAGGGATGGCGGCGCTGGAGATTACCGCGAGCGAGTTGGCCCGCCGCCTGGGAGGTGTGCTCGAAGGAGATCCGGCACGCCGGGTGAGCGACGTTGATACGCTCGAACAGGCCGGGCCACAGACGGTCTCCTGGGTCGCCGGACCGGAGGTTCTGCCGCGGCTGGCAAATTCGCGCGCCGGGATCGTCTTGGTACCTCTGGACTGCGCGGTGCCCGCAGGCCTGACTGTAATCCGCGTGCCGGACCCGGCGCTTTCAATATGCGAGGTTCTGCGGTGGCTCGGGCCGGCGCCGGAGCAGGTGCCCCCGGGAGTTCATCCCACGGCCGTGGTGGCACCGGATGCTGCGGTGGAGGGTGCCTGCATCGGGCCCCTGGTAACGGTCGGCCCGCGGAGCGTGATCGGTCCGGGAACCCAGCTTCATGCCGGCACGCGCATCGGCGCCGATGTGCGGATCGGACGCGACTGCGTGTTATGGCCGAACGTGGTGGTGCGCGAACGCGTCCGGATTGGCGATCGCGTAATCATTCATCCGAACGCGACGATCGGAGCCGACGGATTCGGCTATCTGTTCCGCGATGGTCGGCACGTGAAGATTCCCCAAGTCGGCACCGTGGTGATCGAAGACGACGTGGAGATCGGTGCGAACACGTGCGTTGACCGGGCCCGCAGCGGCGTCACCCGGATCGGACGGGGCACGAAGATTGATAACCTGGTGCAGATCGGCCATAATGTCACCATTGGTGAGGACTGCGTGGTCGTAGCGCAGTGTGGGATTTCCGGCTCGACGTCGCTGGGGCATCACGTCGTGCTGGCCGGGCAGGTCGGAATCATCGATCATCTGCGGATCGGCGACGGCGTGCAGGTGGCGGCGAAGTCCGGCGTCGCCCGGGATATCCCCGACGGAGCGGTCTTCCGCGGTATCCCCGCGACCGACAACCGCGAGTACGTGCGGCAGCAGGTGTGCGTCCGACGCCTTCCGAAGATGGTCGAGCAGTTGCGCGAGCTGGTACGCCGGGTGGAACGCCTTGAGTCAGCCGCAAACCACAATCGCACGGGAAGTTGAGCTGAGCGGCCGGGGGCTTTTTACCGGCTTTCCGGTGCGGGTGCGCTTCCGGCCGGCGCCCCCGGAAAGCGGCATTACCTTCGTGCGAAGCGACCAGGGAGAACCGGTGCGGATCGCGGCCCGCATCGAGAACCTTTCGCGGCGCGCGCGGCGGACTTCGCTCAAGAACGGGACGGTGACAATCGAAACCGTGGAACACTGCCTGGCTTCGCTGGCGGCGCTGGGAATCGACAATGTGGAGGTCGAGCTGGACAACGCCGAGCTGCCATCCGGTGATGGAAGCTGCCTTTTGTTTGTAGAGGCGCTTCAGGCGGCAGGAATCGTGCCCCAGGAAGCCGAGCGACGTTACTTCCGGATCAGCGAGCCGGTTCGCGTGGCCGAGGGGGATGCGGAGCTGGTAGCTTGGCCCCGCAACGATGACCGGCTGGACATCTACTACGAACTGGATTACGGGTCGGGCAGCCCCCTTGGTCGGCAGACTTATCGGTTTGTCGTCGAGCCCGACGGGTTCATCCGTGAAATCGCTCCGGCGCGGACTTTCGTGCTGGAGGAAGAAGCTCGACAGCTTCAGGCGGCCGGACTTGGGCGGCATGTTACCTACCAGGACTTGCTGGTAATCGGGCCGCAGGGGCCGATCGAGAACCGGTACCGCTTCTCCGACGAATGCGTCCGGCACAAGATCATGGACCTTATTGGGGACCTGATGTTGACCGGCGGGTTTGTCTGCGGCCGGGTCTTCGCCCGCCGCTCGGGACACCACCTTAATCATGAGCTGGTCCGCCGACTGTTGGAGCAGCAGCTTCGCCAGGAGGCGGCGGCGCGGCGCTCGGGACAGCCGCCGCTTGATATCCACGCGGTTCAGCGCATTCTGCCGCATCGGTATCCGATGCTGCTGGTGGACCGGGTGGTGGAGCTGGATGGCGATCGGCGTGCCGTAGGAATCAAGAACGTCACGATAAACGAGCCGTTCTTCCAGGGGCACTATCCGCGGCGGCCCATCATGCCCGGCGTGCTCATCATCGAAGCGATGGCGCAGTTGGGAGGGTTGTTGCTGTCGCAGAAACTGGAGCACACCGGCAAGGTCGCCGTCCTGCTGAGCCTGGAAAACGTGAAATTCCGCCGGCCGGTCGTTCCGGGCGATCAACTGGTGCTGGAGGCGCAGACTATCCGCGTGAAATCCCGAACCGGGGAAGTTTTCTGTCAGGCGCGCGTGGCATCGGAGTTGGCCGCGGAAGCGACCATCCGCTTTATGCTCGTGGACGCTGAGCCGGGCTGAGATAATGAAGGGCGCGGCTTCGTCGGGCTGCGCGTCGTTACGGGCGACCCGTTAGCGACGAAGTGCTTCGCTGCCACCCGCGCGACGGTGAGCTGATGACTCGAATTCATCCGACCGCGGTGGTTGATCCGAGGGCTGAGCTGGGCCGGGATGTCGAAATCGGGCCGTACTGCTGCATCGGTCCCGGGGTCATTCTGGGCGATAGTTGCCGGCTCGTGGCGCACGTTACGCTCTCGGGACCGTCCGAATTCGGGCAGAACAACATTTTTTACCCGTTTGTAGCTCTGGGCGAGGGGCCTCAAGACCTCAAATACAAGGGCGGGCCGACACGCCTGGTCATCGGTTCGCACAATGTTTTCCGCGAGCATGTCACCGCCCACCGCGGGACCGAAGTGGACCGCCAGAGCGGCGGAGTGACTCGAATCGGCGACCACAACCTGTTCATGATTGGAGTACATATTGCTCACGATGCCGAGATCGGCAACCACGTGATACTGTCTAACTACGTGCAGGTGGCCGGGCACGTGCGAATCGAGGACCAGGTGGCGGTGGGCGGGGTCACCGGCTTGCACCACTTTGTAACCATCGGTCGACTGGCCTTCGTCGCGGGGATGACGCGCGTGGGGCATGACGTGCCCCCTTACATGAAGGTTTGCGGGTACGAGCAGGCCGTGCGCGGCGTAAACGTCGAGGGGCTTCGGCGCTGGGGAATTGCGGAGCCGTCGATCGAGGCGATCAAGGCGGCCGGGCGCCTGCTTTACGGCCCACGCGGCCCCGGCAGCCCTGCGACCTTGGCCGAGGCGCTGGGCCAGATCGAGGCCAACGGCCTGGTAGACGACGAGCACGTGCGCTACCTGGTCCAGTTCGTGCGCCAGCGACTTGACGGGGCGGTCTTCGGGCGGGCGCGGGAGATGCGGCGCAGCGATACCCCGCAGGATCGGGCGCACTTCTATCGGTTCGGCCAGCCGGAGGAACGCCGGTGAACAAGGCTCTTCCGGTCGCGGTGATCGGTGCCGGGCACATGGGCCGGTACCACGTGCAGCATTACCTGAAGCTTTCCGGCGTCCGCCTGGTTGCGGTGATTGATCGCGACCTGGAGCGTGCCCGCGCGCTCGCTGAGCCGGCAGGGGCCGCCTATGCGACCCGCTACACCGCGGAGCTTGGTCCGATAGCGGCGGCCAGCATCGCGGTGCCAACCCGCCAGCACCTGGCAGTGGCGCGGCCGCTGATCGAGCAGGGGATCGCGCTGCTGATCGAAAAGCCGCTGGCTGCTAGCGTCGGGGAGGCAGAGCAGATCGTGGAGCTGGCAGCCCGGCACGGCGCGATCGTGCAGGTGGGCCACACGGAGCGGTTCAACCCGGTGGTGCGCGCTGTCGAGCGACTGGGTGTAAAGCCGAAGTTCGTGGAGGCGCACCGAATTAGCCCTTTCACTTTCCGGTCGGCGGATGTGGGCGTCGTATTCGACATGATGATCCACGACATCGATATCCTTCTGCACCTGGTACGCGATGAGGTGGCGCGCGTCGATGCGGTCGGGGTCAACGTGTTGGGGCCATTCGAGGATATCGCCAATGCGCGCGTGGCATTCCGCAATGGGGCGGTGGCCAACCTGACGGCTTCGCGCCTGGCGCTTAAGAGCGAGCGGAAGCTGCGCGTTTTCAGTGAGTCCGCGTATCTGTCGCTGGACTACCAGAGGAAAGTTGGTATCGCGATTACGCGCGACCGCAATCTTGACGTTCTTAAGCTGGCCCGCGAAAAGAACCTGGAGGATCTCTCGCAGCTCGCTGGGCTGGACTTCGGGAAACTCGTGCACGTAGAGCCGCTTTCCGTCGACGATCAGGACCCGTTGCAAGTTGAGTTGCAAAGCTTCATCGATTGCGTACGCGGGCAGCGGGCACCAGCGGTATCTGCCGCCGAGGGGTTAGCTGCGGTCCGCTTGGCCAGCCGAGTTGTTGAGTCGCTTTCCGCGCACTGCTGGGACGGGCCGGGCGGCAAGCGCGTCGGGTTGAGCGCTGACCTGTTGGGTGTGGCAGAGCTGGCCCGGGGCACAGACGGCCCTGGCCGTCCGTGAAACCGGATGCTGGTCGGCTTGGGCTACGGGTGCCGCGTGTGGTGGCAGCGGATGCCGATCTGAAACATCTCGGCCAGAACGCGCTGGCAGCGGACCACGACCCCCTCCAGGAAAGCCGGCTCGCCGGCGAGGTTGGGTAGCAGCGCCTCTACGCTGGTGCCGACCGGGATTTCGCGAGCAAGCTGGACCGCCAAGCCGCCCGTGGAGATGTCGATCGTTTGGCCGACGCAGGCGAGGCAGCGCTGCGCGGCCTGGTCGTACCAGCTCAGGCGGCAAGGCACTCGGTGGGGTATCCGCCGCTGGCTCCGTTGTTGTCGCTGGTCGCTGGCGTTCGAGATGCTGGTAACGGTGGGCTGTTCTGCGGAGATGAACCCGGAAGGCATGTCGCTGCTCCTGGGCCGAACGCTGCATTCTTCCGTTGGTTCGTATCGACTGGGTCCGGATGCCGGATTAACGCATCGGCCGGTCGACATCCTTTTCTGTAAGCCCCGGCGGCAGAACCTCGATGGTCGTGTAC
>Ga0185342_1000555_pt1 | contig 18198 bp, 15 predicted proteins | sample ConPoolayeEmetaG_FD_128045 | JGI IMG/M metagenome (GOLD analysis project Ga0185342, IMG submission 128045) | Hot spring microbial mat communities from California, USA to study Microbial Dark Matter (Phase II) - Cone Pool mat layer E metaG... ...
TACTTCTGCGTAGAACAGCACGGAAAGCTTCCATTTCCTGAAGCAACCGCAACCACAGAGATTCTTGTTTCTGGAGAGGCTGGAGGAGCTCAGGCAAAGGTTCTTGTTATTAGTATGATTATTGGTGGAATATACGATTTTCTGACAACCTCTATGAAACTCTGGAACGAATTAATAACCTTCCAGTGGCTTGGATTTGCCTCAAAACTAAAGGATAAGGCAAGGATGGTTTTGAGGATTGATGCCCTTTCAGCTCTTTTTGGTTTGGGCTATATTGTTGGACTTAGATACTCCTCTGTCATTGTAGCTGGCTCCTTCTTATCAAACCTAATAATAATCCCCATAATCTGGAAATTTGGTCAGAATCTTCAGGAAATAGTTCCTCCTGGCACAATTCCCATAAAAGAAATGAGCGAAATTGCCCTATTCAGAAACTATGCCCAAAAGATTGGAATTGGAGCAATAGCAACTGCTGGGTTTATTGGAATAATAAAATATCTCCCAATTATGATGAGAGCCTTTTCTATTGGATTCAAAGAAATATTTAGAGGAAAAGGCTCAAGCCTGAACATTGAAAGAACCCAGAGAGATCTAAAGATGTCAACAATTATTGTTGGACTTCTTCTAACTCTGATTGCTCTTTTCATATTCTTCACATATATTTCAGGACCCAAGATTGCTATTATAGGAGTTCTTATTGTTGTTCTTCTTAGTTTCCTTTTCACAACAGTTGCTGCCTATGCAATTGCAATTGTCGGAACAAACCCTGTTTCAGGAATGACCCTTGTGACTCTTATAATAAGCTCAATTGTTTTGATAAGTGCAGGACTTTCAGGAAGAGCTGGAATGGCAATAGCCCTATTAATGGGAAGTGCTGTATGTACTGCCCTTTCAGTTTCAGGAGGTTTTATAACCGATTTAAAAATAGGATACTGGCTTGGTGCAACTCCCAGAAATCAGGAGAGATTCAAATTCCTCGGAATCCTTGTATCAGCTTTAATTGTTGGAATTGTTATATTCCTTCTGGACAGAGCATATCCCTTTAAGACAGGAGCTCTCCCTGCTCCCCAGGCAAATCTTATGGCAGCAATTATATCCTCTTTGATGTCCAAGGAGCCAATTCCATGGTTCCTTTACGGAATAGGAGCTATTATAGCTATAATGGTTGAAATGGCAAAGGTTCCAACCCTTGCCTTTGCTCTTGGAATGTATATTCCAATGGAACTTAATACTCCATTATTTATAGGTGGTCTTGTCTCTTATCTCCTTAAAAAATCCTCCAAGGATGAAGCTATTGCCAATGCAAGGGTTGATAGAGGGACACTTATTGCTTCTGGTTTTATTGCAGGTGGTGCTTTAATGGGTGTATTTGGAGCAATTCTTAAAATATTCAATGCTGATAGGGTAATATCAATTGGTATTCCATTTATATTCCAGAATGGTAAATGGGTTGAAGGGAGTCCTTCCCAGTGGTATCTTGACTATGGTGAAATTATTAGCCTTCTCCTCTTTATTCTTCTCTCAGCATGGGTCTATTATGAGGCAAGGAAAGGTAAGAAAGAATGAGTGATAATCTTTTGAAAGAGAAAGTAGAGCAAGCGGTAAATATTCTCCAAGAAAAGGGTATTGATTTATGGTTAACCTTTGTAAGGGAGACAGAGTTGACAGTGGACCCTGTTCTTTCCTACATCCTTGGTGCTGGATGCACATGGCAGAGTGCATTTATAATTACATCAAAGGGAAGGAGAGTAGCAATTGTAGGTAGCCTTGACAGGGAAAAGATTTCAAGAACATCAATCTACCAAGAAATAATCCCTTATGTTGGCTCAATTAAAGAATCTCTTTTGAAAGTTCTTGAGGAAGAGAAACCAAAGAAAATAGCTCTAAACTTTTCCAAAGATTCACCTGCCTCTGATGGTCTCACCTATGGAATGTTCCTTAAATTGATGGAGTATCTCGAAGGAACAGAATGGAGGGAAAGGATAGTCTCTTCTGAAGATATAATTTCTGCTTTAAGAGGGAGAAAGACTCCTGAAGAGATAAAGAGGATTGAAGAAGCAATAAAAATAACTGAGAAAATTTTCAAAAGAGTAACTGAATTTATAAAACCTGGTTTAAAAGAGAAGGATATAGCAGAATTTATGAAGGAAGAGGTGAGAAGGGAAGGAGCAGAGCTTGCATGGGAAGAAGAGACAGATCCAGCAGTTTTTTCTGGACCCCAGGAAGTAGGTGCTCATTCAGGACCAACTGAAAAGAGGGTTGAGAGGGAGCATGTTATAAACATTGATTTTGGGGTTAAATGGAAGGATTATGTATCTGACCTCCAGAGGGTATGGTATGTTCCAAAAGAAGGCATAGATATACCTGAGAAGGTAAGGGATGCTTTTGAGATAGTAAAAGAAGCAATAAGGCTTGCTAAGAAATTCCTCAGACCAGGGGTAAAAGGTTGGGAAGTAGACAATGTTGCAAGGGAATTTATAAAGTCAAAGGGATATGAAGAGTACCCCCATGCCCTTGGCCACCCGGTTGGAAGGTCTGTTCACGATGGTGGAACTCTCCTCGCACCAAAATGGGAAAGATATGGAGAGCTTCCCTTTAAGGAAGTTGAAGAAGGAAATGTCTTTACCCTTGAACCAAGAATTAATCTTCCAGAATTTGGCGTTGTTTCCATTGAGGAGATTGTGGTTGTAGAAAAAGATGGGAGTAGATTTCTATCAACTCCTCAGGAGGAAATATTTTTAGTAAAATAGAGTTAATGGGTATTTGTAAAATCTGTGGATTAAATTCTTCGTATGTATCAAATTTTTTAAGTCTCTGCTCCAATTGTATAAAGGAGAAATTTGAAAAAGCTTTACCTTACATAGAGAGAGCCCATAAAATTTCCCGATTAAAGTTTGGCTTACCTCCTTCACCACCAAAGGATGAGAAAGGGAAGAAATGTAAAGTTTGCATAAACCAATGTATTATTTCGGAAAATTCTGTTGGATTCTGCGGTTCCCTTCCTTCTGGCTCCCTCGACTGGTACTATGACCCCCTCCCAACAAACTGTGTTGCGGATAAAGTATGCGATGGCTCTAAAAAAATTGGAATGAAAAATCTCGCAGTTTTCTACAGAAGTTGCTCCTTCAACTGTCTATTTTGTCAGAACTGGCATTTTAAAGAGAAAAGCAAAAACATATTAAAAGCTGAAGAGCTTGCAGAAATTGCCGATGAATCTACCTATTGTGTATGTTACTTTGGAGGAGATCCAACCCCTCAGATTGCTCACTCAATAAAAGCTTCAAGGATAATGGCAAAAAAAGGGAAAACAATATGCTGGGAAACAAATGGTTCAATGAACAGAAATGTCTTAAAGGAAATGGCAGAACTTGCCTTTTCAACAAATGGATGGATAAAATTTGATATAAAGGCATGGGATGAAAGACTTCACATTGCCCTTTGCGGTGTTTCCAATAAATGGACAATTGAAAACTTCTCCTATCTTTACAGGGTAATGAAAGATATGGGAGTTAAAAAAGGTTTGATTGCAAGCACTCTTTTAGTCCCAGGATATATAGATGAAAAGGAAGTTTACAATATTGCATCCTTTATATCTTCCCTCGATCCCGATATTCCCTATGTTCTCCTTGGTTTTGCCCCCCATTTCTTCTTCTCAGATCTCCCCTACTCTTCAAGATCATTGGGTATTAAATGTATGGAATCAGCCTTATCTGCAGGTCTTTCTTCTGTATTCCTTGGAAATCTATTTTTAATGCAATAAAAGGAGGAAATAATGAGAAAAACAAAACTTTTGTCAGCAGCAGAAAAAGCTATCAAGTATGCCCTTAAACTGAAAGAAGGAGAAAATTTTCTCCTTGTGACTGATAAGCAAAAAATGGAAATTGCAGAAGCTTTAGCTTTTTGGGCTAAGGAAGTGGGAGCTGAAGTTACAACATATCTTATGACAGAAACTCTAAGACCAATAACAAAACCAACTAAGCTTTTCGAAAACTTAATCAAATCAGCGGATGTAACCCTTTATCTTCTCGAAGGAAGAATAGAAGAGAAACCTTTCAGAGGCTATATGGTAAAGGAAGGTTCAACCCATGGAAGAATTTGTATGATGCCTGGAATAACAAGGGAAATGATGGAGAGACTTGTAAATATTGACTATTTCGAACTTGACAAACTTGGGAAAAAACTAATTGAAATTCTTACTGATGCAGAGGAGATAATTGTTGAAAACAGACTCGGGACAAAAATCTCTTTTAGTGTAAAGGGAAGAAAATGGGAAAACGATAATGGAGACATATCTCAGAAGGGAAAGCACGGAAACCTTCCTTGCGGAGAGATTTATACCGCACCAGTGGAAGAGACCTTTAACGGAAAACTTGTAATAAGTCTAATTGACGACAAAATGGGATTGGGAATAATGGAATTCAAAAATGGTAAACTAATCAAATGGAGTGGAAAGGGGATAAGTGAGGTTGTTAAAGCTATTGGTGATGACCAAACTGGTTTTATTGTTGGTGAATTTGGAATTGGAACAAACAGATTTGCAAAAATATGTCCCAACATGCTTGAAGCTGAAAAGGCATGGGGAACATGCCATGTTGCAATCGGAGATTCCTATGGTCTCGGAGCTAACAAAAGCAAATTTCATTACGACTCCCTTGTCGAGAAGGTAACCATTAAGGTTAAGGATTCGTATATTGTTAAGGATGGCAAATTTCTTGTGTGAGGTAAATAATGAAAAAAACACTGAAAATTTCAATCCTTTTATCATTAATTCTTCTGTTACCTATTTTGACATTTGGAGCAATTCCATCTCCAAAACAGGTCCTTGGATTTGAGCTAGGAGAGGATTTTAAATTAGCAAGCTGGATTGAGATTCTTAAATATTTTGATGCTCTCCAGAGCTCCTCTGAAAATGTAAAGGTGATTGAACTCGGGAAATCCACTCTTGGCAGAAAATTTATAATGGTTTTAATATCATCAAAAGAAAATATCAGAGATATAGAACAGATTAAGAAAATTCATCAGAGGCTCCATGATCCAAGGACAACATCTCCAGAAGAAGCTAAGGAACTTGTTAAAAAAGGAAAGGCAATAATTGCCTTTACATGCTCAATCCATTCAACAGAAATTGCCTCATCCCTTTTTTCTATGAGACTCGCCTACTGGCTTGCATCCTCTAATTCTCCTGAAGTAAAGGAAATTCTTGAAAATATTGTTTTAATTCTTGTTCCTTCTTTAAACCCTGATGGGATAGACATGATTGTTGACTGGTATAGGAAATATTTGAACACGCCCTACGAAGCATCTCAGATGCCATGGCTTTATCATTATTATGCAGGGCATGACAACAACAGGGACTGGTTCATGATAGCTCTGAAAGAAACAGAAATAATGACAAAAGTTTACTATCACGAATGGTTCCCCCTTTTGATCTGGGACATCCATCAGATGGGGCAGAATGGACCAAGATTATTTCTCCCCCCTTATTATGATCCTATCAATCCCAACATAGATTCTCTTCTCTGGAGGGAGCTGAATCTTTTATGTTCTGAGGCTGTTCTTGAACTTACAAAGGCTGGAAAGAAGGGGGTAGCAACAAATGCAATATTTGATGGCTGGTATAATTCAGCCAATCGCTCAGCCCCATTAAGGCATAATGCCATTGGAATTCTTTCAGAAGCTGCATCTGCTAATCTTGCATCCCCTGTATTTTTAAGACCCCAAAATCTGAGCTCAAGGGGAAGAGGTATTTATGATATGAATCTAACCCAGTCCTCTTACCTTGAACCATGGCAGGGTGGATGGTGGAGAATTGGTGACATAATTGAGTATGAAGAGATTGTTGCAAAAACTTTTCTCAAAAGAATTGCAAGGGAAAAAGAAAGGTATATGCTGAACTACTATGAGTTTTCAAAAAGACAGATAGAAAAAGGGAAAAATGAACCACCCTTCGCATATTTAATTTCCCTTGATCAGAGGGATATACCAACAACTCTTAAACTAATTGAGGTAATCCATAAGGGGGGTGGAGAGGTTTGGAGAGCAAAAAAATCCTTTAAAGCTGAAGGGATAAATTTTCCTGAAGGGACATTCATAATTCCCCTCTCCCAGCCATATAGAGCATTTATCAAGGATCTTCTTGAAGTTAAGGTTTATCCTGAAAGGAGAGTTGGAGGAACACTTGAATATCCCTACGATGAGGCGACATGGACACTTCCTTTGCAGATGGGTGTAAAAGTTTTTGAATCGAATCAACCAATTAATGTAGAAATGGAGATTGTTCCTCACGGATTTAAGATAAAAGGTAAGATTACAGGAAAGCCATCATCTTATTTAACTCTAAGCGGAAAGTCTAACAATGAGATAATTCTATTGATGAGAAGTATCAAAAACAATCTCAAAGCTTACTACATGAAAGATAATCAACCACCCTACAAAAAAGGAACAATTTTTATTGAAGTTAAGGACTCAAAGCCTCTTACAAAATGGGTAGAGGAACTCGGAATCTCAGTCTGCTGGGCTGAGAAAAATCCAAAAGATTTAATTCCTGTAAAAGGAAAGCCCGGACTTTACAAACCTTTCATCCCGAATATGGATGAGGGTTGGACAAGGCTTGTCTTTGAAAATTTTGAGATTCCATACGAATCTCTTAACAACTCAAAAATAAAGGCTGGAGATTTCAAAAATCTTACTTCAATAATTCTACCTCCTATGAGTGCAAAATCAATAATTGAAGGTAGATCCTCTCAGGATGTCCCTCCTGAATATTCCGGAGGAATTGGAATGGAGGGGGTCTCCAATCTCAAAGAATTTGTAAGAAATGGTGGAACCCTGATAACAATGGGCTCCTCTGCAGAATTTCCAATTGAATATTTTGGCATTAAAGTTACAAATGTTTTAAAAGAAGATAGAGAAAAACCACCTGAGAAAAGAGAATTCTTTGCTCCTGGCTCCATTCTTCTAACAGATTCAACAGGGAGTATAATTTCCTATGGATTACCTGATGAAATACCAATCTTTTACAATGAAGAGCCTGTTTTTGAAAGTAAAGAAGGGAATGCTGTCCTTAAATTCCCTGATTTTAACCCTCTCCTAAGTGGAATTTTAAGGGGAGAATCCCTAATTAAAGGGAAAAGCCCCCTCTTAGAAGTTCCCTATGGGAAAGGAAAGATTGTCATGTTTGGCTTTGATGTCATCCACAGAGCCCAAGCTTACGGAGCATTCCGACTTCTTTTCAATGCCATAATTTACTGAAATTTATAACTTTCCCTAAAAGTAAAGAATAATTCAGCCTTAATCAAATCTTTGGTGATCGGATTAATTTTGAAATGAAATCCTTTTTAGAATAAAATAGTTTTGGGAAATTTTTATGCCTGAGATAAGACAGAATTTTATTACAAAGGAATGGGTTATATTTGCTCCTGAAAGGTCTAAAAGACCAGAGGAATTCAAGACGAAGAAGGAAAGGAGGGAAATCCCTTCCTATTCTTCAACATGCCCCTTCTGTAAAGGGAATGAGCATCTAACACCACCTGAGCTCTTCTCAATAAAAAAAGATGGGAATTGGATTGTCAGGGTTGTTCCCAATAAGTTCCCAGCCCTTGAGATGGAGGGAGAAAAGGTAAGGAGTTTGAAAGGAATAAAAAGGAGCATAACAGGAGTTGGAATTCACGAGGTTTTAATAGAGACTCCAATTCATAATCTATTTATTCCCTTTATGGATGAAAAACAGATTTTAACTGTTCTCGAGACATATAAGGTTCGATATCTTGAGGCATGGAAAAATCCAAAGGTAGAAATGGTTCTTATATTTAAAAATCATGGGGAAGGTGCGGGAACCTCCCTTGAACACCCCCACTCTCAGTTGATAGGTCTACCTATAATTCCTACAGACATAAGGCAGAGGCTATGGGATGCAATGAGGTATTATGACGAGAATGGAGAGTGCATTTATTGCAGAAATCTTGAGGAAGAAATTAGGGACGGTGAAAGGGTTGTTTTAGAGACTAAAAATTTTGTGGTATTCATTCCTTACGCAGCTTGTTCCCCATTTCATACATGGATTTTTCCAAAAAATCACAACTGTTCTTTCTCAGATGCTAAAGACGAGGAAATGAAAGAATTTGCAAAGGTTTTAAAGAGTGTTCTTTTAAAGTTTTATAAAGGACTGAATGATCCTGACTACAATATCCTTATCAGATCATATCCAGCAGGAAAAGGAGTAGAAAAATTCTTTCACTGGTATGTTAGTATTGTTCTCAGGCTTACGAAATCAGCAGGATTTGAACTTGGCTCTGGGATGTTCATAAATACTTCCCTTCCTGAAAAAGATGCTGAATTCTTGAGGAGCATTGAAATTTAATTGTTAAATAAACCATGAAAAGAAGAGATTTTCTTGATTTTTTAGGAATTGGTTCCTTAGCTCCATGGTTTGATTCCAAAGAAGTATCCCAAACAACATCAGAAAAAACAAGCTATAAGAGTTTCATGGATCCATGGATTGAGATCAATCTTGACAATATTTCCTGGAACCTTAAAAAAATTAGAGAACTCGTGAAAGTTCCAATTATGGCTGTAATAAAAGCAAATGCTTATGGTCACGGGCTTTTTGAAATAGCGAGATTCCTTGAAAAAGAAGGTGTCGAATGGCTAATGGTTGGAAAAATTGAGGAAGCAGTAAATCTGAGAAGAAGTGGAATTAGATGTCCTATTTTGAACTTTGGACCATTTTCAAAGGAAGATTGTGAAATTATACTATCAGAAAATTTCAGTCAATCCGTCTTCACTGAGAATGTTTTTTACCTCAATGAAAGAGCATTAAAATTGAAAAGAATAGGGAAAATTCATATCCACATAGATACAGGATTAGGAAGAACAGGAATATCATATCGCCAAGCTATTTCCTTTATTGAAAGAGTTTCTAAACTTTCGAATCTGAAAATAGAAGGAATATCAACAGATCTTAGTGAAGACAGGGAATTCGACCTTGAGCAACTAAAAAGATTTCAAGAAATATGCTATTCCGCAAAGAAAAAAGGAATATCAATTGGGATGAGGCATGCAGGAAGTAGTGATGGGATTCTAAATCTGAAAGAGTCTCATCTTGATATGGTAAGACCTGGAATAACAATCTATGGATATTATCCATCTCCCCAAACTCAGAAAGAGGATAAACTTAACTTAAAGCCTGCTCTTTCCCTGAAAGCAAAGGTCATATATGTGAAAGAATTACTTCCAGGAGACTCTTTATCTTATCACCGAACTTTTGTTGCTCAGAAAAAGGAATTGGTAGCAACAATCGGAGCAGGCTATTCGGACGGATATCCTCCAAAACTTTCAGGAAGAGCCCATGTCTTGATCCAGAACAAAAGATTCCCTGTGATTGCAACTGTTACTGCCAATCATATAATGGTCAATTTGGAAAATGATAAGAGTATAAAAATAGGGGATGAAGTTATTTTGATAAATAACAAGAAAGGAGAACTTGGAGCTGATGAACTTTCTGAACTTTGTGGTTTGTCTGTTTACAAAATTCTTATTGGTTTAAATCCTCTTCTTCCGAGAAAGTATATCTCTAAATCAGATTAGCGAAAGACAATTCAAGATTAGTGTCAAAGTTTTTTGTGGACTTGACATTAAAAATTTTTTTTAATATATTTATTTCTTATGCAAGAATTGCTTAAGGAAATCAAACACATAGAGACCCACTACTTTTGGTACTGGTTTACCCAGAGGGTGGGTCTCTGAGGTTTCCTTAAGCCCAAACACCCTCCAATAAAGGAAATCAAAGACCCACCCATTAAAGATGGGTGGGTCTTTTTATTTTAGGAGGAGTTATGGAGATTAAAAAATTAAAAGAAAGGGTAATTTGCTGGGAGGAGATACCTCTCGACATTGACACTCCAGTTTCAGCTTTTATCAAACTTAGAGATATTGGTGCAAAATTTCTTCTTGAAAGCGTAGAGAAAGGGGAAAGGATGGGGAGGTATTCGTTTATTGGACTTGAACCTGAGGAGGAAATCATTCTTTGCAAGGATGAAATCGAATTTAACGGAAGGAAAATAAAATTTAGTAAAGAAGGGACAAAATCTATTATCGATGAACTTTTGAATGAAAAAATCGACTTCGATTTAAATAATATAGTTTTTACAGGGGGATGGGTCGGATATATTGGATATGAATTTGTCAGATTTTTAGAAGATATAGATTTGAAAAAGAGGACGCAATTTCCCGATCTCTTCCTTCTTAAAACAAATAAACTAATCGTTTTTGACCATGTTAAAAATACTGGAAAAATAATTGTTGGCGGTCATGCTCTCAAAAATGAAGAATTTGAAAAAATCATTGAGGATATTAAAACACATCTAATTTCCCAGATCAAAATTGGAAAAAGGGAAAAATCTCCTGCTCTTAGTAGATTTCTAACCCAGAGTTTACCAAAAGAGGAATTCTTGAGAAAAGTGGAAAGGACAAAGGAGTTCATCAAAAATGGTGATATTTTTCAAGCGGTTCTTTCAATAAGGTTTGAGGGTGAGACATTCGCTGACGCTTTTGAAATTTACAGAGCCCTTAGAATTTTGAATCCATCTCCATACATGTTTTATCTTGATTTGGGAGAATTTCAACTAATAGGCTCATCTCCAGAATCCCATGTTAAAGTGGAAAACAAAACTGTATCCATTAGACCTATTGCCGGAACAAGGAGAAGAGGAAGAAATCGAAGAGAAGAAAAGGAACTGGAAAATGAATTAATTAACAATGAGAAGGAAAGGTCCGAACATATAATGCTAATTGACCTTGCAAGAAATGACCTCGGTAAAATTTGTGTTCCTGGCAGTGTAATAATTCCGGAAAAAATGACGATTGAAAAATACTCCCATGTAATGCACATTGTCTCACAGGTGGAGGGAATTTTATCAGAAGGCAAAACATTCTTTGATATTTTAAAAGCCACATTCCCTGCAGGGACAGTCACGGGAGCTCCTAAATTGAGGGCTATGGAAATAATCGATGAGATGGAACCTGTTGGAAGAGGTCCATATGGAGGAGTCGTAGGTTATCTCGGTTTCAACGGTAATCTCGACCTTTGCATTGGAATAAGAATGATTATTTACAGAAAGGGTAAATTTTTTCTTCAGGCGGGAGCTGGAATTGTTGATGGTTCCATTCCTGAGAATGAATATAAAGAGATAGAGAACAAAATGAAGGGAATGCATGAAGCAATAATAATTGCTGAAGAAGGGAGGTTTCTATGATATTAATAATTGATAATTTCGACTCTTTCGTCTACAACCTTTTTCAGGAGTTCAAACTTCTTTCAGAAGATGTGATTGTAAAAAGAAGAAACTCGATTTCACTAAACGATGTCATTGAAATGAATCCTGACTATATCATTATCTCTCCTGGACCAGGAAGACCGGACGAGGCAGAGCTTTGTAATAAGATTATCAGTCATTTCACAGGCAAAATTCCAATTCTTGGAGTATGTCTTGGGCATCAATGTATTGCCCATACATTTGGAGCTAAAGTTGTTAAAGGGAACAAGGTCTGTCATGGAATTACTTCTGAGATTTATCATGATGAAAAAACAATTTTTTACGATCTTTCAAATCCTTTCCAAGCTACAAGATACCATTCCCTTGTGGTTTCAGAGGAGAATCTTCCTGAAGTGCTGGAGGTTTCCGCCTACACAGCAGATGGTGAGATAATGGGTTTAAGGGTAAGAGGGACAATGACAGAAGGAGTTCAATTCCATCCTGAGTCATTCTTAACAGGTGAAGGCAAAAAGCTAATAAGAAACTTTCTTGAATTGGGAGTTAGAACATGATTCAGGAGGCAATTAAAAAATTGTGTGATGGGAAGAACCTTGATTCTGAAATCGCAGATTCTGCCATTCAAGATATGTTAGAAGGAAAAGCAACCTCTGCCCAGATATCTGCCTTTCTGATCGCTCTTAAGATGAAAGGGGAAGAATCCGACGAAATTTTTTCCTTTGTAAAAAAATTCAGAGAGTCTTCCATAAAGATCCCTGTTGAAAGAAACCCGCTTATTGACCTGTGTGGAACTGGTGGCGACGGAAAATCAACTTTCAACATTTCTACAATTTCTGCCTTTGTAGTGGCAGGAGCTGGGATAGGGGTAGCAAAACATGGAAATCGTGCTATCTCAAGTCAATGTGGAAGCGCTGACCTAATGGAAGGTTTAGGAATAAAGCTTTCCAACCTGCCTTCAAAAATAAAGAAATCAATTGAGGAGATAGGTATAGGATTCATTTTTGCTCCTTACTTTCACCCCTCTATGAAGTTTATTCAGCCTGTGAGGAAAGAGATAGGTGTGAGAACTGTTTTTAACATCCTTGGTCCTTTGATAAACCCTGCTGAAGTCAAAAAACAGTTGATAGGCTTTTTCAACAAAAGTGTAATGGTAAAGGTAGCGGAGGTGCTGAAAAAGTTTAAAGGAGGAAGATACCTTCTTGTCCATTCAAAAGAAGGGCTTGATGAAATATCCATTTCTCATTCTACTTACTGTATTTTTGTCAATGAAGGAAAAATTGAAGAATGGGAATTGTTTCCTGAAGATTTTGGTTTGAAAAGAAAGGAAGGAAATATTGAAGCAAAGTCAGTGGAGGAAAATCTTAAAATCCTCTCCTCAGTATTAAAAGGAGAGAGAACCATTTACAGAGACATTGTTCTTCTAAACTCTTCTGCAGCTATTTTTGTTTCGGGAATTGCTTCAAATCTAAAAGAATGTTTGGAAATCGCTATGGAATCAATTGATTCTGGGAGGGCAATGAAAAAGTTAAAAGACTTTATTAAATTCAACATGGAGGACTGAATGAATTTTCTTGAGATCATTAAAGAAAAAATTGAAAAGGAGAAAAAAGTAAAATTGGAGAGATTTGAAAAGCCTCTTCCTCTTTCAGATTTCATAGTCAATCATTCTGGTATAATTGGAGAATTCAAAAGGGGAACGCCGAAAAGAAAATTCAAAATTGAGTTTCTTCCTGAAGAAATCGCCTTAATATATGAAAAATACAATTTTTCTGCTGTTTCGGTAGTTGTGGAGAGTCAATTCTTTTTGACAACAGTTGAAGATTTGAAAAGGATAAAGAGTTCCGTTTCAATTCCTGTCATTCAAAAGGGATTCATAATAAGGGAATCGCAGATAATTGAAGCAAGAAACAATGGAGCTGATAGTGTTCTTCTTATAGCTCGTCTTCTTGAGAGAGAAAATCTTTTGAATTTACTACAAATTTGCCATGAACTTCATATGGAACCATTAGTAGAGGTCTTTTCTATGGAGGATGTAGAAAAAATCTCTGATTTGCCAGTTAATATTATTGGAATAAACAATAGAGACCTTTCTACCTTAGAGGTTAATCTTGAAAATGGCGAGAAAATTCTCTCCCTATTAAACAAAAAAGGGATAGGGAATTTAAAGATTATAGAGAGTGGATTAAAAAAACCCGAAGACCTTATTAGATTTAAAAGAAATGGGGCAGACGGCTTTCTCATTGGAAGCGCATTCCTCGAAGATTCTGAAATTGAAAAAAAGGTCAAGAAGTTCTCGGAGGTGATTGAAAAATGGCAAAAATAAAGATTTGTGGAATCACCAATTTAGAAGATGCTCTTCAGGCAGTGGAGCTTGGTGCTGACGCATTAGGATTTATTTTTTCTGAGAGTCCAAGAAAGATAACATTAGAAAGGGCAAAGGATATAATAAAATCAGTTCCTCCCTTTATCTTCAAGGTGGGAGTATTTTCCAATGAGCCAATTGATTTTGTCAGAAAAGTTGACAAATTTTTATCCCTTGACTTTCTGCAGTTTCACGGGGATGAACCCCCTGAATATGTATCTCTTTTCAAAGGAAAAGGCATAAAGGCATTCAAGGTAAAAGATGAATCTACTCTACAGATAATAAAGAAATATAATTCAAGGTTTTTCATCCTTGATTCAGATGATAAAGGAAAACCCTTCGATTGGGACATCGCAGTTAAAGCCAAAGGGCTTGGTTTATTCCTTTTAGGAGGAGGTTTGAATCCTGAAAATATTGAGTCAGCTCTTTTAAAAGTTTCACCCTTTGGAGTTGATGTATGTTCAGGAGTTGAATCAGATTTAGGGAAAAAAGATCCTCTCAAACTTAGAGATTTTATATGGAGGGTTAAAAGATGGGAAAATCAATAGGTAAATTTGGTAGGTTTGGTGGTAGATTTGTTCCCGAAACTTTAATGGGTCCTCTCCTTGATTTAGAGCAGGAATTTCTGAAAGCAATGAAAGACCCTTCTTTCAAAAAAGAGTTTGGATTTTATCTAAAAAATTATTGCGGGAGACCAACTCCATTATATTTTGCAAGGAATCTAAGTGAAAATTATGGTGTTAAAATATACTTGAAGAGAGAAGATTTAAACCCAACTGGCGCCCATAAAATAACTAATTGCATAGGTCAAGCAATAATTGCAAAAAGAATGGGTAAAAGAAGGATAGTTGCAGAGACTGGAGCAGGACAGCATGGTATTGCTGTTGCGACTACTGCATCTTTATTTGGTTTTGAATGCACGATTTATATGGGCGAAATTGATATGGAGAGGCAATCTATTAACCTTTTAAAAATGAAACTCCTTGGAGCTGAAGTAATAAAGGTCTCCTCTGGTTCAAAAACCTTAAAGGACGCTACCAATGAAGCTATGAGAGACTGGGTCACAAATGTCAAGAATACCCATTATCTTTTAGGCTCAGCAGTTGGTCCTCATCCTTATCCAATCATGGTGAGAAATTTTCAGTCAATTATAGGTATGGAAGTAAAAAAACAGATAAAGAAATACGAAAATAGATTCCCAGACATTCTTGTCGCCTGCATAGGAGGAGGTTCTAATGCAATTGGTCTGTTCTATCCATTTTTAAAGGAGAAAAATGTCAAAATGATTGGAGTTGAAGCAGAAGGGAAGGGGAAAGAAACTCCATTTCATGCCCTTTCCCTTTTGAAAGGTAGTGAAGGAATTTTTCATGGCTCTCTAACCTACGTCCTTCAAGATGAGGACGGACAGATAAATAATTCTCACTCAATTTCTGCTGGGCTTGATTATCCTGGTGTTGGACCTGAAATCTCCTTCCTTTTCAAAAAAGGTAGAATAATTGTTGATTGTGTTAATGATTCCCTCGCTATGGAAGCATTTAATGATCTTGCTAAGTTTGAAGGAATAATTCCAGCCCTTGAATCCGCTCATGGATTGGGATGGGTTAAGAAGTTCAAAAATTTTAGAGGAGATGAGACTATTGTTGTAAATCTTTCGGGAAGAGGCGAAAAAGATCTTTTAACAAAGGAGAAAAAAAATGATGAGACTTCCTGATCTAACAAAGAATTTAAAAGAGAATAATAGGAAAGCCTTCATTCCATTTTTCACTGCATTTTACCCATCAGAAGAAAGTTTTGCAGAGCTTTTATATGCTGCCCAATCATCCGGAGCAGATATTTTAGAAATAGGAATTCCCTTTTCTGACCCGATAGCAGATGGCAAATTCATTCAGCACTCTTCTCAGTGGGTTCTTGAGAGGGGATTCAAGATTTCAAAATTTATTTCATTTTTGAAAGAAATAAAGATGGATCTTAAAATTCCAGTAGTGATAATGAGTTATTTAAATCCTATATACAAATTTGGTTTTGACAGATTTGCATCTTTTATGCTCGAGAATGAAATCAGTGGGATTATTTTCCCCGATCTTCCCGTAGAAGAAAGAAAAATTCTTGGTTCTTCCTTCAAATCAAGAGGGATTTCAGTCATTGGAATGATAGCACCCTCAACTAAAAAAGAAAGGATGAAATTAATCGCTGAAAATTCAGAAGGTTTCATTTATCTTGTTTCGGTCTATGGAGTGACAGGAGTAAGAGACAAAATAAATGAAAGTATTAAATCCACAGCATCTCTTTTTAAGAATATTAGTGATAAACCCTTATATGCAGGCTTTGGGATTTCCAATCCAGAGCAAGCATCTGAACTTGCAAAGGATGTTGATGGGATAATAGTTGGGAGTGCAATTATAAAAATATTGATGGGAAGAGAGAAAAGCTTTCCTGTAGATGAGGTCAGAGATTTTTTGAAAAAGATGAGAGGGGTGTTATGAAAAGGGGAAGATTTCTTCTGAGAGGTATAAGAGGAGCTATCCAGATTAAAAGAAACACAAGAGATGAAATTATAAAGAATACAATTTTTCTCTTAAAAAAGATGATGGAAAAAAATAATGTAAAAGAAAAAGATATTGTATCTGTGTTTTTCACTGTTACAGAGGACATAAACAAAGAATTCCCAGCCTACGCTTTAAGAGAAATGGGGTTGAAATTCGTCCCAGCTTTATGTGCAAGGGAAATAAATGTAACTAAAAGTATGAAAAGGGTTATAAGAATCCTAATGCATGTTTATACTTCTTTAAGTCCCGAGGAAATAAAACATCAATATTTAGGAAATACAAAAATTTTAAGAAAAGATTTGGTGGGAGGAGAAAATGGTAATAGTGATGAAGCCTAATTCCACTTTAAAAGAAATTTCGGAAGTGTTGAAAAAAATAAAAGAGCTTGGGCTTAAGCCTCATGTCTCAAAGGGAAAAGAGAGAACCATCATTGGAGTAATCGGAAGAAGTAATGCAAACCCTGAGCTATTCGAGGCTATAAATGGTGTTGAAAAAGTAGTGAGAATATTAAGCCCCTTCAAACTTTCAAGCAGAGAGTTCAAAAACGAGAACACAGTAATAAAGATTAATGGTGTTGAGATAGGAGGAAACAAAATTGTTGTAATGGCTGGTCCTTGTGCTATTGAAAGTAGGGAACAAATACTTGAGATTGCACATACTCTAAAGGAAATGGGAGTGAAAATCTTAAGAGGAGGTGCATACAAACCTCGGACTTCTCCCTATTCCTTCCAGGGTTTAAAGGAAAAAGGTCTTGAATATCTTGAAGAGGTCAAAAAAGAAACAGGTCTTGCAGTCATTACAGAGGTTATGAGCTCTGAAGATGTTGAAAAAGTAGGAAGGGTTGCTGATATATTCCAGATTGGGGCAAGGAATATGCAAAACTTCCCCCTTCTTGAAACTGTTGGAAAAACAGACAAACCAGTTCTACTCAAAAGAGGCATGATGGCGACTGTTGAAGAGCTTCTAATGTCAGCGGAGTACATTCTTTCCAATGGAAACCAGAGAGTAATATTGTGTGAGAGAGGAATTAGAACATTCGAAAAATACACAAGGAACACTTTCGACATTTCAGCAATTCCTTTGCTTAAAAAACTTTCTCATCTTCCTGTTATTGCTGACCCCAGTCATGGAACTGGTATTAGAGAACTTGTCTCTCCTGTGGGTAAGTCTGCAATTGTTTCTGGTGCAGACGGTCTTTTGATTGAAGTTCATCAGGATCCATCAAATGCCATAAGTGATGGTTTCCAGAGTCTCGATTTACCAATGTTTTCAAAATTGCTCTCCGAACTAAGAGCTATTTGCAATGCAATAGGAAGGGAAATATGAGTTTTAACTTTTTCATTATTGGACTCGGACAGATTGGATGTTCTCTCGCCCTTGCTTTAAAAAAAGCAAAAACTGCAAGAAAAATCCTTGGTAAAGACCTGTATAAAAGGAAGTTTTACAGCAAGATAATTGATGAATATGTTGACGAAATAAAAGAAGGGGTCGAAAGAGCGGATATTATTATAATCTCAACTCCTGTAAAAAAAATTATTTCCCTTATCAGGGAAATAGCTCCAATTATGAATGGGGAAAAAATCCTCCTGGACACAGGAAGCACAAAAAAAGAAGTCTTGAATGAAATGAGAAAATTTCCCGAAAAAATAATTATTGGAGGACACCCTATGGCTGGGACAGTCAAAAAGGGAGAAAAAGCAATAAGTGAAAAACTCTTTTCAGGAAAGCCCTTTTTCATTTCTTTCCCAAATGAAAATTCAGAAAGAGGAAGAAAAATAATAGAAGAAATAATAAAAAGTATAGAAGCGATACCTATAGAAGTAGATGAGGAAGAACATGATCTCTACACCTCCATTGCGAGTCATATCCCTTATGCTATTTCTATTACTCTTTATTCAATTTTTCTTGATTTTTACCGCAAAGATAAACGAATTGAAAATTTTATCTCAACCGGCTTTCTCGGAGCTACAAGACTTGCTCTAACTGATTCAAAAGTAGCAGAGGATATTCTAATTACAAA
>Ga0185342_1000556_pt1 | contig 18174 bp, 13 predicted proteins | sample ConPoolayeEmetaG_FD_128045 | JGI IMG/M metagenome (GOLD analysis project Ga0185342, IMG submission 128045) | Hot spring microbial mat communities from California, USA to study Microbial Dark Matter (Phase II) - Cone Pool mat layer E metaG... ...
TCTAACTGCCATGGAGAAGAGGAACAGGCAGGGAAGAACTTTGTCCAGGAGAGATTTAGTTTAATTATTGTTTCTATATCTTTTGATATTACTTTCCTATAATCAGCAAGTTCCATTGCTCTTTTAATATCAGTCAAAACATTTTCAGGAGAAGTTTTGAGAACAACAACCTTGCCTCTCATAATTTCCCTCCGTAAATTATTATTATTGCTGTTATGCCCCATAGAAGGATAGAGAGAAAGAAGGGAATATCACTTAGAAGAGCCTCTTCAGGATTTCCTCCTAAATTTTTTGAATATATTAAGTGAAGATACCTGAAAATTCCATACATCACAAAGGGAAGAGTCAGAAATAGATTCCTTGTCCCGAATTTTCTCGCTGTCTCCTCAGAAAGGGTATATATTATATAGGCAATAAGTGTTGAAGATGTTGTTATTGCAATCATCTGGTCAATGAAGGGAATCGAATAAATTTTCAGAGAAGCTCTATGTTCGTCAGCTCTTTCGATTGTAAGAACCTCGTGCCTCCTTTTCCCAAGCCCTAAAAATAGAGATATTAGGACAGTACAAATTAGAAGCCATGGAGAGGTCTCGACCTTTATGACCCATGTTCCTGCAAGAACCCTGATGAGAAAGAAAAATGAAAGGGAGAGAACATCTAAAATAACAATGTCTTTAAGATAAAAGGTGTAAATTATGTCAAGCAAAATATAGGAAGAGGTTGCAATAAAGAATTTTTTCTCAAGGAGAAAGGATAGGAAAAGAGAGGCTGGAAGGATAATAAAAACTGAAATAATAGCGGAAGTTGAAGAAAGTTTTCCTGAAGCAATTGGTCTTTTCGCCTTTTTAGGATGAAGCTTATCCCTTTCTCTGTCTTTTAAATCATTTATTATATAACCGCAACCAGAGACGATTGAGAAGACAAGAAAGGCAAAAATTACTTTTTTTAGATAATTAAAATCAAGTAGATGCTTTGAAAATATAATTCCTGCAAAAATAAATAGGTTTTTTGTCCAGTGTCTCGGTCTGAGGGATTTGAGAATGTAATAGATTGTCTTGAAAATTTCCCGCATTCTCTATTTTATCTATTAATCTTTACATAATCAATGAAGAAATCAATGTGGGAATAATTATAAATTTTTAGTTTCCATTGAGAATCTCTCTGAACTTCTACTCTCCAGTTTAATTCTTTAAAATTATCCCCTTCGAATTCATCGGAGTAAACAAGCCTTCTTCTTTTTACTTTTTCATCATTCCTTTCAAGAACCATAAGACAGACAGGAACCTTTCCTCCAACTTTTTTCTCAATTTTTATTTTAATAAAAATCTCATTTAGTCCATTTTTAAGCTCAAAGGGCGGAGAGGAAAGAACTGGATAGGATGCAAATTTTTTCTGGGAAGATAGGACAAATTCATTGGAGGCACTCTTATCGTATCTTGGAAAACCAAAGGGTCCTGTCAGGAGCTCAGCCTCAAAAAGGTTCTTCCCACCTATTGGTTTCCCTCCAATCTCGAACAAATTCCAGAACTTTCTTCTGTGATTGTAAGGTTCCTCTGTTATTGAGTGATAGATATGATAACGGGCTCTCAGGACAGCATTTTTCATATCTGGAAAGTTTGCCATATAGAAGGGTGTCTCTATATCATCCCACAAAAATGCATATTTTACATTTTTCTTTTTTAGAAAATCCGGGTCAGTATTTGTTAGTCTTGGCCAACAGTGATAGGCTTTTATTTTGTTGTTCATGGATGCTGAAACACCCCATACCCCTGCCATAGAACTTCCGTCAAATGCCTTACCAAAATCCTCTGAAATTATTTTGAATTGAAACTTTGGATTTTTAAGATAATTGAAAATTTCCCTGGAGTTTATAAAAATTGTAATTCCTGCAACAAAAATAGCTAAATAACCAAAGAGAATTCTCGGAATCTTTCTCAGAAAAGTTGCATATTTTATTGCAACAAAAATTAGAAGAACAAAGATAATAGAAAGAATTATGTCAATGAGCAGGTATTTTGGAAGATTCTGATAGATTCGAGGGGTGTAAAGCCTTCTCAAAATATGGCTGAAAATAAATAGAGATATGTAAAAGTAAAGGAGAACTTCAAAAATATTGATTCTTTTTGAGCTGAAATTATCTCTCTTTTTGAGCATCCTAAATATAAATCCGAAGAATAAAAATCCCATGGGAAAAAGAAAGTCGAAATAGTATCTCAAGGGTCTCCAGAATAAAATTGAATGGGCTGAATAACCAATTCCAACCCAGGATATGGACATTACCTCGAGGGACGAAATCTCATCTTTCCTTTGGAAATAGTTCCTTACAAGATAGAATAGAATAAAGGTGATAAAAACTCCGAATAGGGATATAGTGGAATGGATTGAGAAAAGAGCTCTTGAAAACCAGTAAAAAAGAATCTTTGAAAGATCTGGAAAGCCAGCAAATAGAATTCTCTGATTATAAGAGCCGAATCTCTGATAGATTTCATGATGAGGTAAATAGATAAAGGGAAGCCATATAAGAATTGCTGAAAAAAGTCCTGAGAAGAGAATTAGGGTCTTTGAAAAGGCTTCTCTTAAACCTTCCCTCCTTCTTATTAGTTCAAGGAAATGGGCAATAAAGAAGATGGGAATAAAGTAGAGGATTTTGGGCTTTGAGTTATATGAGAGCCAGAGGGAAAAGCCAGCAAGGAACATAGATAGTTTTGAACCTTTAATACCCTTGAGCCAAAAATAGATAGAAAGCAATGCAAAGAATAGCATTTCTGGCACTCTATCTGCGATTCTGCTGTAAAGGAAAAAGAGAAAATTTGTTCCAAAAAATAAAGTCCCGAATAAAGCAATTTTTTCGTTGAAGCTCTCTTTTAAAATTAAATAGCATATAATCAAAATTAAAAAGCTGAAAAGAAGAGGCACAAGATTCATACTTTTGTAGCTAACACCGAAAATAGAAAAGGAAAGGTAGGTGAAGGAATGGGGAATAATGGTCAACCACATCAAATTCCATTTTTCATCTATTTCCCATTCACCAAAAAGGACTTTATTTCTTGCATTATACGCATACTGGGCAGGATCTCCATACTCAGCAACAGACATAAAAGGAGGAGGGTCTGCGTCGAGATGGATAAATCTTAGAGCAGTTATAAGGAAAATTAAAAAAATCGAAATAAGAGTAATCTTTTTCATTTTTTACCCTCAAAAATATAAACCAATCCCCCAAATCCAGCAAAGACAAGGGAAATGAAATATCCAAGAATTGAAAGGGTTAGAGCTTCCTCTGGAAGAACACCAAACCTTGAAAATAGGAAAACAAAACCTCCCTCTCTTAATCCTATTCCTCCAATTGTTATGGGTAGCATTGTTACCGTAAGAATTATCGGAATAAGAATGAAGAAATAGATAATAGATAGTTTCATTTTGATTGCAATGGAGATTATAAAAAAATAAATTACCACATTAATCTGGAGAAGGGTTGTATAGGTGAAAACTTTAAAAAGATTTTTTGGATCCTTAACAGGATATTTTAAGGAGTAATGAATTTTGTCAAGTTTCTCTTTAAGGAGTGAAGAAGGAACAATTTTTATAATTTTCTCTGAGAGGATACTGAAAAGGAAAATTATAAATCCAATGGAAGCAAAAAGGAGAATAACAATTGCGAGAAATAATTCTTTCTCCCTTTTAAAGCCAAAATAGAAAATAAAGGAAAAAAAGGAAATTATGTAAAGAATTAGCATTCCTATAAATCTTTCTATAAGAACTGAAGTGACAGCCTGAGCCCTTTTATCTGTGAGGGCTGAAACCTTATACATTCTGATAGCGTCTCCTCCAACTGATGTGGGAAGAAATGTATTGAAAAAAGAGCCTATCATATAAAGTCTGTATAAATCTTTGTGGGGTACATTTATTCCATATGATTCAAGAAGAACCCTCCACCTGCTACTTCCAAGGAGGACACCCACAAAATGAAGGGAGAGTGAGAAGATGAGAAGAGGAATATTTGCTTCCCTTAGACAATTTAAAACATTCTTGAGGTCGCTCTTAGAAAAAACAAAAATTATCAGAGAGGCACTTATTATAAATCTTATAAGAATATGAAGGAATCTTTTCAATTCTTTTCGCCTTCAATCCTTGAACGGACAACTTTTGCGGGTGTTCCAAAGGCAACAGTAAATTCAGGGATATCCTTTAAAACAATAGAACCAGCTCCAATAACAGTGTCTCTTCCTATTTTGACACCGTCATTTACCATCACAAAGGCTCCCAGATAGCAGTTATCCTCTATTTCAATTCCCTTTGAAATTGTTCCCTGCGCAATAATGGGGATATCAATCCTTTCAATTTTTCTTGTTGATGCGACAAAATAGCAATAAGCAGAAGTGATAACATTGTCTCCAACTTTAATAGGTCCTCCAGCTTGGAACAAATTGTTGGGACCAATGTCACAGTTATCCCCTATCTCTATCTTTTCAAAATGGCAGGAAAGGACACAATTTCTACTCAAAAAAACATTGTTTCCAATTAATATACTAACATCATGATGACTCTTCCCGTCAAGAACACAGAAATCATCTATTATACAATTGTCTCCAATAACTATTTTATGGGGCTGACGCAGAGTAATATTCTTTCCGAAAACGCAATTTTTTCCAACTTTTTTGAATATAAGAGGATAAAAAATTTTCCTTAAAAAAAGACCTAAAGAGCCACCAAGTCCACCAAAAAAGGTTGTTATTAGCTCAAATTTTAAGAAATAAAAAAATCCTTTCTCTCCAACAAATATCTCCATATATTTTTTGATTGAAGATTTCTTCTTATCCATCAATTTTTTCTGGAAATCTGTCATTATTTCCATTCTTTATCTTCCTTTTGTTATCCGCTAATTTCCCAAGATTTAAGTAATGAATATTGCTGTGGCAATAACTGTTGTCCAGTAACCTTTCTTTCCCATAGCAGTCTGGGTAATGTTTTTTGTTCTAACAATTTTGCCAGAGATTTTGAAAAGTCCTCTTCTTTCATCCCAGCTCTGCTCAGGATCAAATTCAAGTCCAAGAGTCGTTGCAAGCATTGAAGCTGCTAAGTCTTCTGCATAATCCCCTACATCCTCCTCCTTTTCACCAAAACTGTGATGCTCTGATAGATAACCATAGGTATTCTTATCCTTTGGAATTGCAAGACCTATAGAAGCAGAGATCAATCTGTGAGGTTCATCAGTAGAATTCTCACTCATGACACAGAAAACAATCTGCCCTGGTTTTAAAAGCTTCAGACCTTCTTCTTTAGAAATCAGCTCGCATCCAGGAGGAAATATGGAAGAGGTTTTTACAAGATTGAATGGAGCTATTCCAGCTGCCCTCAAAGCCTGCTCAAAGGAAGCGAGCTTCTCTTTATGCCTTCCCATTCCCTTTGTTAAGAAAATCTTTTTTGGAACCATTATAATACTCATAAATTTTCAATATATCAAAAATCTCAATTCTTCTCAAGGAAACCATAAAATTATTAAATTATTTTCTTGTTTTTTTAAAAATATAGTATAATTTTTTTTAAATTTTGCTTTGAGGAGGTTTTTATAATGAGAATTTATATTCCATTATTTTTAATCTTTTTGCTAATTCCATTTGCTCTATCTCAGGAAAGTGAAAATCCCCTTTTAAAGGAATTTAACACTCCTTATGGTGTTCCACCCTTTAACCAGATAAAGGAAGAGCACTTTCTTCCTGCTATAAAAGCTGGAATTGAGATTGAGAAAAAGGAGATTGAATCAATTGCTAAAAATACTGAGCCTCCAACCTTTGAAAATACAATTGAAGCCATCGAAAAAAGCGGCTCTCTCCTCCAGAGAGTAGTGGATCTCTTCTATGTTCTAAACGGATGCATGACAAATGATAATATGCAGAAAATTGCTAAAGAAGTAGCCCCAATGCTCGCAAGACATAGGGATGAGATAAGAATGAATCCTGAACTTTTCAAGAGAGTTAAGGTAGTTTATGAAAACCGTGAAAAACTCAATTTGAATCAGGAACAGAAGAAGCTCGTCGAGGAATATTACAAAGATTTTGTAAGAGGTGGAGCAAATCTTGATGATAAAAAGAAGGCTCGTCTGATGGAGATAAACCAGGAGCTCTCTCTCCTCTCTGTCAGATTTGGAGAAAATGTTTTAAAGGAAGAGAACAAATTTGAACTTGTTATAGAAAATAAAGAAGATCTTGAAGGGCTTCCACCTTCAGTAATCCAATCGGCTGCTGAGACAGCTAAGGAAAGAAACCATGAGGGGAAATGGGTTTTCACCCTCAAAAAACCAAGTTTGATTCCATTCCTTCAGTTCTCATCAAAAAGAGAGCTAAGGGAGAAGATTTTTAAGGCATACATAAATAGAGGAAACAATGATGATGAGCTAGATAATAAAAAGATAATATCTCGGATAATAGCTCTTAGAATTGAAAAGGCTAAGCTCCTCGGCTACAAAACCCATGCCCATTTAATCCTTGAGGAAAATATGGCAAAAACTCCTGAAAAGGTTTACGAGCTTCTAAAAAAGATCTGGGAGCCAGCACTGAAGGTTGCAAAAAAAGAGGCTAAGGAGCTTCAGGATATGATTTATAAGGAAGGGAATAATTTTAAACTGGAGCCTTGGGATTGGTGGTATTATGCTGAAAAAGTTAGAAAGGAAAAATATGCTATCGATGAGGAAATGTTAAGACCTTATTTTAAACTTGAAAATTGCATTGAAGGTGCTTTTTATGTTGCAAACAAACTTTATGGAATAAAATTCGAGGAAAGAAAAGACATCCCAAAATATCATCCGGATGTAAAGGTATTTGAGGTTAAAGAGGCTGATGGTTCCCACATTGGAATATTTTATGTTGACTATTTTCCAAGGGAGAGCAAGAGGAGTGGTGCATGGATGACTAGTTTCAGAAAACAATCAATGCTCGATGGAAAAATGGTTCATCCAGTAATCGTAAATGTGGGTAATTTTACAAAACCTTCATCGGATAAACCAGCGCTTCTTAGCATAGAAGAGGTGGAGACTTTATTCCATGAATTCGGTCATGCTCTTCACGGACTCCTTTCAAAATGCAAATACCCAACCCTCTCAGGGACAGCTGTTCCAAGAGATTTTGTTGAACTTCCATCTCAGATTATGGAGAACTGGGCTTTAGAGCCTGAAGTTTTAAAGGTCTATGCAAAGCACTATCAGACAGGAGAGGCAATCCCATCCGAACTTATTGAGAAGCTTAAAAACTCGAGGAAATTCAATCAAGGTTTTGCAACTGTTGAATACCTTGCAGCTTCATTTCTCGACATGGATTACCATATACTTGAGGATGCAAAGGAGCTTGATCCCATAAAATTTGAAGAGGAATCCATGAAGAGGATTGGAATGATTCCTGAAATTGTTGTTCGATATAGGAGCACAAATTTCCAGCACATATTTTCGGGTGGGTATTCAGCTGGATATTACAGTTATATATGGTCTGAGGTCCTCGATGCAGATGCCTTCGAAGCATTCAAAGAGAAGGGAATTTTTGATTCTCAAACTGCTTTATCTTTCAGGAAAAACATCCTTGAAAAAGGTGGTTCAGAAGACCCTATGATTCTTTACAAGAAATTTAGAGGAAGAGAACCTAAGGTAGAACCACTCCTTAAGAAAAGAGGGCTTTTGTAGAGAGGAGACTAGGCCCTTATTTTTTTAGTTATAATGAAATGTTCCTTTGCGATCTCTGTAAGAGGAATTGAAGGGTATTCAGTGATAATTTTCTTTGCCAGTTTAACCACTTCCTCCGATGAGCCTTTGATTAAATTTATGTTATAAGTTTTTGAAATTTTCTCAAGCCCCTCAAGAAAACCAGCTCTTGCAAGTATTGAAGCACAAGCAACTGCAAGATCTTCCTCCCCCCTCTCTCTCTGCTCCAAGTGTATCTTTTTCCCTTTTTTCATTAAAGCTTCCCTTATAAATTTTTCATTCCCGAATTTGTCTGCTATAGCTCTGGAACATACAACTTTGTGGAGAATATTCTCAATTACCCTTGCATGCCCCCAGGCAAGAATTTTGTTTAGATTCTTAAATTTCCTCCATAGCTCATTATACTTGGCAGGGTAAATTGTAACAACCGAATAAGTAAACTCCTTTTTTATTGCTTTCGCAAGTTCTTTCACTCTGTTATCAGAAAGTCTTTTTGAGTCCTTAACTCCAAGATCTTTAATATAACCTTCATCTGTTTCATCTATATAAACACCCGCAACAACAAGGGGACCAAAATAATCCCCTTTACCTGATTCATCAGTTCCTATTCTTCCCATATCTCTTCCATTAATTATCTAAACAAATGTGAGTTATGATTTTCATTACTTTATAAGTTTTCTTGCCTTTGCCTCCTTTATCAGATCATCCCTGAAATCAGGATGGGCAATGTTTATAAGGGCTTCTGCCCTTTCCTTTAAATTTTTACCGAAAAGATATGCTACCCCAAATTCAGTCACTACATAATGGACATCAGCTCTCGAAGTGACAACACCTGCTCCTGTCTTGAGAACAGGAGCTATTCTTGAAATTGTTCCTCCTTTCGCCGTTGAAGGAAGAGCAATTATTGGCTTCCCATCCTTTGCATGGGCAGCCCCCCTTATAAAGTCAACCTGCCCACCAAATCCACTGTATATATAGGTTCCCATTGAGTCAGAGCAAACCTGACCTGTAAGATCAACCTCAATTGCCGAATTTATTGCAATCATTTTTTCATTCTCTGAAACAACAAAAGGATGATTTGTGTAGTCAACAGGGTGAAGTTCAAATAGAGGGTTGTTGTCAACATAAGTGTAAAGTTTCTTTGTTCCAAGGATAAATGTTGCTATAACCTTTCCTGGATGAAGGGTTTTCTTCCTGCAAGTTATTATTCCCTGCTCAATAGCTTCCATAACTCCATCGGAGACCATCTCTGTGTGAATACCGAGATCTTTTTTGTCCTTTAAAAAGAAGAGGACTGCATCAGGAATTCCTCCAATTCCCAACTGCAAAGTGGAGCCATCCTCTATCAGATCTGCAATGTGCTTTCCAATTTTTGCTTCAACCTCAGTGAAGGGTTCTTTGTTCAGGATTGGAAGGTCCTCTGTATGCTCAACAATTTTAGTGCATCTTGAAACATGAACAAAACTATCTCCCAATGTCCTTGGCATTAACTCATTAACCTGAGCTATAACAATATCTGCTGATTCAACAGCAGCCTTTGATGCAAGAACCTCAACCCCTAAACTCATAAAACCGTGAATATCAGGAGGGGAGACCTGAACAATTGCAACATCCGGTTTTGCCAGCGGTGATCTAAGAAGTCTCGGTATCATGTGGAGGTGAATAGGTATATATTCTGATTTTCCTTCATTAACAGCTTTTCTATCGGCTGGACCTACAAAAAGTGAGTTATGCTTGAAATGCCCCTCCATCTCAGGACCTGAAAAGGGATCCTCACCCATTAAAAGAACATGGAGAAGCTCAACATTCCTTAGTTCATCTTTCCTTTTTGCTAAAGCCCTCATTAGATGAAAAGGAGCTGCTGCATTTCCTCCGAGATAAACCCTTGAATTACTTTTTACGAGGGAAACAGCCTCTTCTGCACTGCATAGCTTTTTCTTATAATCATCAAACCATTTCATTTCTATCTCCTATGATTCATTAGATACTCGTTCATTGCCCGAGCAGCTACCCTTGCATCTCCCATTGCAAGGATAACTGTTGCTCCACCCCTTACAATGTCTCCACCTGCATAAACACCTGGGATATTTGTTGCCATTGTGTTCCAATCAACCTTTATCTCACCCCATTTTCCCATCTCAAGCCCAGGAGTTGTCATTGGAATAAGAGGATTTGGTCTCTGACCGATTGCATTGACAACAAGATCAACAGGAATTCTGAATTCAGAACCTTTTATTGGGACAGGTCTTCTCCTTCCTGATGAATCAGGCTCTCCCAGCTCCATCCTTATACACTCAATCTCCTTAACCCATCCCTTTTCATCTCCAATTACTCTGACAGGTGCTGTCAGGAACATAAACTCAATACCTTCCTCTTCAGCATGTTTTATCTCCTCGATTCTTGCTGGCATTTCCTTTTTGCTTCTTCTGTATATTATGCATGACCAATCAGCCCCAAGCCTTTTTGCAGACCTTACACAATCCATGGCAACATTTCCTCCTCCAACTACAGCAACCCTTTTTGCCCTTGGAACAGGTGTGTCATATTTTGGGAAGTCAAAACCTCTCATTAAATTTATTCTTGTTAAATACTCATTGGCAGAATAAACTCCATTGAGGTTTTCTCCCTCAATTTCCATAAACATTGGGAGTCCTGCCCCAGAACCTATGAAGAAAGCATCATAACCTTCTCTTCTCAAATCATCAATTGTAGCAGTCTTCCCAACTATAAAGTTTGTTATAATTTCTACTCCCATTCTCTTAAGATAATCCACCTCTTCATAGACAATTCTTTTGGGCAGTCTGAATTCAGGAATCCCATAAACCAAAACACCCCCAGGATAATGTAATGCTTCAAAGATTGTTACTTTGTGACCAAATTTTATCATCTCTCCAGCAAGGGTTAACCCGGCAGGTCCTGCTCCAATTATTGCAACTTTTTTCCCGGTTGGAGGAGGAATTTCAGGGAGCTCTACAAGTCCGCTCTTCCTTTCCCAGTCAGAAGCAAATCTCTCAAGATTTCCTATCGCAACTGAAACTCCTGTTGATTTGAAAACAGTGCACTGAGACTCACACTGAAGCTCTTGAGGACAAACCCTTCCGCATACAGCGGGAAGGGAATTTGTCTCCTTTATTTTCTTTGCCGCCTCTCTGAATTTACCAATTTCAATTAGTTTTACAAAAGATGGTATATCTATAGATACAGGGCAACCAACAACACACTGGGGGTTTGGACAATCTAAGCATCTTTTTGCCTCTTCCATTGCCTGTTCTTCAGAAAGCCCTAAGTTTACTTCAAAGAAATCCTTATTCCTCTCCTCTGGTTCCCTTTCTGGCATTTTTATTCTTTCAATCTTCATCCTCTCTTTTACAGGAATCTTCTTCTTAAGCTCTTTCCTCCATTCCTCTTGCTGAGCTAATTTTACCCTTTCAAGTTCAGGTTTATTCTTTTCTTCCATAATTCTCCTCCATCAAAAAATCTCTTCACACTGCAAATACCTTATGGACTCAAATTCTTCTTTCAGGTAGGCTGACCTTCTCATAAGAAGGGTTTCCCAGTCAACCTCATGTCCATCAAAATCAGGGCCATCGACACAGGCAAATTTTGTTTTCCCTGATATTGAAACTCTGCAAACCCCGCACATACCAGTTCCATCTATCATTATTGGATTCAAACTTACAATGGTCTTTATTCCAAAGGGCTTTGTAGCTTCAGAGCCAACCATTAGAAGAAAGGTGCATCCGTTAACAATTACCCTGTCTATTTTTTCTCTTTGGACAATCTCCTTTATTGCAGTGGGAACATGACCACTAATTCCTGATGTTCCATCCCTTGTAAGAAGTAGGAGCTCATCGCTGACTGCTCTAAGCTTCTCCTCCCAGTAGAGAAGGAATGAACTCCTTGCCTCAAGAAGGGTTATAACCTTATTCCCTTCTTCCTTTAATGCCCTACAAATTGGATAAATTGTTCCAATTCCATAGCAACCACCTATGCATAGAACTGTTCCGAATTTTGAGATTTCTGATGGTGAGCCAAGGGGACCTGCAAGAGCAAAAAGTTCATCCCCTTCTTTAAGTTTTGCCAATTTTCTCGTTGATGTCCCAACTTCCATAAAAACAATTGTTATAATTCCCTCATCTCTATCCCAGTCTGATATAGAAAGGGGAATCCTTTCCCCTTTCTCATCAACCATAACTATTACAAATTGACCTGGGAGGCATTTTTTTGCAATTGCAGGGGCTGAGACCCTCATCATATGAATGTTTGGAACTATCATTCTTTTTTCAATTACTTTATACACTTCTACCCCCTTTCAATTTTTACATTTAAAATTTGATCCATAGTGGAAGTGGAGGATTCAGAAAGGAGTAAAGATAGATCCGCGGCTGAATATATGAATCCCTCAGGTATGTTTTCATTTAAAATTGCTCTTCCCTTGAATAAACCATTATGTCCTGAAATTGATATTTGATTTCCATTTTTTATTCCAAGTTTTTCAGCGTCAGATGGATTTATATGAATCTCATCAGGTCTGACAATTTTTCTTAAATCAGCTATCTCATTAAGAAGGAGGTAATCTCTGTAGCTCCAGTGGAATGGTTTGAAGAAAAGCTTAAAGGGGAAACCTTCTGTCTTTGAAATTTTTCTTTCCCCTGAAGGAGAAATTTCCAGAGAGGGGAATTCCATATTGAATATACCCTTTTCAAGATTTTCATATTCTAAAGGTTTAGCCAGTCCAGTCGTTTGAATCTCCCTGAATATTTCCGAGGGTTCATTGTAGTCAAAACCTTCCTCGCCCATTCTCTTTGCAATTTCCGAGAATAACAACCAATCAGGCTTTGAATCCCCTCTCGGCTCTGCGACTTTCTTCCCTTTTTGAATTCTTCCTTCAAAGTTGATATATGTTCCCTCTGTTTCTATGAATGTTGTAGCTGGAAGAATTACATCAGCTATCTCTGAAATTGGAGTGTGAATTATTCCCTGGTATATTAAAAATTCAGCCTTTGGAACATTGTTTGAAGGGAATTCTCCACAAATGTAAAGAACACCAATTTTCTCAGAATTTCTTGCAACTTCCATTATTCCTTTACCTTTTGAATATGGGAGTTTGCAATTCCAGAAATCTGAAAATTTCTTTGCCCCCTCTTCTAAGAGAAAAGGACCTGGATAAATATCTGGGTTACAACCGAGGATAAATGTTCCAAAAGTGTTCCCTTGAAGGGATGCAGGAAGCAAATCAATATGGCTTGATAGCTCGATCAGCTCTTTTGCAAGATTGTTCTGGAAAATTTCATTTCCATAGATTAAAAGGGATGGTTTGAAGGAATTCAAAAGTTCCCTTATCTCTTTGAATTTTTTGGATTCTCCTTTAATAGCTGAAATAAATTCTCCTTCTTCTCCTGGATTTATTTTCACAAAAATATCAGCTTCTTCAGAAAGGGTTGAATTTATTGGGCTCACAACTGCCACCTTTTTACCTTCTTTTATTTTTTTTCTCAAGAAAACTCTAAGTACCTGAGATGTCTCAAGGGGTGAAGCACCTAACACAATAAAGGATTTATAATTCCCGTTAAACAAATCTTCTACTCTTTTACCTCTTATGAGCTCAAAGGGATTGAAGAAGAGACTTGCTATTGTGTCGACAGAATTTGATCCCATAACCTTCCTTGCAAATTTCTGACCCACATAGAGATCCTCATTGGAAAGATAAGGAGATAGTATCAGGGAAAAGTCTTTCCCTTTCAATTCAGAAAGCTTTTTTGCAGTAAATTCAAGAGCTTCATCAAGATTTACCTTTTCATGTTTTCCATGAATTTTTATATAAGGATTGAGGATTCTCTTTCTGCTGTTTACAATATAGGGGATTAAAAATCTTCCCTTAACGCAAGCCTGCCCCTCATTAAAACCCTTTTCTGATGGTTTTGAACTTACAAATTTCCCATCCTTCACCTTATATTCCATTGAACAACCCATTCCGCATAAAACACATATGGACTCCTCAATCTTATCAGGAACTCCGCTCCACTTGCTCTGTTTTTCGTATAGAGCACCTGTTGGACATACATCAACACAAGCTCCGCAGAACTGGCAGTTGGTTTCAAGGTGGGATATTCCAAAGGGTGTTCCAATCCTTGCCTCACTTCCTCTGAAGTAAACTGATAGAACACCCGCTCCCCTTACATCGTTGCAAACCCTGACACATCTCTCGCAAAGGACGCATAAATTGTAATCCCTTCCAAAGAAGGGATCTTCATCCTCAACAGGGAGAAATCTATAGTTGAAGGGAAGCCCAATTTCTTCAATCCCTATATATTCAACAAGCTTCTGAAACTCACACTGCCCATCCTTTGGACAGAATCTACAACCTGTTGTTACTCCTGCCTTCCTTATGCATTTCTGGAAAAGTTTGCATGTTTTACTCTCAGGACATATTAAACATGCATTGGGATGTTCTGTTAAAAGTAGTTTCAAAGTTTCCTTTCTCAGACTTTTAATCTCATCAGAATTTGTCGTAACTTCCATTCCATCCTCAGCAGGAGTTGCACAGGAAACAGGGAAACCCTTCATTCCTTTAATCTGGACAATGCAAAGTCTACAACCACCATGGGGTTTTAGATATGGATGATAGCAAAGGGTTGGTATGTATATTCCTGCGTCTAGAGAAGCTTGAAGAACAGTCTTCCCTTTTTCAGTTATTACCTCTTTTCCATCTATTTTAATCTTTATCCTGTTCATTTTTCACTCTCCTTTCCTCTCATTTTTCTCCATTCCTGAACAGGGATAGGCTCCTTTGGTCCTTCCCTCTTTTCACCGGAGAGTTTAATTACAGCAGAAACTTTTTTGGGACAGACTTCAAGACAGGCTCCGCATTTTATACATTTTTCCTGCACAATGACATGAATCATCTTATTACCACCGAGAATTGCATTGGAAGGACAATTTTTAAGGCAGAGAAGACATCCAACACATTTATCAGGATCAATATAGTAGTTTATAAGTTCTTTGCATACAAGGGCAGGACATCTTTTCTCAAGTATGTGGGCTTCGTATTCATGGCGGAAATATTTTAGGGTTGTTAGAACAGGATTTGGAGCTGTCTGACCGAGACCGCAAAGGGAGGCATTCTTGACTGTGTAGGCTAAAGTTTCAAGAGTCTCAAGGTCTTTCATTGTTCCTTTACCTTCTGTGATTTTTGTCAGTATCTCCTTCATCTGTCTTGTTCCAACTCTGCAAGGAACGCATTTTCCGCAGGACTCCTCCTGAGTGAAATTTAGAAAGTATTTTGCCACATCCACCATACAGGTATCCTCATCCATAACAATCATTCCACCAGAACCCATCATTGAACCAACTGAGGTCAATTTCTCAAAATCAATAGGGAGGTCTAAAAATTCTTTTGGAATACAACCGCCAGATGGTCCTCCAGTTTGAACCGCTTTGAATTCTTTACCACCAGGAATCCCACCCCCTATATCGAATATAATTTCCCTCAGTGTAATTCCCATAGGAACTTCAACAAGCCCTGTATTATTTATCTTACCGACAAGGGAGAAAATCTTTGTTCCTTTCGATGTTTCTGTTCCTATGCTTCGATACCATTCAGAACTATTGGAAATAATGATAGGAACATTAGCCCATGTCTCAACATTGTTTATATTGGTAGGTTTTTCCCAGAGTCCTTGTTGAGCTGGGTAAGGAGGTCTTGGTCTTGGCGATGCTCTCCTTCCTTCTATGGAAGCAATAAGGGCTGTTTCCTCACCACTTACAAAGGCTCCAGCCCCTCTAACTATTTTAATGTCGAACTCAAATCCACTTCCCATTATATTTTTCCCAAGCAAGCCCCATTCCTTAGCCTGTTCTATAGCAATTGTCGCATTTTTCACTGCCAATGGATACTCATTTCTAACATAGATATAACCCTCTTTTACTCCTATTGCATAAGCTCCTATTGCCATTCCTTCTATGACTAAGTGGGGGTTACCTTCAAGAAGGCTCCTGTCCATATAAGCACCAGGGTCACCCTCATCGCAGTTACAAACAATATATCCAATTTTTAAAGGATGGGATTGAACAGACTTTCTTGCAATTTCCCATTTTAAACCTGTTGGGAATCCAGCTCCTCCTCTACCTCTAAGACCTGCATTTTTGATCTCTTCAATTACCTCTTCCTCTTTCATTTCCCTTAAAACCTTTGCCAAGGCTTCATAACCTCCTATGGCAATATAGTCCTCAATGTTTGTTGGATCTATTAAACCATTTTTCCCGAAAACAATTCTCAATTGTCTTTTATAAAAAGGGACTTCCTTCTCTTTTTCTATTTTCTCTTTTGTAATTGGATTCTCGTATAAAAGACGTTCTACAACTCGTTTATTCTCTATAGTCTCTTTAAGTATTTCATCAATGTCTTCTGTCTTCACTCTCTGATAGAAAATCCCATAAGGTTGAATAACAACAATTGGTCCTCTTTCACAGAAGCCATGACAACCAGTCTTTCTCACATCAACCTTATCCCTGAGCCCATTCTGATTAATTTTTGTAAGAAAGCTATCGGTGAGCTTTTTACATCCGTAAGCCTGACAACCTGTTCCATTACATATTGTTATAGTAACTTTCTCAGAAACTCTTTTCTCCAGAATTTCTTTCCTCGCCCTTTCTAATTCCTCAAAATTCTCTATCCTTGGCATCTTTCACCCCTTCTTCAAAATATTTTCAAGAATATTTTCAACCTTTACCTTTGTCATCTGGCCATGATATTCTTCATTTACAATTACAATAGGACCAAGAGCACACGCACCAACACAGTTAACACATTCAAGGGTGACTTTATGGTCTTTTGTTGTTTCTCCCTCTTTTATGTTTAATTTTCTCTCGAATTCTTCAAGAATCTTAGGAGCTCCTCTAACATGGCATGCGGTTCCCATGCATACTGTTACAACATGTTCTCCCCTTGGCTTTAAATAAAAAGACTTGTAAAAGGTGGCTATACTGTAGATATTGCTCTCAGAAATTTTTAATCTTTTAGAGATCAATGATATAGCTTCAGGAGGAAGCCATCGGAGCTCGCTCTGAACATCCTGCAGAATGGGAATAATAGCCTCTTTTCTCCCATTATATTTTTCTATTATTCCATTTACTATCTGAGAATAGTCCAATCCCATTGAACCTCCTTAAAAATAATGGGTTTATTTGAAATTTTTATGAATTCTATATCAGTTATTAGTCCCATTAAACACCAGAATAAAAACTTTATAATAATATATTATCTAAGAAGTAGTTCAATTTGTCAAACTTTGATTGTTAAATATCACGAATAGAAGAGAATTTATCTTGTATATTTTGATGAGAAGGGAAGGTTTATTCTACCTCCCCTTCCTAAATAATCTTAAAGATTCCAGATGAAGCCAAAGAAGATGGAATAGGCTTTGCCCTCGGTATCGAAAAGATATGGAGCAAGGTCTTTATAGGGATGATAGAGGAAAGAACCTTTAAGAGACCAGGTTTTTGAAATTTCGAACAGAAATCCTATCTCACCAAGGAACTGATTAACTTTTAGATCTGAGTAATCAGGGACATCAGAGAAATCGTAGTTGAAAGGAGCAGGAGGAAGAGCTGGTATATATGGAACCTGACTTGTATCAAGGGAAAGATCAGATAGCTTTGCAAAGGATGAATTATAGGAAATATTTGTATAAAGATTTAGTTTTTCAGAAAGAATATAGTTTACTGTAAGGAAAGCAGTGTTGATTTTTATATTATAATCAACAGGGTCGTAGAGACTTCCAGTGTGACCACCAATTATTCCACCCCCACATCCTTCTGCAGCAGGAATTGCAAAAAGAGTTTGAAGGGCTTCATTGTGGTAATTATAAGATAGAGTTAGATTAAGCCTATCCGCTGGAGCTAACCAAATGTTAATATTGTAGAGACCACTTTTTCTCATCCATTCAGAGTAATTCAAATTATTCTTTTCATCCCTTACATTCATGCTACCTGAAATTGAGAATCGTTGAGTAGGGGACCAACTAAGGAATCCTCTTCCTTCAAATATTTTAGCTGGTAAGCTTGAAAGATGAGCCTGTCTCAATCTGTGGTAGTGATAGAATTGGAGTCCTTTAAAGGGATCTGCAACAGCATATAACTGAACAGCAGGCGAAATTGCTGCAAAAAGATTGGCAAAGGGATTGGAAACCTTTGTATAAGTTGTATGCAATTTAAAATCAAGATTTTTCAAGGGTTTGTATTCAATTTCTCCCTTTAAGGTATTGCTTTCTGTAACTGAAACCTCAAAATTATTCCTGTCAATCTTTTCATATTCATATCCTGCCCTTAAACCCAACTTCTTCGAAACTTTGAATCTTGCATTAGCACTAAACTCCCATACTTCCCTTGAAAGGGAAGATTTCCTTAGATAATCAGGACTTCCAAAATCTGGATAAGCTTCAGCATAGGTTTTACCTTTATTGGGACCAGCATTATCCCTTAACTCCACC
>Ga0185342_1000558_pt1 | contig 18127 bp, 19 predicted proteins | sample ConPoolayeEmetaG_FD_128045 | JGI IMG/M metagenome (GOLD analysis project Ga0185342, IMG submission 128045) | Hot spring microbial mat communities from California, USA to study Microbial Dark Matter (Phase II) - Cone Pool mat layer E metaG... ...
GTTATTATATCATAAAAACAGTTCCTATAGATGATTTCACAAGGTAATTTCTGAACCACCCCGATGTCGAATTATCTAATCTTTATTTTTGTCTTTTACCTTCACTTTTGTTTTTTCGCATCCTGCGGGATTCCGTTCGCAGGAGACTTTTGTTTTCTGCCTTTACACTTTGAATAAACTGAATTAGTTCCTCTGCAGTCAATTCTTTCTCTCCTTCCTCACTAACATTTTTTTCTCTGCCAACTAATTTTTCCTGTAAATCTAGAATCCGTTCCTGTACTTTTTGGGGATGAGGAACCATTGATAATTCCAAATTTTCCTGCGTCCCAGCAGTTTGAATCATGACATTGCCATAATCAAAAGTAGTACCCCAAAAACCTTTGACTTCATAAGTAGCGTCCTGAATACGATCAAAAGTAGTTTCCGAAACAGAGCGACTGAAAACTCCCTTCTGGTCTATATCAATAATTCGTTTATTTGTTATAATAAAACTGTCATAATAGTAACGGACACTGTGATAAATAGCATAGGCGAGGATAAAAGCAAACCAAGCGAGGAAAATAATCAAAAGAACGACATTTCTGAAAATAAAATCAATAAAAACTCCCGGGATAAAGATTGCGAGAAATACCTTAATCGCCGGAAGAATTAAAGTAAGCCAGTGTTTGCGGATACGCATTTCAATCCTCTCATCCTTTTCCAGTTCGACTTCAAATTTCTGCTTTACCCATTTTTGTAAATAACTCATATGTTTTCGACAAAGATAAAAAGAAACGTTTGGATTCTTTTAGTAATTTTAGTAATCATCGGTTTAGTCACTGCACTTTTTATTCCTCTTGTCGCAGGATACCGTTAAATTAACAATCATTAATTATTCATTAATTGTCCCCTTAGCTCATTCTTTCTACACCAGAATTTCAACAGACTAGTAACAAGTTCTGACGAAATATCTTCCTAGTTTTCACTTACTAACTTGTAACTTTATTATGTCCCCGTAGCTCAGTTTGGATAGAGCAGAGGTTTCCTAAACCTCACGCGGGGGTTCGATTCCTCCCGGGGACACCAAAAATAAAAGCAAAACTACCATTGTTATTTCATTATATCACAAATAGTTTATCTTTAACCAACAGTAAAAATGGAAAAGGAACGAACATTAGTACTAGTTAAACCAGATGGGGTTCAACGTGGCTTAATCGGCCAGGTTATTAGTCGCTTTGAAGACGCCGGACTTAAAATTATTGGTTGTAAAATGACCCAAATCAACAAAGCATTTGCTGAAAAACACTATACCGAACATAAGAACAAAGATTTTTTTCCTAAACTAGTTAACTTTATCACCAGCGGTCCAGTACTTGCAATGGTTATTGAAGGCAATAGCGCTATCAGCAAAGTAAGACAACTGGCGGGATCCACTCTACCTAGCGAGGCGCTTCCCGGCACAATCCGCGGCGACTTTGCACACCTGACTCAAGAACGAGGCAACCAAAAAGAATACGGCATCCCCAACCTTGTCCATGCCTCTGATGAAAAAGCCGGCGCTGCCGAGAGAGAAATCGCGCTTTGGTTCAAACCAGACGAGATTTACACCTACAAACGCTGCGACGAAGAGTTCACGCTTTAACCAACATCACAAAAAAACGGAGTGTTCCTCTGTTTTTTTTATTTAATCTTGATGCTTTGATTAATCTCTATTTCTATCCTTCCCTCTAAATCCGTCCGTAGTATCTGAATACTAAAATTTTGCAATCGTTCTAAAACTTCCTGGTGCGGATGATTAAAACGATTATCTTTGCCGCAGGAAATAATTGCGATTTGCGGAGAAACTGCTTGTAAAAACTCTTCGCTAGTAGCACTACGGCTACCATGATGACTGACTTTCAAAACATCAGCTTTAAGATTGGCACTCTGATTAATCAGATCATTTTCAATTTCCGATGGTGCATCACCGGTAAATAGAAATGATTTATTTTGATAATCAAGGCGGCAAACAATAGAAGTGCTATTAGTATCTTTAACAGTTCTTCCAGCCAAATTACTTAGCGGTGCAAGAACCTCCAAACTCACTTGTTCATCAAAAACTCGCTTTTCGCCTTGATAAACATCGTGAAACTTAATCTGACTACTGTCAATTAACCTTAGAAACTCAATATAAATAGACGATTGATGACTTACGCCCGTTCCCCAAACTTCATCTACCGAGTATCTTTCTAGGACCGATACTAATCCGCTAACATGATCACTATCAGGATGAGTCAAAATCAAAAGCTCAATCTTGCGATCCCAAAACGGTAGAACTGAACCAATTTCACTCAAAACGCTTTCATCGGGACCGCCATCAATTAAAATATCATTACCATCGGGGGTGCGAATCAAAGTAGCATCACCCTGTCCAACATTTAAAAAATAAACATGTAAGCTATCATCAGAGCGTGAAGCAATTACTGACCATACCAAAACAAAGGCAAAAGCTAATCCTGCCAGAACAATTTTAAGAGATCTTCGATTATCCATAAATAAAATTATTTTTTTTGCGGGATTTAATTATTACATAAATTATAAGAATTAACAGGTAGTACCCCAACAACATCAACCCAGAAATTTTTTCCAGATTTAGTGAAGCAAACCTAAATTGAGCAAGGAAATGAATAATTTTAATTACATAATCTAAAATGAGAAAGGTCACAATACCCGTAATTTTTCCTAACATATCAGATAAAATAGCAAGTAGATTCGTGAGAAAACCAAAGAGCATCGCATAAGGAATTAGTGGTAGAATTAAAACATTCGCCACAGGTGAAATTAGAGAAAACCGTCCGAAGTGATAAATAATCAGTGGAATCACCAATACTTGCGCCGAGAGAGTTACCCCTAATGTTTCCCGCAAACTGAAAAAATTAGGCAGCCAAACAAGAATCTTTGCAAAAAATGGATAGCAATAGATAATACCAATAGTTGCTAAAAAAGATAACTGGAACCCAACATCAAAATTCAAAATTTTAGGGTTAATGAAAAGCATCACTGTTGCTGTCAGCACTATACCATTTAAAACACTTTTGAGCCGTCCTGACTTCAACGCCCAGAAAGTTAAAATTCCCATGATTGCCGCCCGTACTACTGCCGCTTGCCCGCCAACAAAAATAGTAAAGAAAACTAGACCAACTATTACCAGCCAAAAAGAAAATCGTCGCGGCAAAAAACTAAAAATTCCCATTAACAAGTTAGCGATAATAGTAATGTTCCAGCCAGAAATCGCGATAATATGAGTTAATCCAGTAGTATTAAAATCATTCAGCAATTTTTCCGGAATTGCTTTGCGCGAGCCAAATAAAAGTCCATTCATAAACGAAGCATGCGGTTCCGGCAGAATCAAATTCATTTTCCCTTCCAAAAAATTTTTCAAACGATAGATAATCCGATAAAAAATATTTCCTTTACCCCGCTCAATAACTCCAATCGCGGGTTGATAACAAACGCTATAAATATCCTGTAAAGCTAAATAATCACGATAAGAAAAACCTTCAAAATCTTTTGGTGCTTGCAATTTACCTCTCACTCTAATAACATCGCCGTATTGAAATCGGGGATAAGCAAAAGTAGTAATCAGTACTTTACCTTTCAAAGAATCACCTCCCAAAATAACTTTTTGATTTCCCTTTTGGACATAGGGATTATTCACAACAATGCCACTAAATTCCCGCTTACCTTGATTATTATAATAGACAAAACAATCCTGGTTAATCTCGGAGTTATTTTTACTTTGAAAATAAAAAATCCCACCGCAAAAAGAGAGAAAAACGGCAGGAAAAAGGAGAAATTTTTTATTTAAAAAACAAAATAGGAACAAAATAAAAAGAATAATCAGAGCTACTCCAATTTTAATCCGGAGGTAACGCCCCAGTGCTACTCCCCCGATAAACCCGAGATTTAAATAGAGGAAGATTTTAGATTTAGTAAAGAAACAGTTAAAGTTCATAGTCCCTTGATTAGAGTAAAAGCAGACCCCGCCATGCGGCGGGATTGATACTCACCCCAAAATGGGACTTGTATCAAAATGCACCAAGTAGGCAAGGGACTAGTTTCCCACTTGGTGCGTACTTAATTTATCATAAGATATTGAGTTTGGCAAGGGAAAAAGTGATGTAAAAATAATAATCAATGGATAGTGATAAAGGTAGAAGACTGAAGGCAGAAAATTGAAACCTTCATTCTTCAGCCTTCAGACTTCAGCCTTCTTGCTTATGATATAATAGATTTGTAATGAAACTAAGTTTCAATCAAAAACTAAGTTTGGTTTATTTGATTTTAGGCATAATCATTTTGCCTCTTTTAGCACAACCAATTGGTATCCCAAAAGCTTATGCCGCCTCCAAAACTGCCTGGCAGATCACTGATCTTGATAATGCCTCCATTACCACCACGCGCTCAATGTTTTTTAACGGCTGGCTTTTTACCTTTAAAGATGCAAATAACACAGAAACCTACGGGGATATCTGGGATTCCGCAAACTCCTATAACGACGGTAACACTACCGCTACTGCTCAAAACTTCCGCATTGATATTTCAAGTGGAATGGAATTTCCTAACATTGTTGCCGGTGACACTCTCACCGTCACCGGAGATGGAACACCTTCTAATCTCACCATTTATCTTCCTGCCGTTAACACGAATACCACTCTCTATGTTGCTGACGATGGCTCCACTTATTATGACTCTAACCTTACTAATCTCGCTTATGGCGCACCAGTTGCTATTGATATTGCCCTAGATAGCAATAGTGCTTACAATTTTAGTAGCACCTACGGCTCTCTTGTCCCTGAGCAAACCTACACCTCACCTGACAACATTCGCAATGTTACGGTTACTTGCAACAGTTCTTTTGGTTGGAAACTCTATGTAAAATCCACTGGCAATTTTACCAGCGGTGCCAACACAATCAACGTCAATTATCTAGAATGGAAATGGAACGATGAAGAATCAGTCTGGACCGACATGAGCACTACCGATATTGAAGTAAGATCCAGTAATAACCCAACTAGTGCTTCAGGAGTTACAACCGGAATGGAGTACCGGATTAATGTTCCTTACGGAAATGTTCCTGCTTCAAATTACTCCGCAACAATTACCTACACTGCAATTGCACAATAGAATTGTGGATAACTTATCAACAGAAACTTGACAGTCAGTCAAAAATTGTTAAAATAGATAATGAATTGTGGATAACTTTTGGGAAGGATACACAAGGGGGAGTCAAAAACTACACTTTTTTCCTCCTAGTGTGGTTTTTATTGATACATTAACACTAAATAAAGTTTAGTACACAATATACAATCTAACCTACAAAACATGCTAAAACGAATATTTTCTCAAAAACGACTAGCAGTTCTAACTACAATAGTACTAATACTGGGAACAATTTTTAGTTTTGTTCCTCAAAAGGCTCTTGCAACTACTGCTTGGAACGCATTACCTTCCACAGGATTTGATGCCGCAGTAACCGGAATTTCTGCCATATCTGAAACTGCCGTTTGGGCCTGTGGGGCTGATAATGATTCCTCAGGAGATATCGCAAGATACAATGGTTATACCTGGACTCATCAAACAATCCCCACTTCTGTAGTTCTCTGGGATATCTCCATGGCAAGTTCATCAGTGGGAGTAGCAGTCGGAGCTTCTGATGGTACCCGCGGTGTAATTCTCTACACTTCTAATGGTGGAACTACTTGGACCCAGAGCACTGACGCTAGTATTCCCAATGTTAATCTTTTGGGAGTTTCAATGGCAAGCACAACAGTTGGCTGGGCAGTTGGACAAGATGCCTCTGGTACCGAAACAGTGCTTTATACCTCCGATGGTGGCGTAAACTGGGATACCCAAACTGCATCTGCTAGTGGTAATGTCGATTTCAATGACGTTGACGCTGTTTCTACTTCCGTAGCAGTACTTTGCGGCCAGAGCGACGGAACTAGAGGTACAATCTTTTACACCAGTAATGGCGGCACTACATGGACCCAACATACTGACGCTGACATTCCTGGCGTTGATCTTAACGGCGTTTATGTTGCCAGCACTTCTGTTGCCTTTGTAGTAGGAAATACAACTAACTTGGGATTAGGAAATGACCAAGGAACAATTCTGTCTACCACAAATTTATCTGGCGGTACTTGGGATATTTCATTTGACTCCACGATTCCTGAACAAAATCTCTCCGGTGTAGATGGAACTTCTACAACCAGAGTTTGGGTTGGTGGAGCGAATGATACAATGTTAGAAACAAGTGATGGAAACGACTGGGACATCAACAGTGTCCCTAGTAATACTAATCTTTGTCGTCGCCTTTCTGCCGAAAGCGCCGACCATGTTTACGGTACCTGTTCGGGAAGTGACTACGTCATTGCTTCTTTCGATATAACTGGTCATGATGTGGAATTTGACTTAGGAATCGCAATCACAATTTCTCTTGACAGCACTGCCAGTTATGACTTTGGCACAGTCATTCCTGAAGTTATTTATACCTCCCCAGACAATGTCCGCACTGTCAATGTCAAAACTAACAATCCTACCGGTTGGGTTCTTTATATTAAAGGATTAGGCAATTTCACCAGTGGTGCTAATTCAGTTAATCTTAGTGTCTTGGAATGGGCATCAGACAGTACAGTCTGGACCGACACCACTACCAGCGACACAATGGTAACTAGCGATGCTAACCCTACCGGCTCAGGTGGTGTAGACACTGGCATGGAATATCGCTTAAACACTGTTCCTTTTGGAACTCCTGTTGCAAACAATTATACTACTACAATTACTTACACTGCTGCAACTCAATAAAAATCTTCATTCAAAGAAAACAAAAACCCTGTTTACCAAGACAGGGTTTTTCAATTTGTGCTATAATAATTTTGATTAATCCTAATTTAGATGAAGAGAACTACGATTTATCGGATTTTACTTTTTGTCCTGACCCTTAGCCTGATTCCCCAGGTAGTTTTATCAGCTCCCCAAAGCAAATTTACCGTTTCTCCTCCTAAGCTGGAATATGTTGCTAATCCCGGGCAAACTGTGACAAAACAAATTAAAGTTGCTAATACCGGCAAAGAAAAAATTGCTATTTTCAGCTATTCGCAATCTTATTCCATCAGCCGTGAGGGAATCCACTCCTTTTTTCTTCTTCCTCAAAACAAAAGCTCTGCGCAGGATTGGATTACTACTAACATCAAAGAATTCCGTCTGAAACCAAATCAGATCCAAGATATCAATGTTACCGTAAAAGTACCTGGCAACGTGGAGTTAAAGAGTTACGAAGCGATTCTCTTCTTTGAACAAAAAGTTAGCAGTACAAAACCAGAAAATATTGGGATTCAAACCAACAGCCGCATTGGTGTTCCTATTTTTATTCAAATCGGCAAGGAAGGAATTAACCGCGAAGGTTTTTTAGGAGATCTTAAAGTTAAAGTGGATTGGGGGAAATTAATTGAATTTAAGCCTAAATTCAAGATTAACTGGCGTTATCTTTTTGTTCCCAAAGAAGTCAAAGCTACCACGCTTTTCGTTAACAATGGTAATGTTTTTATTACCCTTGATAATGGCTGGACTACTTTCACACCAAAATGGAAAAAACTGGGAAAAGAAGATCAGGTACCACTCTTCCGTATCACTGCCTTACCTCACTCGGAACGTATCTTGGAAGCAATTTGGGAAAAACCACCGTTCTTAGGACCTGCCACTGCAATGAGCAAAGTTATCTTCTCTTCGCCGGTTGAACCACCGCAACTGGAAGATGAATTCTGGATTATTCCTTGGCGGTTGATTATTTTAATCATTTTGATTTTAATTATTATCTTCCGCCGCCAGCTTTGGAAATTAATCAAAGCAATTAGCCGCTACATTAAAGAAAAACGAGAATTAGCAAAAGCGCGAAGCAAAACCAAACGAATCATTAACTTAAATAAAAAGAAAACCCCAGAGACAAACAGAGTAGTTAGACACATTGATATCAATACCTCCACACAAAGAGAATCAAAAAGACCAAGTCCCCCAAGACGTTTTATCCAAAACTAACTCACCTAAAAACCCTGTTGGAAATGACAGGGTTTTTATATTTACCAGAAAACAACCTAAATAATTAACATCGCATCGCCAAAACTGTAAAACCGATACTTCCTTTTTATTGCTTCCTGATAGGCTTTTTTAATCAATCTTCTCCCAGCAAAAGCCGAAACTAACATCAAAAGAGTAGACTTTGGCAAATGAAAATTAGAAATCAAAGCATCAATTGTTTTAAATTGATAGCCGGGATAGATAAACAAACTCGTAGTCCCTCTCACAGGATTAAACTTGCCATCCTGAAAACTACTCTCTAACACTCTTACTGAGGTTGTTCCTACTGCAATAATTCTCTTCCGATCTTGACGGACTCTATTCAGTAAATTAGCAGTTTTTCGATCCATCTCAAACCATTCCGAATGCATTTGATGTTTTTCAACTACCCCCGACCGCACCGGTTGAAAAGTACCCAATCCCACATGTAATGTCACAAAAGCAAATTGAACACCTTTTTGTTTTAAATCATTCATCAATTCGTTAGTAAAATGAAATCCTGCCGTCGGTGCCGCCACTGATCCTTTCCGTTTTGCGTAAATAGTTTGATAATCCGATCTAGTAATCCGGCTATTAGTAATGTAAGGAGGTAATGGAACACTACCGCGGTTCTCAATAAACTGCAAAACTCTCTCACCACTATCTCGAAACCTCAAACCGGCAATTCCATCCTCAAAAACTTTTTCGACAACTGCTTCCAACTTGTCACCGATGAGAATAATCGCCCCTACTTTAACTCGTTTAATCGGCTTTACTAAAAATTGAAAAAGCTCTCCTTTTTGACTTAGAAACAACAAATCTAACTTAGCACTCTTTTTGCCATCAACTATTTTATCACCCGAAAGTTTAGCCGGGATTACCTTGGATTGATTGCAAACTAAAACATCGCCTTTCTTGAGATAATAACCTATCTCATAGAAATAACGATGTTCTATTAAACCTTTCTTACGATTAATAATTAAAAGCCGCGAGTGATCGCGGGGTCTTTTTGGTCTTTGAGCAATTAATGCTCTAGGAAGATCATAATCAAAATCGCTAAGACGCATAATTTTCCTTTTTGGTAATCTGATCTTGCTCTCGCTTCTTTCTTTTAAAAAAATCTTCTACCAGAATCAATACTTTTTCCTCTACCTCAAAAGGTTTGGGAATATTGCGAAAACTGAAACGACCCACCTCTGCACCAGCTGTTTCTACATCAACATTCCCAAAACGCAGAAGAACCGGCAAAAATCCCTTAATCTCTGCTTTAATATTTTGTACCTGTCCTAAGCTTAACTGCGAAACCGAACGGTTAAAAAGACCTTTCTGATCAATATCAATTAAACGATCATTCGTCAAAATCCAAACATCCAAATAGTAATTAAGCCAGCCAATATAAAGAAATAGCGCAACAAAAAGAAAATAAAGAAAGGAAAAAAGTATCCAAATATTTCCCCACATTCCTTGCAAAAGAGTAGGAAGATACTGATCAATTAAAGCCCACGCTACAAACCACATTAATACCAAGACAAAAGCAAAAAGAAGATTACCGGCAAATTTAAACCAGTGCACCCTTGCTAAAAGCACCGTTTTTTCATCCGCTTGCTGGCCAGGAAATTGTTTTTTTAATTCCCTCATTTTAACTAAAAATAGTGAGATCCAAATCCTGATTCCAATTCGCACCCAAGATATAAACTCCTGAAATAATAATCAAAGTCAACCCAAAAAGAATAAAAATAATAGTTACATATTTCGTCGCGTCTCCCACAAACCCAAAACGCCTAGCGGAAAATATCGCAAAACTAGCGAAAATTAGATAGATAATCAGAAATATGATATAGATAATAACGGGAATAATCATATCCTAAACTTAAAACGAAAAACGTAAAATGAAAAATAAAAATTATTTTTTCTTTTTTCATTTTTCGTTTTAAGTTTATACCTCATGTCCTGGTTCAATTTTAATCTCTTCTTTCTTAATTTCTTTTTTTACAAGCGGGGTAACTTTTTCTTCTTTTTTCGGAAGCGCCTTGGAAACATCTACTTTCGGCTTTGGCTCCAGCATCTTACAATTACCAATTAAAAGCGCCCCTTCCGCTACTTTTAGTTTTGCAATATCAACATCACCAACAATTTTTGCGGTCTCAGTTAATTCCAACAGAGTTTTTACTTTTACATTACCAGTAACCGTACCTGAAATCACTGCACTATAAGCATTGATATTTCCTTTCACCTCTGCCGGATCTCCCATAATCAAATGTCCCCCAATATCAACGTTCCCCTCCAGTTTTCCGTCAATCTTAACATTCCCTTCACTCCTTAAATTTCCTTTGACATCAACCGATGCTTCTAAAATTGTTTCAATGTCTTTTCTGGGAGGCTCAGGTAATTTATTTTCGAACATAGAAATTTTAGTAATTATTTGTTAGTGATTAACGAATAACGATCAGTCGTCCTATTCATTAGCCATTATTTTTGCCCCATTGCTTTTTGCAATACTGTTTTCTCCTCATCGGAAAGATGATATTTGGTTTGACCCTTAGCAATCGGTTTCGCATATACTCTTGTCCCTTCACGACTGTGTAAACTGGAGATTACTACCCCATTATCAAAAGAATCAAGTAAAGCCAAAGCAAAACTTTGATCACCTCCCGTATCATCAAAAGGATTGAAACGCATTAAAACAACTTTTTTAATACAAATGTCAGTGGTGTCACTAATTTTTTGGGCGAACTGGGAAAGTTTTTGAATATCGCTGGCATTCTGATTGACTTGCTTTACTTGTTTCAATAAAAGCTCTTCTAAATTATCCACTTTGACTCCCTGGAACATTTCGCGATTTTTCTTGTTCAGTAAAACCAGTCGAATTTGTAAATAAACAACCCAAATTAAAAGAACCACACTAGAAATAAGCAGAATCATAGTTAAAGATTGATTTTCCTGAACGAAATTAAACATTGAAGGAAAATTAATTGCAGCTACATTATAGCGAAAAAGTTAATCTGAGTAAAGTCATTTGCTTGCATAATTCTTAATTATTAAGCTATAATAGAATCGCATTTAAATCACCATCATGTCTAAGAAAAGTAAAAACAAGAAAAGACGCCGCAAAGAACGCTTAAAACGTCTCCGCGCTCAACTTTTGGCTCAACAGCAAAGTCAAACCCAAGTAGAATCAACTCCAACCAAACTAACTCCAAAAACACCTGCGCTAAACCAAGTTACCGAACAAAAACCAGAAGTAATTGAGGCAATTGACCCGGAAGAAAAGAATATGCGCAAGGAATTAAAAAAATACTTCTTGATTTCACTTTTGATTACAATAATTCTAGTTGCTCTCGGACTAATCATGAATCTAACAACATGGATTAACCCAGTAAAAGACTGGATCGCAAAAATAGTTTAATTTTCTTTTTTCTATACTATAAAAACTCCTCTAGCAAAAGAGGGGTTTTTATTAATGATTTTGTCGGTATTGTAAACTCTCAGCAATATGTCGTGATTTAATTTGACTGTTTTCTTCTAAATCAGCAATTGTTCGCGCAACTTTTAAAACACGATGATAAGCCCGCGCTGATAAACTCATTTGAGTCACTGCTGATTTTAACAAACCTTGACTTTCTCTATCAATCACACAATGTTTCCGAATTTGTTCTAAATCCATCTCCGCATTAGTTCTTACAACCAAACTATCTTTAAAACGATATGATTGAATCTGGCGAGCTTTCTCTACTCGCTTACGAACTATTTCTGAAGCTTCACCCTGTTCATCACTAGTTAATTTTTCATATTTTACGCGTGCTACCTCCACTTGAAGATCAATGCGATCTAAAAATGGTCCTGAAATCTTCTTCTGATAATTTGCTACTTGCACAGGTGTACAAACACAGTCACGCAAGGGATCAGTCAAGTAGCCGCAAGGGCAGGGATTCATACTAGCAACCAAAGTGAACGAGGCAGGATAAGTAATTGTTCCCTGTGCGCGAGAGATTGCTATTTTACCTTCTTCAAGAGGTTGTCTTAATACTTCCAGAACTGGACGCGGAAACTCCGGCAATTCGTCTAAAAACAAAATTCCCCGATGACTCAAAGAAATCTCTCCTGGTCGTGGCCACTTTCCTCCGCCAACAAGTGCTACTGCGGAACTGGTATGGTGAGGAGAACGAAAAGGTCTTTCTCTAACTAATGGTTGATCAGTTGAAAGTAATCCGGCAACACTGTAGATTTTACTTACTTCCAAAATTTCCTCCAATGTTAACTGTGGCAAGATAGACACCATCGCTTTTGCTAATAAAGTTTTTCCTGAGCCGGGAGGTCCCGACATTAGCAAATTATGGCCGCCGGCTGCAGCAATTTCCAGTGCTCTTTTTGCAAATTCTTGTCCTTTAATCAAAGATAAATCATTCTGATGAGTAATTTTTTGCACACAATCCAAGGAAAATCCTCGTGATTTTTCTACCCGCCACTCACCCTCATCCTTTAAGAGATCACTCAAACTATTTAAAGGATAGATATTAATTCCGGGAACCAAATTCGCTTCTTTAAAATTTTCTTGCGGTAAGAAAATTCCCGCAAATCCTTTTTCTCTCGCAAAACTCACTATTGGCAAAACACCATTTACTGGCCGGAGATTACCATCCAATGACAGTTCGCCAACAAATAAATACTTACTTTCATCAAATTTAATTTGATGAGAAACTTTCAAAATACCAACCGCAATTGCAAGATCATAAGCAGGACCTTCTTTCTTTAAATCAGCAGGAGCAAGATTAATAGTCAAATGTCCCATTGGGAAAAAAGCACCACTGTTTTTTATTGCCAATTTAACCCGATCTCGTGATTCAAAAACAGCTTTATCAGGAAGTCCGACAATCATGAAGCCCGGCAATCCTTTTGTGATATCAACTTCTACCTCAATTTCTTGACATTCTAAACCAATTAAGGCGACACTCTTAATCTTAGTAAGCATAAAAATTACTCCTTTAATTGATTAAGTATGAAGACAGAAGACTGAAGGCGGAAGTAATTAAATTAAAAAGACCTATGACCTTGAGGTCTTTTTAATCATCGCTATGATAATACTTGTTATCTCATTAAGCTCTTCTTTTAAGTAATCTAAGTGATCTTGGGGGCAAATCTTTAAATCCTCTACTACTCCGAACCAATAAAAAGTTTCTCGACATTCTCTTAGAGCAAAATTAAAAATACTAACGGATTCCTTTCGCGAACGAGCCGCAAGGGATTCAGCAAGACTAGCACCAACACTGGAAGCCGACCTGAGAAGCTGACTTGCAATTTCATAGTGATGAACTTTCTTTACGAGAAGAACAAATTTTGTTGTTTCTACAGTAAATTTACGGTTTCTTAATCGGATATCAAAAACTTTTGTTTTCATAGTCCCTTCTTTAATTATAGAAAATTGAAATTTGGAATCTTCAGCCTTCTGCCTTCAGCCTTCTGTCTTTTAGAAACTCTTTGATTAACTTCTCTGCCTTGTAAATATCATTAATCCATTTAATCCTCTTGTCTTTTCTAAACCAGGTTAATTGCCGCTTGGCATAGTGTCTCGTGTCTGCTTGGATTTTCTCAATTGTTTTTTGAGGAACTTTATATTGTTTAATTTCCTGAGGAGAAAGATTCTTAAAATCATTAGCAATCTGCCGATAACCAATTCCTGAGAATGCTTCATGACTGAAATCATACTTTTTCAAATATAATTTTCTTACTTCATCTACTAATCCTTCCTTAATCATTTTTAAAACTCGTTTGTTAATTCGCTGATAAAGTTTCTCGCGAGGAATGTCAATGCCAATTAAAAGAACATTGAAGTTCGGTTTTTTGAGATTCCTTTTTTTAATGATCGACTGACCAGTTTTGATAATCACTTCTAGCGCTCTTACTACTCGGCGCTTATTCTTTAAATCAATCTTCCGGTAAGCTAATGGATCTTTCTTTTTTAACTCTTTCTTTAATTCTACTAGAGACTGGGATTCTAGTTTCTGACGAAGTTTATAATTAGGTTTATCATGGGGTAAAACATAGCCATCTACCACCGCATTAATATAGAGTCCTGTTCCTCCAACAAGGAATGGCAAATGACCTCTTTGCCAGATTTTTACCATTGTTTTTTGCGCTAATTTCTGATAGTCAGAAACGGTAAATTTCTGATTTGGTCTTTTAATATCTATCAAAAATTGAGTAATTTTTTTATCCTTAGCTGTACCAATATCTAAACCCTTGTAAATTTGGCGACTATCAGCCGAAATAATTTCGCCTTTGAATTTCTTGGCTAATCTACTCGCCCACTTGGTTTTCCCCGATGCTGTCGGTCCCAAAATAACTACTAGCTTTCTTCCTGACTCTGCCCTCTGCCCTGTGCCCTCTGCCCTTATTCCTTCAAGACCAAATGATTGCCCTTTCGTAATCCTCACTGGTATAAATTTTCCAATCAAATTATTACCACCCTTAAACTTTACCGTGTGAAATCCATTGTCCTTCCCTAACCAATAACCATTTTTCTTTCTTTCTACTAGAACAAGAAGTTCTTTTCCAATCAACTTTTGATTTTTCTTTTTTGCTATCTCGGCTAAAACTTTATTTAACTTCAGATCGCGTCTTTTTTTCTCTTCCAAAGAAACATTGTCTTGTAATTGAAAGGCGACAGTTTTTTCTCGCGGCGAGTAACGACTGATATAGGCCATATCAAACTGTACTTCCCGAAACAACTTTACAGTGTTCTCAAATTGTTCCCTTGTTTCTCCGGGAAAACCAACAATAATATCCGTAGATATTGTAACTTCCGGAACTGCTTTACGAATCTTACCAATCAGTTTCTTGAAATATTCCCCAGTATATTTACGATTCATTTTCTTTAAAATTTGATTGTCGCCAGACTGCACTGCCAGATGAAGATATTTCGTCACCTTGTCTAAAGTGGCTATCGCCTGAATCAGTTGAGACGACAAGTCCTTTGGGTGAGAAGTCAGGAATCTAATCCAGAAGTTGCCTTTGACGCCATTTAATAATTCCAGTAATTGGGGAAATGGTTCAGTGAATTTTAACCTCTGCCCCCTGCCCTTTGACCTCTGCCCTGAGTAGCTATTAACATTCTGCCCCAACAACGTAATCTCTTTATACCCCCGTCCTACCAAACCCTTCACTTCCTCATAAATCTCCTTCATCGGTCGGCTTTCTTCTCTTCCTCTTGCATAAGGAACCACACAATAAGCACAAAAATTATTGCAACCAAAGGAAATTGGAACATAAGCCTGAAAGTTAGAGTTATGTTTTGGTGGGATTGTAAAAAATTGTTTGATTCTTTGTTCTCGAATCGTAGGAAAATATTTCACCAATTCTCTATCCCATTCACCTAGTTCTTTAATCGGCAAATATAAAACTGGTCGCTTAAATTGCTTTTGTAGATAACCTGGATCATGATACAACATGCAGCCAGTTAAAACAATTTTTAAACTTTTTTTAACCGGATGATTTTTCGTTAACATATTTACTAAACCAATCACCCGATTCTCCGCCGATCGCCGCACCGAGCAAGTATTAAAAACCAATAAATCTAACTTTTGCCAACTATCAGTTTCACAAAATCCAAGTTTATTCAAATAAGCCGCGATACGTTCAGAATCGGACTGATTCATCTGACAACCAAAAGTTAAAATTTTGTAGAACAATTTTCTTAACATAACAATCTTATTGTAGCATAGAGAAATTAAGAGAAAATTAATCCCGCCATAAAGGCAGGATTTTTGCTTTTAGATAAATATTGGTCAAGAAAAAGCGGCCCTGAAGGCCGCTTAGATATCGGGAGGAAACGAGGAAGAGCAAAAAATTCTGATCGCCTCTTCCTCGCTAAATTGACTTTCATACTGCTTTTGGACGCGATTAAAGTCGCGCCAGAAAGAGATCAGCCCCGCGAAAGGAGCAAGAAAGAAGGCAGTGTATTTACCACGAAAGATTATTCCGCGGTAAATTACCCCACCGCCTTCAAGATGCAGGGGGTAACGATCATGGTGAATCTTCTTCGGCCGAGGGTAATCAGCACAAAGAAAGAGAAGAACCCAGTCGATGGAAAAGCTGCTGGATAAGCCAAATAGAAAAAAAACTGCAACAGCCAGAGTACCTTTGATACCCCAGTAAACCTGAACGGGGAAGAAACCCCAGATAGGGATTTCGGCTATCCTAGCCGCAAGCGGCGAGATCAGCACTGCTGCTAAAACCGCTGCAACGAATCCCACCCCTATACCCAAGACCATAGAAACACTCGTCAAAGGAATCCGTCTTATAAGACGGACCGGAAGAGCAAATAGCAACAAAAACAACGGCTCAAAAGCTGCGAAAAACTTGTTAGCATCCATCCATATCTTGCCTCCTCAGAAAAATAAAAAATAAAAGAGCATGGGTTAATGACTTACTATCCTAACACAAAAGTATCTGAAAGTCAATGCTAAAGCCCTAAAATTATGTTATAATATCCTTGAAATAACAACGAAAATGCGCACCAATCAATGGCTAAGACAACAATTAACCCTAATCTGGCATAACTTCTTTCCAGAATTAAAAAAGCGTAATCCGATTGAAATTAAATTCGGAAGACGTTGTCGCACCCGATTAGGATCAATTAAACTGGAAGGAAGAAAAACAGTCATTACGATTAACGGATTATTCCAAAACGAGTCCGTTCCCGATTATGTTATCACCGGAACTATTGCTCATGAGTTAACTCACTATGCCCACGGTTTTAGCTCGCCGCATCCCCAACTGCAACGCTACCCTCATCAAGGCGGCATTGTTAAAAAAGATTTGGAAAAACGGGGTCTAAAAAATATTTTAGTAAAACAGAAAAAATGGTTGAAGAGTAACTGGTTAAATTATTTGAAAAAATATTTTCCTTATACGTATTGTCCTCGCCATGTACCATACGGTACATGGCGCCGACGACGATATGTTTATCGATTTAATTTCTGGCCTTTTTAAATGGGTACTCTTTATATTGTCGCTACACCAATTGGCAACTTAAAAGATATCACTTTTCGCACCTTAGAAACGCTCAAATCTGCTGATTTAATTGTTGCGGAAGATACCAGACAAACCAAAAAACTTTTGGATCACTATCAGATTCAAAAACCCCTGGAAAGCTATCATCAACACAGCCACGAAGATAAAATTGATTACTTGATTAGCCAATTAAATCAAGGGAAAACTCTAGCGCTAGTTACCGATGGCGGGACACCAGGAATTGCTGATCCCGGAAACCTCTTTGTTGAAAGAGTATTAGAAAAATCTCCCGACGTAAAGATTATCCCTATCCCCGGCCCTAGTGCTTTAACTACTCTTGCAAGTGTGAGTGGAATTAACATGGACGAATTTTATTTCGTCGGTTTTCTCCCTCACAAAAAAGGGCGTAAGAAAAAACTAGAAAACTTAAAAAATATTACTGTCCCGATTATCATTTATGAATCGCCTTATCGGATTTACAAACTATTGCGAGAAATCAATGATTATCTGGGCAATAAAGAAATAATTATCGGCAGAGAATTAACAAAAAAGTTTGAAGAAATTATCCGCGGAAAAGTTTCGGAAATTCTAGCTAAACAATTCAAAAATAAAGGAGAATTTGTCCTTATTATTAAACCTGATGAATAAATTTTACGTTACCACATCAATTGCTTATGCTAACGCCAAACCCCATATTGGCTTTGCCTTAGAATCTGTGCAAGCAGACGTTTTAGCACGTCTAAACAGACAAAAAGGTGAAAAGACCTTCTTTTTAACTGGTACTGATGAAAACGGTAGTAAAATCTATCGCGCTGCTAAAGAAGCCGGAAAAGAACCTCAACAGTTTTGCGATAAAATCTCCCAGCAATTTCGCGAGTTAAAAAAAGTGCTTAATCTTTCTAATGACGATTTTATTCGCACTACAGACAAAAAACACCATAAAGCAGCACAAACACTTTGGAAATTATGTCAAAAAGATATTTATAAGAAAAAATACCAGGGATATTACTGTGTTGGCTGCGAAGCATTTGTCAAAGAAAAAGAT
>Ga0185342_1000559_pt1 | contig 18127 bp, 20 predicted proteins | sample ConPoolayeEmetaG_FD_128045 | JGI IMG/M metagenome (GOLD analysis project Ga0185342, IMG submission 128045) | Hot spring microbial mat communities from California, USA to study Microbial Dark Matter (Phase II) - Cone Pool mat layer E metaG... ...
GTACCTATACCGTCAACGTCAATAATCTCACCGGAACATTCACGGTGAAGGCGCCTGCGCCCACACCCACGCCCACATCCACACCGACGCCCACGCCCACTGTAACGCCGACTCCGACGCCAACCCCAACGCCGACTCCCACTCTTGTTCCTGCACCGGCACCGACGCCAGCACCACCGCCACCTACTAACTGGGTGCTGGTCATCATCATTGCCATAGCTACCATCGTCGTAGTGGGTGCGGTCGTCTGGTGGCTCAGCTTCCGGCGCCCAGCCTAGGCAAGTGAAATAGAGGAGCAAGAAGAGCAAGCCCTGCCACAGGCAGGGCTTGTTTTATTCAGCTAAGGATAACCAATGATTATTAGGCAGCTCCCACTTCTTGCCCGGCGAGAGTGCAGAGGCCCGTGTCATTGCCAATGTCTACGAACTGCTTCTTGAGACGCGTCGGTAGTCGCGTCGACCACCATCTGTTGGGAAGTAAGCGCAGAATTGCTCCATGAGAAACGCAGGCTTGTTGTTTCCACCACGATAATCGGCAAGTACCTCGTGATTAGACGAATGGGCTTATCGTAAAGGGGTAAAGCTGAATTTTATCCGTCCCGGAAAGCCGATAGAAAACGCGTTTGCGGAGAGCTTCATCGGCCGGCTCAGAGATGAGTGTTTGAATACCAATTGGTTCATGACTCTGAGGCATGCCCGTGACATCATCGAAGACTGGCGGAAGGACTATAATGAGGTCAGACCACACAGCTCATTGAAAGGAAGTACCCCAAAGGAGTATGCTGAAATAACGGCCGGACTCTAGACAATGGTGCTACTAATTACGGGGTAAGGTCAGACGGTCTATTGATGACACCAGGATTCACCTGCTAAAAGCTGGGGCGAGTTAAATTCACCCATGTGCAGGCCCACGTGGGATTTTGCCCTTCGGGCTCCCACTAGCCCTACAAGCAGGGCTAGATGTATTACAGCATTCTACAATTCCACGTTTTGTAAAACAACCCAAGCCGAGTGCCGAAAATGCCAGCGCTGATGTCTTCTCGCATCTTTCAGTATTTTGGCCGAGAAAACCTTGACAGAAATCGCACATTCTGTGGTATAATACATGCGATTGCGAGAATGAGCGTCACATCGGTTGTCATATTAGCGGGGGGGGGTGAAATGGAGGGACTGCAAGAGAAGCTGAAGGAACTGCGCAAGCGGCGAGGGCTGACACAGGAAGAACTTGCCCGAGAGATTGGTGTTAGTCTGCGTACCGTCGCGCGCTGGGAGACAGAAGGAGGCAAGCCTTTCCGAATACTACGGGCACGATTGAAGCGGCTTTTCACGAGGGCAGGCATCGATGTTGACTGAGATTGAAGTTGTGGGCAACCGAGGTATCAGATGTATCGCGGGGGAATGGTTGCATGAGTGAATTTGCGAACAAGGTAAGAGAATTGCGGAGTAGGAGGGGATGGACGCAGGAAGACCTTGCCCGGGCAGTAGATGTCGCCTTACCCACCGTTCAACGGTGGGAGAGAGGAGCTTCTTTACCCTATCGTCTGGTACGCAGAAAACTGGAAAAGCTCTTTCGAAAGGCAGGGACTGAGAAATGAATGTTTTGGTAGTAGGTGCTGGGTATGTTGGCATAGTCACGGCTGTTTGTTTAGCTGACAAAGGCCATAATATCACTTGTGTTGACACTGACGAGGAGAAAGTCCGGCAAATAAACTCAGGTTCATGTCCAATGCATGAAAATGGGCTTCAAGAATTGCTGGCACGATGTGTTAGCGGAAGAGGCACGCTCAAGGCCTCCTCAAACTATAACGGCGCCCGAGACTCAGAAATAATCTTTTTGTGCATCGGGACGCCTTGTAATTCACGCGGTAGAATTGACCTCAGTTATGTCAAAGGTGCCATTACGGACATAGGAACGGTAGTGGCGAAAAGCAACAACCACCCAGTAGTTGTGGTAAGAAGCACAGTTCTTCCCGGCACCATGGAAGAGGTAGTCATCCCCTTACTCGAGAAATCTTCCCGCAAGAAAGCTGGTAATGATTTTAGCGTTGCCTTTAATCCAGAGTTTCTTCAAGAAGGTAAAGCATTGCACGGGTTTATGAACCCAGATAAGATAATTATCGGTGAGTATGACCGCAGGGCCGGGGACACTTTAGAAAAGCTCTACCACGGTTTCCCGGCGCCCGTTATCAGAACCGACCTCAGGACTGCCGAAATGATAAAGCTGGCGAGTAATGCTTTTCTTGCCACGAAAATATCCTTTATCAACGAAATAGGAAACCTGTGCAAGCAGCTCGGCGTGGACGTTTACCAGGTAGCAGATGCTATCGGTTATGACCCACGCATTGGTCGCATGTTTCTGAACGCAGGGATCGGCTTCGGTGGCTCATGTTTGCCGAAAGACCTCTCAGCACTGGTTAGTACGGCGAAGGAAGCGGGTTGCGAAATGAAAGTCCTGGAGGCAGTTCTCAGTGTCAACGTGCAGCAGGTCACCAGAATGCTCGAGATAGCTAGAAAGAGACTGGGGACTTTTTCAAACAAGAGAGTAGCCGTTTTGGGTCTTGCTTTCAAGCCTGAGACGGACGATGTAAGAGAAGCACCGGCTATCGCGATCATTCGTCAGTTGCTTGTTGAAGGAGCGACAGTACAAGTTTACGATCCGCTGGCAATGTCAAATGCGAAGAAGGTCTTGCCTCCAGAAGTGAAGTTCTGCAAGAATGCCCGGCAGGCCGTTTCACTTTCAGACTGCGTTTTGATTGCCACGGAGTGGGATGAATTCAAGAACGAGAATCTTTATGTTGGAAAACTCGTGATAGACGGTAGAAGGGTGCTGGACCCAGATAAAGCAAAGAGAGTCTGCCATTACGAGGGGGTGTGCTGGTGAGGTGTGTGATTCTGTGTGGTGGCAAAGGTGAGCGTTTGATGCCTCTTACAAAGGATGTCAAGAAGGCATTTCTCCCCCTCGGAGACAAACGAGTCATTGACCACATTATTGATAGGTTGCCCCGAAGTATGACTTATTCAATCAGCCTCAATGACAACGGTGCTATAGCAGCAGTGGCAGAAGCAGCAACCGGGTATGAACCTGTTATGGTGGTCTGTGGTGATAACTACTTTAGCATCTCGTTCGATAGCTTTCAGGCCGCATACGCCGGAGAAACACTGGTTGGAATATTCGAGGTAGAGAGTCTGGAGAAAGCCAAACGCTTTGGAGTAGTGGAATTGTACGCGAAAAGTACGCAGGTGAAGTCGTTTGCTGAGAAGCCAGAGCAGCCGAAGTCAAGGCTTGTATCAGCAGGGTTGTACATCTTTCCACCACATGTTTTCGGCCTGATACAGGAGCTTGTCCAGTTAAATCCGAAAGGTAATCTCGGCTGCGTGATCGGCAGGATCTTGGAAAAAAGACCGGTCTACGGTTTTCGGCTCTCAGGAACCTGGATTGATGTAGGCACAATCGAAGGATACAATTCAGCGGTCAGCTTTGTGAATAGCTTGGACGAGCGGACAAGCGCAGTGCGCGAACAGTCAGTTAAGCATGGGCTTAGGAAATCATTGGAGGCCTGATTTATGAAATTGGTAGTCACTGTACCAGCCTATAATGAGGAGGTAACCATAGCTGGTGTGATAAAAGAAATTCCACACCAGATAGACGGGGTTGATTCTGTAGAAATAATTGTCATTGACGACGGCTCCACTGATAACACCGCCGGCGAAGCCATAAGAGCTGGGGCAGTGGACGTCGTTTTCCACAAGGTGAACAAAGGCTTGGGAGTTAGCTTCAGAGATGGGCTGGATGCAGCTTTAGAAAGAGGTGCTGATATCGTCGTTAACATAGATGCCGATGGGCAATATAACGCAAGGCAAATTCCAGACCTGATAAAGCCAATACTGGACGGCAAAGCTGACATCGTCCTTGGCTGGCGAGATATAGGTAGCCTAGATTTCATGCCCAAGGGCAAGAAACTGGGCAACAAGCTTGCGACCTGGCTCACCAAGAACATGTCCGGCTTACCTATAAAAGATGCCCAGACAGGTTTCCGGGCTTTCTCTAGGGAAGCAGCCTTGAGGCTGAACCTTTCTGGGAGCTATACATATGTTCAGGAAACTCTCATTCAGGCTAGCCACAAAGGTCTCGTGATAGAACAGGTACCAGTGGAGTTTAGAGCAAGAGACGGGAAGTCAAGATTGATACCTACCTTGGCCACCTATGCTTTCAGAGCCGGGGCGATAATCTTTGGGACTTACCGCGATTACCATCCGCTTCAGTTTTTCTCCTTTCTTGGGGGATTGTTTATCCTGGCTGGGCTTGGCTTTGGGATCGGGGTATTGGTTCATTTCTCACTGACTGGCATGGTTTCACCTCACCTGCCCTCGGCGGTTCTGGCGTCATTGCTGATAATCGTTGGCCTGGGCACAGTAGCTCTGGGTATCTTTGTCCACGTGCTCAACAGCCAGAGACGACTGATCGAGGAGATTCTTTATCGGTTGAAGAAGAAGGGGAGTAATGATGATTCTCTTTATCACGCGAAAGTTCCCGCCCTCCAGAGGAGGGATGGAAAGAGTGGCCTATGAGCTTTCGCGGCATTTATCGAAGATAACCGGGGTAACGCTGGTAAAATGGGGGGGCTCGAACAGGTGGCTGCCCCTCGTTTTACCTTACCTGCTCGTTCGCTCTTTATGGGTCTTGCTCACGAAGAAGGTGGATATCGTTTACCTTGAGGATGGTCTGCTGGCGCCGCTGGGCTTGATATTGAAGCTTTTCAGGAAGCGAGTAGCCGTAACAGTTCATGGTAAAGACATAACATTCAATAATAGGCTATATCAATTTCTGATTCCAAGGCTTGTCGGGAACCTGAATAAAATTATATGTGTGAGCGAGGCGACAAAACAGCAGTGCGCAGACCGTGGCATATCTCAACGTAAAATAGTCGTAATCCCGAATGGTATTTCTGATGAATCCCATATGAATGCAGAGAGACAGCAGTTGAGAGAACAGTTATCTCAAGAGTTAGGCATAAAACTAGACAATAAGAAGGTAATACTATCCGTTGGCAGGCTAGTAGAAAGAAAAGGTATCCATTGGTTTGTCGAAAGCGTCATGCCTGCCCTTATCGATGGTGACAATTCATGTATTTATCTGATTGCTGGTGCCGGGGATTTCTCTCCGCAGATTAAAGAGACTATAAAACGGAATAATCTGAACGAATATATATTCATGCTGGGTAGAGTGGGAGAGAAAATATTAAGGCTATTATATAATGCAGCTGATATCTTTGTTATGCCTAACATTCCGATAGAAGGTGATATGGAAGGTTTTGGCCTGGTGGCATTAGAGGCTGCATCCTGCGGTTTACCGGTAGTTGCTTCTGATCTGGAAGGAATTAAAGAAGCTATTCATGACGGTAAAAACGGCTTCCTGGTAGCTCCAGGCAATGCTGAGGCTTTTTTTGACAAGATTAAGGAACTACTGGTTAACGATGAGCTGCGGGAGAGCTTTGGGGCTCAGGCCAGGCAGTTTACGCTGGAGAACTATGGGTGGGAGAGGGCGGCGGAAAATTATTTGGTAGAGTTCAAATGTGGAAAATAAGGATTAGCGTAATAGTGAATGGTTCCTTTCTCCTCATACTCGGTCTGGATAGAGGGATGTTGGGCTCTGAAAGCAACTGGCTTGGTTTTAGCTGCGGCAATGCGGCAGATGGCATTAGTGGCGTAAATTAAATCTCTTCATAGGTTCAGCAGATGAGAGCACTAATAACCGGTATAACGGGTCAGGACGGAGCCTATCTGGCCAAATTCCTTTTGGACAAAGGATATAAGGTATTCGGTACATATAGGCGGCTATCCACTCCTAATTTCTGGCGATTACAGAGCCTAGACATTTTTGAAAGGGTTGATTTGATCCCGGTCGACCTGATAGACGCTGCCTCAGTAACCGAAGCGATAAAAACCTCTCAGCCTGATGAGATTTACCACTTGGCAGCGCAGAGCTTTGTGGGTACCTCATTTGAACAGCCAGTCGGTGCTGGGGAAATAACTGGCTTAGGCGTAACCAGGGTTCTGGAGGCCATCAGGGAGACAAATCCAAAGATAAAGTTTTATCAAGCCTCAACTAGTGAACTCTACGGTTCGGGTAATACAAGACCACAGGCGGAGAGCACGCCTTTTCTTCCAGCGAGCCCTTATGCCGCGGCCAAACTTTACGGCTATTGGATAACTAAAATTTACAGAGAAGGTTATGGCATCTTCGCTTGTAACGGTATCCTGTTCAATCATGAATCACCCCTAAGAGGACTTGAGTTTGTCACTCGAAAAATCTCCAATGCAGTCGCAAAGATTGCCCTCGGCTTGGCAGAGGAATTAAGGCTGGGGAGGCTCGATGTAAAGAGAGATTGGGGTTATGCCCCGGAGTACGTCAAATCAATGTGGCTCATGCTCCAACAGGATGCGCCTGATGACTACGTGATCGCCACCAATGAGACTCATTCCGTTGAAGAATATCTAGAGAAGGCTTTCAGTATTGTTGGTTTAGATTGGCGCCGGTATGTGAAAGTGGACAACAGATTCTTGAGACCTCTGGACGTTGATTTTTTGCAGGGTGATTATTCCAAAGCAAAGCGTAAACTCGGCTGGGAGCCAAAGATAAGATTTGGCGAATTGGTGGAGATAATGACAAAGGCAGATTTGAGTCGATGGGAAAGATGGCAGAGGGGCGAGAGGTTCGCCTGGGACGCTCCGAATTACCCGAGTGAAGATCGGATCATCTCAAGAGCATTAGAGTTGGATAGGTAAGTCTTATGTTAGAAAAGATACAGTGGCAGGGGCAAATTCTTGCTTTAATCCTGCGTCGCGAATTGAACGTGGATGGTGTCAAGTTCTTCACCTCAGCGGACAATCCGCTTCAGTTAGGAATTCTTCAGCATCGCCAGGGGACGGAAATAAAACCTCACCTTCACCCAGATTCCGTTCGAACGATAAACATGACACAAGAGGTGTTGTATATCGAACGTGGAAGGGTAAAGGCTGATTTCTACAACAAGGACGGAGAAAACATATCTAGCAGCATCTTAAATACCGGCGATGCCATATTACTTCTCAGTGGCGGACATGGTTTTAAGATATTGGAAGATGCCAAGATACTGGAAATTAAGCAAGGTCCTTACTGTGGGGTTGACAGAGATAAAGAAAGGATAGACCGAAAATGAAACCCTTTGAAAAATATGGGAAATATTATGATTTGATTTACAAAGACAAAGACTATAAAGCGGAATGCGTTTTCATAGAAGAAGTTTTCCAGAAGTTCTCTCCGAAGCCTATAAAAACAATACTGGATTGTGGTTTGGGAACAGGAGGTCATGCTCTCCCCTTGGCGAGAAAAGGCTATGATGTTACCGGGATTGATGTTTCAGAAGTTGTAGTTGAAATAGCAGGGAACAAAGCCAGGCGAATTAACGCAAACTTGGACTTATATGTAATGGATATGCGCGATTTCATGTTAAACAAAACCTTTGACGCCTGTATTAGCATGTTTGCCGTAATGAGTTATCTAACAGTAAATGAAGATATCTCGAAAGCACTAACGAATATAAGAAAACATCTGGAAAGGGATTCCTTATTCCTCTTTGATTGCTGGAATGGTTTAGCAGTTTTAAGAATTCTACCTTCAGTAACGGTAAAAACAGTGGAAGAAGGGTACCGGAGGGTAATAAGAATTGCTCAGCCAGATCTGGATGCCTTCCGACATCTATGTAAGGTTAATTATCAGTTAGTTGTCACTGAGAATAATATGGTTGTGGATGAAATAGAAGAGATACATATGGTCAGATTTCTTTTCCCTCAAGAGATATCTCATTATTTGTCAGATGCCGGCTTTGAGCTAAAGAGAATCTGCCCTTTCCTGGATTTGAACGGCAGAGTAGATGAAAGTGTATGGAACATGGCTATTATAGCCATGGCTGTTTAGAGGTGAGAAAATGATCCCCGTATGTGAGCCACTTATTGGAGACAAAGAATGGGAATACGTTAAAGATTGTCTTGAGACTAATTGGATTTCCTCTAAGGGCAAGTATATAGAGGAATTTGAAAGGAAATTCGCCCATTACTGTGGCTGCAAGTATGGCATATCTACCACGAGCGGCACTACCGCTCTCCATCTAGCCATCGCTACGGCTGGCATTGGAACAGGCGATGAGGTTGTTGTTCCAGCCTTTACCATGGCCTCCACGGTTTTTGCTATTGTCTATGCCGGTGCCAAGCCAGTCTTAGTAGATTCCGAGCGTGAAACCTGGAATATTGATGTTAGCAAGATTGAAGAAAAATTGACACCCAGGACCAAGGCGATATTGCCGGTTCATATCTACGGACACCCCTGTGATATGAAGCCTATTTTGGATATAGCCAAGAAACACAGACTATCTATTATAGAGGACGCAGCTGAAGCACATGGTGCCGAGTATGAAGGTAGAAAAGTCGGCGGGTTGGGAGATATTGGCTGCTTCAGTTTTTATGCCAACAAGATAATCACCACCGGTGAAGGCGGAATGATGCTTACGAATAGACCGGAGATAGCGGAAAAAGCAAGCTCCTTAAAAGACTTGGCTTATTTCAAAGAGAGGCGTTTTCTGCATACTGACCTCGGCTTTAACTACCGCATGACTAATATCCAGGCTGCCATAGGCCTAGCACAGTTCGAGAGGATAGAGGAACTCGTAGAGAGAAGAAGAGCAAACGCCAATCTTTATAATAGCCTTCTAAAGGACGTTCCTGGTATTAGGTTACCGGTAGAAAAGCCACGGGCCCGAAACGTTTACTGGATGTATGCTGTCCTGATAGAAGAAAAATTCGGTATCAGTCGTGACGAACTGATGCGGCGACTAGCCGAGAAAGGGATTGAAACGAGGACTTTTTTTATCCCCATGCATCAGCAGCCGGCGCTCATCAATATGGGGCTGTTTAGGGGGGAAAATTATCCGGTAGCCGAAGAGATCTCGCGGCAAGGCCTCTATCTACCCTCGGGGTCAGGATTATCCGCAGCCCAGATCGAACATATCTGTCAGCAAATAAAAAAGATAAGGCGAAAAGGAATAAGGGAGTAGAGGTTGTCCTGTAAGTTCAAAGTCGGTCTGATATGCTATCCCTACTATCCGTCCAGAGACACCGGCAGGGGACATGACCGGTATATTTTTGAAGTCAAGGACGGTATTGAGAAGCTGTGTCCGGATATCAAACTGCGTCTTTTACATCAGGGGTTTTCCAAGGGTGTTTTAGGTGCCGGGACAAGGGGTTTAAAACTAATAGCTGATTTAACCCTTCTGAAAGCAGATTTATTCCATGCCGCTTCGCCTGTGGGGGCAGCTGTGGCAATTTTTCTCAGAAAATCGCCGCTTGTAGTGACGATACATGACCTAGTTCCGTTTCATGTCAGGGAGTATGATTATTCATGGAAACTCTCGTATGTCAGACTTTGCACGGAAGTAAGCGCCAGAAGAAGCGATGCGATAATCGTTCCGTATCATACCACCAAGGAAGAGCTTGTCAACCGGTTCAATATCAGCGAGTCAAAAGTACATGTGGTCAGCTATGGTGTTGACCATGGTCATTACTATCCCCGGTCTCGCCGTAAAGATACTGTCAAAAGAGTCCTCTACATCGGCAGTATAGACCGTGCCAAAGGCGTCGACGTCCTCATCAGGGCTTTTGGCATTGTTGAAAAGGAGATGAGCGATGTCGAGCTGCTCATCGGCGGTAAAGGAAGTAGAGACCAGCCGGCGTTAGAACGGTTAGCACAGGAGCTGGGGACGAGGCATGTCATCTTCGCCGGCTACATACCGGAGAACGAACTTCCTGAATACTACGCCACTGCCGAGGTATTAGCTTACCCTTCACGTTATGGCTTCGGACTGTCCACACTGGAAGCTATGGCCTGCGGCACGCCGACGATTGTCGGCGCCACTCTTGATGCCCCGGAGTTTGTGGCCGAGGCCGGCATACTCGTAAACCCCGACAATATCCATAAATTAGCTGATGCGATGCTGAGAATACTGAAGGATGACGAACTAAGGGCGCAGCTATCGAAGAAGGCGCTGGAAAGGTCAAAAGCATTTTCCTGGCGAAAGACAGCCGCAGAAACCATTCAAGTATATCAAAAAGTAATCGAGGATTAATCGACGGGCTTATATGGGGTCGCTCAGAAGTTATTTTATTGCGCTATTAGAGAGGACACCGAAGGATAAGGCTCCGAGGTGCAGGATTGAGGTCATCCGCTTTGCCTTTCCGCTGCGGGGGATGTTAGAGGATGGCGCTCTCTAAGAATTGACTACTTATAAAATATGACCTTAAAGGGGGCGTGAATGAAGAACATTCCTTACTACCATGTAATTCCCGGCATTTGGCCAGAAATTCTAGCAGTAGAATCGAAGAAAAAGAAGTTGCCATACCTTGTCCGTTCAGAAACTTCGGGTATTTTGAATCCCCAAATGAAGGTCTATCTGGATACCAGCTTCCATCTGTGGCCTAAAGATCTCTCCGGAGGATGGAGTCGATTCAGTTTCTATTACGTAAATCCGAATAATGATAAGGTGTATTTTGATTGCCCGGTCGGTCCGTGGCACTTCAGGCTTTTGATAAACAATCTGAGTAGCAATCGTTTTGAGTTTTTAACCAACCGGTTCTACTGGCGGTTCCCGCTTCGTGTCGGCAAGCTGCCACCGGGCTATATTCAGCTTCTGGAACTTGTGCAGACCAAACTTATCGAACACGGATATGTCCTGCTACACGGGGCTGCACTCTCGAGGAACGGGGCAGATGGTGCCCTGATATTAGCTCCCCCCAAAACTGGCAAGACGATAACCGCCTTGCTTGGCATGAAAAAGGGCTACCGTCTGGTGGCAGAAGATATGGTCGTGAGCGATGGACTCCACTTATTTCCTGCCCTGAGCCCCGTCCGCTACAAGGTTTACAGCGGAGCTGCTTTGAGTTCAATGAAAGGCCTGAAACCCGCCGTCAGGCGCATCGCTGGGAAATTCCTCCGGTTTTTGGGGCTGAGCGAAGTGGAGTCATTGTTGCTTGAAACCGAGGATTTTATTCCCCGGGGGAGCGTCGAAGATCAACCAGTCCCGTTGACGCACATCTTCCTTCTTAACAAAGGAGAGGATTTTTACATCGCACCAATCGAGAAAGAAGAGGCAAGGCGCAGGTTGGAGAACCTTCATAAAGCCGAATTCATTTGGCGGGCGAATACCCTGAGTCGGGCCTACACATATTTCCGGGATAGCATGAGATTACGTGATATTGATATGGCCGAAAATGCTCTTCTAGATCAGCTAATCGAAAGAAGCAGCCGGTGCTTTGTTTGCCAATCTCCTACTCCTTTCAGATTTATTGAGCTTATTGATAAGGAGTTTCCTCTCCAGGGTTAGGAAGATTATGATGAAGCTGCTACCGACATCCTCAGGCGAGCGAATTTACCTACTGTGTTTCGGATTTGTCTTATTGAATATCATCATTCTAAAAGCTTACCCCCTGTTTCTCTCTGGCTGTTTGCCCGGTGGTGACGCTATTGCTTCTATTCAATGGGCGAACCAGATAATAGATACCCAAAACAGTCCCGACTATTCCGTTGCCTGGAAATTCAATGAGGACCCGGCTGACTCCTATACCCCTGGTTTGCACATTCTTACCGCTATTACGGGTATGTTCGCCGGAAATATTATCAAGGCGACAGCATTTGTTACCGTACTGGAAGCTGTCGCTCTTGCCCTTATGGCCTATGCTATTGCCTGGCGATTGACGGGGAACCGAATGGTCTCAACCCTGGCCATGTTTTTTCAAGGGGTGTCTTTAATATCCGGGCGATACACGAACATCGTAGGGACCCATTTTCAAAACATATTCGGCGAAATATTAGTTTTAATGAGTCTTTACTTTCTCCTTACCGCGATTCATTCAAACAAAATCAGTAACTATATTGCTTTTCTTATTCCTACGCTATCGGTTCTCATCTTTCACCAGCTTTCTTCTTTCGTGTTACTGTGTATTTTAATAGTTACAGCGCCGATAATCGTGGCCTCGAAGTGGGAAAACATCCACGATTGTTTTTTAAAAGGAAAAAGAAAGTTTTTCTTTGGGGCCGTATTGTTATTATCCGTTTTCGTTTCGTTCCAGTTCTTTTTCCCTTTCTTGAAGAATCAGAGCGGTTTTCTCTTTGGCATCGTGAATAAAAACTCGCCCTTGGTCGGTAATATTCCGTCAATAAATGAATATCTGGCCATTCTCGGTCTCATCCCGGTCTATATATCATTAATCGGCGTTTTTTTCTTGGTGCGGATGTTGATACATGATCCGGGGGAAAGAATTAACTACGTTTTCTTGTTAATTTGGTCAGCTCTGATACTTTTTTTGAGCCAGGGTCCGAGGTTCTATATCGACGTGGACCCTACGCGGGCCCTGTATTATATTGCCGTACCAATTGGCATACTGTGCGCTCTTGCCATCCACAAAATTATAGAATACCCACCTTCAATTACTTCGAGGGCGGTACTGGTAATAGCTCTTGCAGTTACTATATTTACAGCTCAGAATACAGATTATGTCATAAAAATGGAGGATACGATAGCAAAGCCTCCTGAAACATATTCTCAGATGACCGACGAGATTTATAGACTTATAAATTGGTTCGAGAATAACACTCCCAGCGATAGCGTCGTGCTCATCGATTACTACGGCCAAAGGAATCTAGAGGGTCTCCGAATAACAAGAACTATTTTGTTAAGGTATGCTGGCTGGCGAATAAACCTATTCAAGAAAAGAATGATGCAGGCTGCTGGGAAGCGCAAAGAAATGTATGCCAACAACCTGGAGATATATGAAGTTTTTAAAGATCCCACCTCTAGGTTAAACTCTGCGTTTCTTGAAAAATATAACATATCATACATTTGTACTGTAAAGGGAAAAAGCAGCCCTTTGTTCGAAAATATTCCTCTATTAGAACCTGTCGCAGAAACTTCAAATATCATTGTCTACAAGGTCAAAAAGGGATGAGCAGGCTATGGTAATGATACCCCGAATCCCCGGGGCATTCTGGCAGGCTGAGGGGAATTTACCGGGCAGGAAAGGCGGCTCATCGGTGCCCTGGAATAAGATGAGCCCTGAGAAAAAGGCGAGAGTGCTCGCTGCAGCAAGGGCCTTGCCGCTGAGAAAGAATCAAGAAGGGAAAAGTTAGGTACAATTTACATCAATCCTTTATTGTAAGGAGGGTATGGGCAGGGGAACGCTTTACCTTATGGTAGCCAGTGCAGTGTTCGGCTTGGCTAGCTATATAATTCATTTCGGGCTGGGCCGGTACCTTGGCCCGGTAGATTATGGCATCTTCGGCGTGGTGCTGTCCCTCGTGACAACGGTAAACCTTCTCATAACCTCCGGCATCCCTCAGAGTGCCGCCAAGTATATCGCGGAGGATAGCTCTAAGGTATGGAGTATTATCAGAGATGCAAACAGAAGTCAAATGGTGTTTTGCCTGCTGCTCTTGGCGTTATATCTTGGTCTAGCCGGAGTCATTGCCTACTTACTTAACGACTCATCCTTGATACCCTACATCAGAATTTCAGCCTTGGCTATACCAGCCTACGCCTTCCATGCCAACTATAATGCCGGTTATCTTAATGGACTAAGAAAATTCGGCAAACAGGCAATAAGCATAACAGGAGTCTCGTTGGCCAGGGTAGCGGCAACTTTCCTCTTGGTATTGATCGGGCTTGGCATTAACGGGGCAATCATAGGCTACGCTATCAGCGCTCTAGTAGGCTTGCTATTAGCGTGGAGATTCCTGGGCCCAGTAAAGAAAAGTGGGGTTGGTTTTGGTTGGACGAAACTCGTCAAATTCGGTATCCCGGCCATGGCTGTCGGCGTAGGCTTTTATCTCTTGATGAGCGTTGATTTGTTGGCCGTAAAAGCCCTCGGAAGCAGCGAGGCTGAAGTGGGTTACTACACGGCGGCGGCAACCATGTCCAAATTACCTTATTTCCTGTTCTCCGGGTTAGCCGTAACTTTAATGCCTTCAATTTCAAAGTCTACCGCCGCCAATAATATCGAGCTAACCAGACGCTATATCCGCGAATCGATGCGGTACATGTTCATGCTGCTGCTCCCGGCGGTAGTCCTGATCAGCGCCACCGCCGGTGATTTGCTCACGCTGGTCTATTCCTCACGCTATATCGAGGCGGCGGCACCCCTGAGCATACTGGTCTTTGGTCTGGCGATGCTGAGCGTATTCCTGGTGCTGGCCAATATCATCATGGGCAGCGGCCGGCCGGGCATTATCATGGTGCTCGCTCTGCCGCTGGTAGGGATTGATATCGGGGTGAACATCCTGCTCGTCCCGCGGTACGGACTGGCGGGGGCCGCCTGGGCAACCACTATCATCGCCCTACTGGGCATGAGCGCCACCGCGATCTACGTCTTCTGGCGATTCCGGACTCTGGTAGCCCCGAAATCGCTGGGCAGGATATGCTTGGCGTCGGTAGTAATTTATCTTATTGCACTTCAGGTGTCGCTCCCGGCTATATGGCTACCGCTTATCTACATAGGCTTACTGACACTGTACGGAGGATTGCTATGGCTAATGCGCGAGCTTAATAGAGAGGATTGGAGAACTTTTGAGAAGCTCGTGTCATTGGAAAGATTCACCAGCCATGCAGATCTCAACCCTTGAGCTACTTTCCCCTCTTTCAAGGAGCAGCATGGATTCAGAGGAGAATATTAAAACCAGAGAGATAGGCAAGTCAAGTAACACAGCCAAGAGATTTCTCAAAATTCTCTGGCTGATTCCCATACTGACTGTTGGATACATCGGCTGGACGAATTTGATGCCACTGGGGGCTACGGTAGATTATTTTATTGACATCGGGAGTAAGGACACTCAAGGCAGTGCTAAAATCACCGGGCCTTTTGACCGAATATCCGGCGGAAAATGCGCTGATAATATCACGTTCAGAGAATTGAAGAGGGACCTCGTATATTTTGAACTTAATGACCGAAGACTTATTCTTGTCTCCGACGTTTCAGTGGCGGTCAGGTTCAAGGATAATTTCCCCAAAGGCACAAGGTTCAGACTGGGTGCCAGGAACAAACAGGAGTGGAGCTATGACTGGAAAGACGCTTACACGGAAGGCATGGTAGGGTCGCAACAAGCGGAGACTAATGGCTGGCTGACAGCGGAAGTAGCGTGGCGGGCGAAAGAGCTCTACATCAGTAACAACAGCCTCACTTTTTGCCTCAGCGCTCCGCATCTGACCAAGGAACCAGATAGGACTATCCCTGTGGATTGGGTTGAGATAAAATTGAAAATCCCTCCCCTTTATAAAAGATTGGCACGGTGAGTTAGTTTCTTCGTCTGGTCCAAAGAATTCATCAGGGATTTGGGAGGTCACAACTAGCTTGGCTAGCAGAGAAAGTAAGGGTTCACGCAGAAACCGCAGTCTACTCCTCACATGGCTCTTGGAGCTGGTGCAGACACTGTTTGCCGTGTTACTCACAACTTACCTGTTGCTGATACTGCTTGAGACTATCTCTGAAGGCAGTGTCAGCTCTCACATTAACCTTAATTATTTGCTCATAGTTGTGATTGTGGCTGGCATTGTTGCTGTACTGACCGGACCCAAGACTGTCGAAAAGCGCAGAAAAGAGCGGCTCACGTTGAGAACTATCTTCACGATAGCCTGTGTAGGCATTGGCGGCGCAGCAATAGTCTGGTATAAGACCAAGGAGATAGGATGGCTTTCATACGTCGTCTCATTCGTAAGCGGTACACTGATAGTACTTCTGTCAGTGCTCATCTGGCGAGAGGACGAAAAGGACGAAAGCCAGGAACCAGGAACGCAACCTGTAACAGAAAGTGAACAAGCTCTCGTGAAAGCAATAGCAGATGCCAAGAATGCCTTCAAAAGGGCCAAGAGTGAAGCTGCAGAAGCCAAACGGAAGGCAATCAGGGAAGCCAAAGAGGCTATGGACAGGGCTATAAGAGAGGCCAAAGATAAATATGGGTCAAAAAATAGGCAAGATAATTGAGTTAAGCTATCTACAAGTTCTGGTGATTTTTTCCATTCTTCTCTTACTGAAAGGACTGAACGTTCTATCGCTGCCAATTAACTATCGACTTTTCATTCTCTTTCTTCCGGTGCTTGCTATTCCTGCTCTGTTAAAAGCGAAAGTAGTTGACGAGAAAAGATTGCCGACCGTTCTTTTTCTCTTGGTGTTGGTAGCTTTCCTTTTTGCCCTTTGCATAAGGCTACTGCCATTAACTCGTAGCTCAATTCCCCTAGGATACGACCCGGGCTTTTACAAATACACGATGGATGTCTACGCGAATGCGCTGCCTGAAATCCCTGAAACAGGATTGGCAACCTGGGTCAAAGAAATGTACCCCCAGGGGCTATTCGTGCTCTCAGATACTATGCACATACTGGGTGGCACCGATGCCATAGGGCTCATCAACTACCTTCATCCCGTCCTCGGAGCATTTCTTGTCTTCCCACTGTTCATAGTTACCAGAAACTTGTTTGGACAGAGGGCAGGGATAATCGGCGCCGTATTGTATGCCATTTCTTATGCCCAATACACAACATTCGCTATGCTCTACCTAAAAAACGTGTTGGGTCTGATGTTTCTATTGCTGGCTATCTACGCCTTGGAGAAGAAGAAGGATGTCCTGATGGCAATAATGTTTGCCGCGCTGGGGATTTTTCACCGCCCCACGTTTCTGCTCTTTGCGTTGATACTGATACCCTATTTTATACTACATCGAAGACGAGGGGTCATTTTGGCAGCTCTGGGGGCGGCGGTGTTAATCTTACCGTTCTGGCTGCCACGGTGGGAGATAAACCTGGGGGTATTGTCGGGTGCCCTAGGAGCGATGGTAACTAACATCCAAACCGGAGAGGGTTTGGGTGGAGGAACATTCTTTGGACTTGATACTTATACGACAGTGGCGCTGGCTTATCTTCCCTTCGCCCTCATGGGCGCTATATACCTCGTGATAAAAAGAAACTGGAATAGCATATTGTTCTACTCTGTGTTAAGCTCCATTATTGTGGTTTGCCAGCTCTTCTTTTTCAGAAGGTTCATCATCAAGCTGGATATTGCTGTGGTCATCCTCGCGGTGGCAGGTATAGATTATACTCTGCTCCGTAGAACGGGCATTTGGAGGCTGGCAGGTATAGGCGCTGGGATACTGCTACTGGTATCTGCTGGGCTTCCGACTGTTACTGCAGCTAATAACGTCAGACCACTGATAAACGAAGAGCAGTTAGCGGCAATCGAGTGGATTAGAGACAATTCGGAAGAAAATGCCTATGTACTGGCGACAAGCAATGATGCTCCGTGGGTCTTGGGATGGAGCGGCAGGAGGGTCATTGCTCCCGGACTCTTTGAATGGAATGTCTATAACAAAGACGAGTGGTTCAGCTTTTTCGCCACGAAGAGCCCGGAGGCGGCCAGACAATTTTTGGATGTCTATGACGGCCCCATATATATCTATTACTCGAAAAATCCCGGCAATTACCTTGGTTTGGAAAAATTTCAAGGCAATTACTTTCGAAAGGTATACGATAATGGGGCGGTGGTATACAGATATTCTGGAGGTGGCTAAATAATGAACGTATTAGACGTACTGAGATTGTTTTTCGGCGGATTGTTTGTCCTGTTTATGCCCGGGCTTGCGTGGAGTTATGTATTTTTTAACAGGAAAACCATCGACTGGATAGAAAGGGTAGCATTATCTTTTGGACTGTCGATAGCGCTCGTGCCGCTAACTGTGTTCTGGCTGAATTGGCTTTTCCACATGAAAATCACACTGCTCAATACGTCGTTGACGGTGTGTGGCCTGATACTGGTCTCCGGAATTTGTGTAGTTGGCAGAAAGTCCGGTAGAGTGAGAGATGCCCTCGCTAGATTAAAATCGATCGTCCTTTTTCGTTTCGGGAGACGAAGTAAAGGCTAGGCTCAATTTTCATGGAGTAGAGTGTGACTGTCATTGCACAAACGCTTGAATTGGTTAGTCAGGAACGAGTCAATATCGTCCAGCGTGACTAGCGGTGGCTAGAATTGTCGGCTTTTTGGAGTTATAATAGCTAATGTTGAAG
>Ga0185342_1000561_pt1 | contig 18093 bp, 13 predicted proteins | sample ConPoolayeEmetaG_FD_128045 | JGI IMG/M metagenome (GOLD analysis project Ga0185342, IMG submission 128045) | Hot spring microbial mat communities from California, USA to study Microbial Dark Matter (Phase II) - Cone Pool mat layer E metaG... ...
AGTTTCTTTTAATCAGGTAAGAGCGTCTGAAAAAAGTGAGAGTATAAAAACTGTTACTAAAAATAAAGATATTGAGCGGGTATCTAGGGAAATAAAACAGTATTCCATTGAAAACCACATCAAACCTAATTGGAGCAAGACTAAGGAGTTGTTTGATGAATTTTCACAGCGAGTTTTGGAGCTTAACCCTCGTTTTGAGATACATCCCGTTAAGTATTACATCGGGTTTAACATTGAGAATAAAAATATTGTGGCAGTTAAGGTAAGGACTACAAAGTTACTGCTTGAGCTTTTGCGGGTTCAGCCCAAAGACCTCAAAGACCCAGAGAAAAGGACTAAATATAGAAAAAATAGCTTTGAATACTACAACAAACATATAACGCAGTTTGACATCAATAGCGAGGACGATATTGATTATACGATGTCGCTCGTAAAACAGGTCTATAGAAAATTTATAGCATAGTATGCGGGATTATAATAACTTGATCTTTGAAAAGTATCTTGAAAAATCATTAGTCAGTAAATTCTTCTATAATCTTGTAACCACCCCAAAGCCAGATATTAAACAAGTTCAAGACAGAGAGCTCATATTTTGGGGAGTAAAATATTTCATCGGGCTATATTATTTTAGGTTGTTGTTTAGTTTGGGAACAAAATATCACAATTTGATCTTTTTTCTTACGAGATATCCCCCTTTTTCGTTATTATTTCAGGATAGACCGTTTCACTATCAAAATAAAGAGTTAATAAGGTTTTTAAGAAATCTTGAGCTACTGGCAGATAGAAATAAAATACCCATTTTTATATTTTATGGTGTGCCAGACAACATTATGTATGAGTTTCAATTTTTACCACTCTTTAATTCAAGCGATAGTAATTTAAGAAAGCTGGAACAAGCGCTACAAGACAAATATGGAAATATTTATGTTCGCAAAAGAGAAAAAGATTTTTACATAATTATTCCCAGAGATAATTTTGACTCTATACTAGATAGCGAAAATAGGTGACAGTCTAAAATTTTCAAACGCAATTTTGAGGTCGCTAAGGGCAATACCAAACTCTAATTCTTGGTTACAGAACAAGTCCTTTAGGAGGGCCAGTTAGGACTTACTCTAACCTTTTCAGCTTCAAGTAAGCGGCTAAAAAGCGGAGCATACGTCACTTTTGAGATTTCTTTGTCTTTAACTTCTAATCTTTCAAAAAACATTGATACATCTTAATTGTTAGCCTCTAATTTGTTCGTATTTCACCTTTTTCATAAGATAGATGTATAATTAAAGCCAATTAACGTATGACAGACATAGACGAATTATTAACTCTCAAACAAGCAGCCTAAATTTTGAAGGTTAACGAACAGACGCTCCGCAGGTGGGATAACGACAATATATTAAAAGCGATTAGGATCGGCACTAGGCGCGGTGTTGGCGACCGGCGGTACAGAAAAGAAGATATTGAAAGTTATATTAAAAGCAAATCTCAAAAGAAGAAAAAATAGGAGAATTTAGAAATATGGCGATATATATTAAATCTGGAAATCGGCTTAAGTCAGTAAAACAAACAAGTTTCGACTTAGAAAGGGATATCCAAAGATTAACCGAGGAAAACCTTGAGACTATTTCGGCTTAAAATTTGTCAGCGGAATCACAAATAACGAATTTAGTGTTAGAGCACAGGAGCAGGATTTTTATATTGATACTCTAAGATATTTATAAAAGCTAGGAAAATAAAAGAAAATTATCCATCATTCCAAGACGGGTTTGGAATTCTATTGACACCGCGTGTCTGAACAGCTCAATTCCTAAATCTTAAATCATAAATCCAGATTCTTCCATAATTTGTTTGTGATTTGGAATTTGTATATTGGAATTTGTAGTTTGCACTTTGCGGCTGGTGGTAAATTTCGGGTTGAGGGGGTAAAATTGATTTAAATTAATTATGCCCAAATCCTTCACCATTCATGATTTACCCAATGAAGAAAGGCCTAGAGAAAGACTTCTAAGGTTTGGAGAACAAGCGCTTTCGGCTCAGGAATTACTACAACTTATTTTAGGCCGTGGCGTTTCCGGCGAATCGGTTGCCTTAACTGCGCAAAAATTATTGTCCCATTTTGGCAGTCTGCAAAAGTTATCAGAAGCAAGTATTGAGGAATTGTTAGAAGTTAAAGGTATTGGATTGGCAAAAGCCGCCCAAATTAAGGCGGCATTTGAAATTGGTCGTCGTCTTCTAAATCAGGCTCCATCTTATAAAAGTAAAGAACTTACAGATCCTAAAAAAGTTTATCAGTTAATAAAAAGCAGACTTACAGATTATCACAGGGAACATTTTTATATTATTGCTTTAAATAGCAGAAATTATTCAGTTGCTGAAATTTCGATTGGCTCTCTTAATGCAAGTATTGTTCATCCAAGAGAAGTTTTTGCCGAGGCTATTAAAAGTAAGGCTGCATCGGTTATCTTTGCTCATAATCATCCATCAGGTGATCCAGAACCATCAGAGGACGATATAAGTCTGACAAAAAGACTGATTGAAGCAGGTAAAATTCTAGGAATCGAGATTGCCGATCATGTCATCATTGCTAAAGATAAGTACTTAAGCTTTAAAGAGAAAGGAATTGTTTAGCTCTTGAAAAAATTTTTCATTCTTTACATAAATATGTACAGGTACAAATGTTAGAGTTGATTGAATAAAGTTAGATAAAATTTACCTAACGAAAGTTTCAAAATGTCTTGATCTTTTAGGAAGTAGTCCATTTTTAGGAGAAAAATAACAGGCGTATTTCAAGGCTTTTACCGAATTAAAATTCCCCCACTTCGCATTATTTACAAACCCGATTTAAAGAGTAAAATTGTCTGGATTAGAGCAACTGAATTTAGAGGAGTAATTTATAGGAAATTAGATTTGTTTGGTTGTTTTAATTTAGTTACTCAGCTGATATCTGGTTGTCAGTTGACAACTAGTATGAAATTTGTTATACTAGGATAATGAATAAGGATAATTATATTTCAACTTCAGATCTGGCTCGCATTTTGGGAGTAACAAGGCAGGCTATTCAAAAACTTTCAAAGGAATGGCGCGGAGTAGAGATAAAGGAGGTTGGGTCTAGTTTCTTATACAATGTTAGCACTCTCCCTCAGGGTATTAAAGAAAGGATTGAAACTGCTCAAAAGGAAGCTACAAGGAAAGTTATTCTCTTAAGCCAAAAACCCTCAAAGGATCTTGATTTTGAAAAAGAGCTTTGGAAAGCAGCTGATAAATTAAGAGGGAATATTGACCCGGGTGAATATAAGTATATTGTTCTTGGTTTGATTTTCTTGAAGTATGTCTCTGACGCTTTTTATCAAAGGAAAGGCGAGTTAGAGAAATTGGTTTCTGACCCTAAAGGTGCTTCGTTTATTCGTGATGAGTCTTCAAGAAAGTATTATGTGGAACAAAAAGATCCCTACCGTTCCCGAGGCATCTTTTTTATTCCCGAGAAAGCGCGTTGGGATTATTTACAAAAACATACAATGCACCATGATATTGGCAAGTATTTAGATGAAGCGCTTGAGGCAATAGAAGAGGAGAATCAAACTCTAAAAGGTATCTTACCAAAAGTCTATTCACGCACATCACTTGAAGGACATACTCTTGGCGAGCTTATTAATCTATTTTCGAAAATAAAATTTGACCGTCATTTTGATGAGGAAAAGGATATATTAGGAAGAGTTTACGAATATTTTTTGGGACAGTTTGCTTCGGCTGAAGGAAAACGGGGAGGAGAATTCTACACTCCTCGTTCGATTGTTAAACTTTTGGTTGAAATTTTGGAGCCATACGAAGGCGCTCGAGTCTTTGATCCGGCCTGTGGCTCTGGTGGAATGTTTGTTCAGTCTGGTGAATTTTTGAGAATTCACCAAAACGATCCAACAAAAATTTCCTTTTATGGTCAAGAATTAAATATAAATACTTGGCGCTTGTGCAAAATGAATCTGGCTCTGCGGGGAATTGAGGGGCAAATAGAACAGGGTAATTCTTATTATGATAACAAGTTTTCGGATTTAAGGTTTGATTTCGTCCTATCTAACCCTCCTTTTAATGCTGACTGGGAACCACAAAGGTTGCCTGATAATGATCCTCGCTTAAAATATGGCACTCCTCCTGCAAGTAATGCTAATTTTATGTGGATTCAACATTTTATTTATCATCTAGCGCCAAATGGAATAGCTGGTTTTGTTATGGCAAACGGGGCTTTAGCGGTTGGAGGAAAAGAAGGAGAAATTAGAAAAAAAATTATTGAAGATGATTTAGTAGATGTAATTATCGCTTGCCCGCCAAAACTTTTTTACAATGTTGCACTTCCGGTTTCTTTATGGTTTTTAACTAAAAATAAAAAGAACGGTAGATTTAGAAGTAGAACAGGAGAAACTTTATTTATTGATGCTAGAGAAATTTATGAGCCGGTTTCAAGAAAACAAGTTATATTTACAGACGAACAAATTCAAAAAATAGCAAATACTGTGCGCGCTTGGCGAGGAGAAGAAGGATTTGGAAAATACGAAGACATTTTAGGATTTTGCAAATCAGTGACAATAAAGGAAATAAGGAATAATGGTTGTGTGTTAACTCCAGGAAGATATGTGGGAGTAAAAGAGGAAGAAGATGATGGTATACCTTTTGAAGAAAAGATGAAAAAATTAATCAGTGAGTTAAGACAATATTTTGAAGAAGGGGAAAAATTGGAAAAACAAATTTTAGAAAATTTAGAGAAACTTAAATCCAAATAATGAAAAAAACGCTATTTTTACCAAAAACAGAAAGGCTGAAAAAACTTTCAAAATTGTTTCCTAAAAGAATAAACGAATTAGAAAAGATTTTTAATAAAAGAACAGGTGTTTATATTGATTACGCCAACGTGTTTCACTGGTCAAAAAAATTAAATTGGCATGTCGATTTAAAAAGATTAAAGCAACTTCTCGATTCATTTAAGATGGTTCAAAAAGTAAGTTTTTATAGTGGATTTCTCCAGGGAGACAAGGTCTCAAGAGAATTAATAAAAGAGGCGGAAAGGGCAAGTTATGAGGTTTGTACTAAGTCGGTTAAAATAATAAAGATACCGATTGATGTTTCGGGAATTCCTCAAAACTCACCTTCGATTTTAGAAAAATTTATTAAACCATCTTTGCTTAGATTGCTTGATTTATCTACAATTGAATATTTGAATGATAAACTACAAGAGCTTAATCGGAGGGGAATACTTTTTGTTGAACATAGAAAATGCAATTTTGATGTTGAAATTAGCAGAGATATCTTGCTTGATTTTGAGAAAGATAAAATTGATAATTTCGTCTTATGGAGCGGTGATAGCGATTTTGCTGATTTGGTTAGTCAACTCCAAAAAAATAACAAAAATGTCTTTATTTTTGCTACTGCCAGAAGGGTTTCGGTAGAACTTGCCCAAACTAAAGCCCCTATTTTTGAAATTAAAAAAATTAAAGAATTTATTTGTTGGCCGAGAGAAATCTCAGATGATATTAAAAACAAGATTTAGAAAGCAAAAAGGACTCCTAATGGAGCCCTTAAGCCTTCGAATTTTGGTTGATTTCTCAACCACTTGTATTATATCACTTTATACCAAGGTGTTGTCAAGAAGCAAAATAGCAGGCTGATATGAGGAATTTACAATCTTTACCCCAAGGATGGCGGAAGGTGAAGTTGGGAAGTCTTCTAAAAGAACCACCTCAATATGGATATACTGCTAATGCTCAAAAAAATAAGGTTGGTCCCAAATTTTTAAGAATCACAGATATTCAAGGGCATATTGTTAATTGGGAAGAAGTTCCATATTGTAAAATTAAGGAAAGTGAAAAGGAAAAATATTTATTGAGGCAAGGAGACCTGCTATTTGCACGGACAGGAGCAAGTACTGGTATGAATTATTTTGTTAAATTATCGCCTCCGGAAGAAAGCATTTTTGCTTCTTATTTAATTAGGATAAAAACGGATTATCAAAAATGTATTCCGGAATACCTTTCGTATTTTTTTAGATCTTTTGAATATTGGGGACAAATTAATTCTTTTCTCGCAGGAAGCGCTCAACCCGGTATTAATGCAACAATACTTCAAGAATTAAAAATTCCGCTTCCCGAAAATATCACGGAGCAAAAACGCATTGCGGAGATTCTTTCTGCTTTTGATGATAAGATTGAGTTGAATAATAAAATTATTAAAACTTTGGAACAAATGGCGCAGGAGATTTTTAAGGAGTGGTTTGTAAGATTCAACTTTCCAGTTGAATTTGAAGTTAAAAGTGAAAAGTTAAAAGTTAAAAATTTAGGATATAAAGATGCAGGAGGAAAGTTTGTCGATTCCGAATTAGGAAAAATTCCAGAGGGATGGGAGGTAAAAAAACTGGGTGAAATTTTAACTTTAGAATATGGGAAAGCATTAACAGCAGCAAATAGAAAGTCAGGTATTATTCCAGTTTATGCTTCTAGTGGAATTGTAGGTTATCATAACGAGAAATTAGTTAGCGGGCCTGGAATAGTAGTTGGTAGAGCTGGTGTGCCTGGTAGTATTCATTGGTCACAAACTGATTTTTATTGTGTTGATTCTGCCTTCTATGTTGGAACGAGTATTAGCAAGTATTTTGTTTATTATTTATTAAAGTATCAAAATCTTGAAAGTTTAATTTCTGGTTCTGCGGTTCCAGGTTTAAATAGAAATATGGTTTATTTAAATTTTTTTATTTTGCCTAGAATAGATATCATAAATAAATTTGAAGAAATTATCAAACCGATATTTTTAGAAGTTTATAGGCTAACGGTCGAAAATCAAAAATTAGCGTCTCTTCGTGATTTGCTTTTGCCAAAATTAATGAGCGGGGAAATATTAGTGAATAGTGAATAGTTAATAACTAATAGTTAAAAGTGGAAAGTGAAAAGTTGAAAGTTATGAAAGAAAGTATTTTAAAGATAAAAAGTTATAAGTTTGCAATAAGGATTGTAAAACTTTATCAGTTTTTGGTTAAAGAGAAAAAAGAGTTTGTATTAAGTAAACAAATTTTAAAATCCGGAACTGCAATTGGTGCTTTAATAAGAGAGGCAGAATTTGGTCAATCAAAAGCAGATTTTATAAATAAAATGAATATTGCTTTAAAAGAAGCAAATGAAACAATTTATTGGTTAGAAATTCTTAAAGAAGGAGGCTATATTAATAAAGGAGAGTTTGAATCATTAAATAGTGATTGTGAGGAATTAGTTAAAATTCTTGTTTCAAGTATTAAAACATCAAAAAGAAATGCGGAATAATTTTTCACTATTAGTTTTTAGTTATTAACTAAGATTATGAATCTTAACGAAAACAATTTAACAGAGCAACCGGTGATTGAGTGGTTTAAACAGTTTGGCTATGAATATAAATTTGGGCCGGACATTTCGCCGGGTGGTGTTTTAGTTGAACGAGAGTTTAAAGATGTTATTTTGGAAAAAAGATTAAGAAGTGCTTTGAGAAGATTAAATCCTGATTTACCGGATAAAGCTATTGATGACGCAGTTTATAAATTAAAGAAAGTTGAATATCCGAATTTAGAGCTTGCTAATAAAGAAATTTATCAGATGTTAAGAGATGGGATAAAAGTTAATGTTGAAGATAGAGATAAAAATTTGCGTGGGAAATTTGTTAAAGTGATTGATTTTGAAAATCCATTAAATAATGAATTTTTAATTGTTAATCAATTTACTGTTCAAGGGGTTGAGCGTGTAAGACGGCCGGACGTGGTTGTTTTTATAAACGGTGTTTCGGTTGCGATTTTTGAATTAAAAAATCCAACAGCCGAAGAGGCAACAATTCAAACCGCCTATCATCAATTACAAGATTACAAAAAGGATATTCCAGAAATTTTTAAATATAATCAAATTTTGTTAATTTCTGATTTGCTTGAAGCAAAATATGGAACAGTTTCTTCTTCTTGGGAATGGTTTAAAAAATGGCGAGGAATTGGAGATCCAGATGAAAAATTAAAAGGAGTTTCAGAATTAGAAATTTTAGTTAAAGGAATTTTTCAAAAATCCCGTATTTTAGATATTATTAAAAACTTTATTGTTTTTGAAGCGGATAGTGAGCGTGATGTTTCAAAATATACAAAGAAAATTTGTTTATATCATCAATATTTTGGAGTTAATAAGGCAATTCAAAGAACTTTGCAGGCGTTAAAACCAAAAGGAGACGGCAAAATTGGTGTATTGTGGCATACGCAGGGGAGTGGAAAAACATTGTCAATGGTTTTTTATGTTAATAAAACTAAGGAATTAAAAGAGCTTCAAAGCCCAACTTTTGTATTTTTAACTGATAGAAATGATTTGGATAATCAATTTTATAAGACATTTTTGCGAACCGGATATTCAGCTTTGGCAAAACAAGCAGAAACAATTAAAGATTTAGAAAGCAAATTAAAAACAGCGGGCGGAGAATTAATATTTACTACTATTCAAAAATTTGGCGAGAATTTCGGAATTTTATCAGAAAAAGAAAATATCATTGTTATTGCTGACGAGGCGCATCGTTCAGAATATGCAGAATTGGCTGCAAGAGCAAGAAAAGCTTTGCCAAATGCTTCTTTTATGGGTATTACTGCCACGCCGGTTGATTTAGAAAATCGCAGCACACGTTTAGTTTTTGGAGATTATATTGATAAATATCCAATGAGTCGCTCAGTTGAAGATGGCGCTACTGTTCCGATTTATTATGAAAGTAGATTAATTCCATTACATTTAACAAACTATTTTATAGACGACGAATTTAATGAGTTAACGCAGGAAGTTAAAGATATTGAAATTAAGGAATCTTTAAAGAAAAAATTTGCCCGACTTGAACAAGCGGTTAGTGTTCCGGATAGATTAAAACAAATTGCCGAAGATATTGTTAGTCATTTTAATAATCGCGGATTAGAAGGAAAGGCAATGGTGGTTACTATTAGTCGTAAAGTAGCAGTGGAGATGTATAAATTAATTAAAAAACTGCCAAATGCGCCGGAAGTAGCAGTAGTTATTTCTAACCCAAATGAATTTAAAAATGATATTCAAGAGGAAACAAGAGCAAACGAATTAGAAAAAAGATTTAAAAATCCGGAAGATCCTTTAAAAATGGTTATTGTTTGTGATATGTGGCTGACTGGTTTTGATGTTCCGCATCTTATGACGATGTATTTTGATAAGCCACTAAAAAATCACGGATTAATGCAGGCAATTGCCAGAGTTAATAGAGTTTTTAAAGATAAACAAGGGGGATTAATAGTAGATTATATTGGAATAGCTGATGACTTGAAAAAAGCATTGAGTATTTATGATACTCCAACAAGAAATGAAGCAATGATTTCTATTGAAGAAATTGTTAATAAAATGCTTGAGAAGTATGATGTTGTTAAGTCAATGTTAAATGGCGTTGATTATTCTAAATGGAAATATTTAGAAGGCGAAAAATTATCACAACTATTTCAGCAGGCTATAAATACAATTATAACTGATTCAAAAGATGGGACCTTAGATGAAAAAAAGAAAGAGCGATTTTTGAAAGAATCATCGGCGTTAATTAAATTGCATGCTTTTGCAATGCCGCATAAAGAGGCTTACGAGATAAAAAGCGATATAGATTTCTTTAAAGCTGTAAGATCAAATTTAATTAAACAAACAGTGGTAAAAAGTAGAATATCAGAAACGGCCTTTGATTTTGATTCAACAGTAAAAGAGCTGTTATCAAAAAGCATTAAAGCCGAGGGTATAATAGATGTCCTTGCATTAAAAGGAAGAGATAAAGTTGACATCTCTATCTTAGATGAAAGGTTTTTAGAGGAAGTAAAGAAATTGAAGTACAAAAATCTAACGATAGAGATTTTGAGGAAATTGTTAGAAGATGAGATTAGATTAAGGGTAAAAAAGAATAATATTCGCTATCATTCTTTACTGGAGCTATTAGAGAAGCTTATTGAAGAGTATGAAAATAGGATAATTAACGCTTCGAAAGTAATAGAAAGATTAATTGAATTAGCTCAAGAAATTAAAAAAGCTGACAAGGAAGCTCGCGAGACAGGATTAACTGAAGAGGAATTAGTATTTTACGATGCTATTGCTAGTAACAAGATGCTTAAACAAAGTAGTGAGATAAAAAAGTTGGTAAAGGAATTAGTTAAGATGATAAGGCGAGACTTGACTATTGACTGGACAAATAACGAAATTATTAAAGCCAGAATAAGGGATAATGTGAGATTTCTTCTCTTAAAGAAAGATTTTAAACCAGAGGAAACAGAAAAAATAACTGATTTGATTTATCAGCAGGCGTTTTATATTTACAAAGACTACAATCCGAGACGAGCCAATTTTTATTTTATGTGAACTTTTTATTGGTCGTTAGCTGTAATGTGTCTTTTGTGTCGAAGTGTAGAAGAAAAGTTTAAAGATGTGGTGGGGAAAGGATAAGAATTATGAATTTCTTTAAAGACATTGACTTTTAATTTATCATTATTTTTATTAATTATTAGCGAGTTAATTGTTTATTTAGATTGTTGGATTGGTGGAGGAGGGGATTGGTTAAAGAATTTTCTTTCAGATAAAAAGCTCTTTAGAGTATAATTAAGAACATGATTTACAACCGGAATGGGGATCTTCCTTTTAGAATTTCTCGAAGCAAGATTGATTTGTTTATGGAATGTCCGAGGTGCTTTTGGTTGCAGTTTAACAAGAACATTCACCGGCCAAGAGGGATTTTTCCATCTCTTCCAGGAGGTATGGATGGAGTTATCAAAAAATACTATGACAAATATCGCAAACAAGGTAAATTACCACCGGAGATTGAAGGAAAAGTTACCGGCAAGCTGTTTAACGATGAAAAACTTTTAAAATCGTGGCAAAGCAATTGGGAAGGAATTAAATACTTTGACAAAGATTTAAACGCTTGGATTACAAAACCCGGGATATGAGTTGAAAGAGGATACCAGCAGTTACTACCAGCATCAGTTGGATATCTATTGTTTTCTGCTGACTAAAAACGGTTATAAAACTGCCAGTTATGCCTATCTGGTTTATTACTATCCCAAACCAGTTGCCGAAAACGGCCAGGTTGACTTTGAAATCGAGCCCAAAAAGCTGGAAACGGATATAACAAGAGCAGAAAAGTTATTCAAAGACGCCGTAGAGTGTTTAAAAGGCCCAGAACTCAAACACCACAGCGATTCTGCTTGTAAGTTTTGCAACTGGGCTTTGAAGCATTTGGAGAATAAAATTATGGATATACAGAAAATTAAAATTAAAGGCGATTATAAATTAGCAGATATTGTCCATGACATTGAAAAGGGAATTTTGCGAATTCCTCAGTTTCAAAGGGAATTTGTGTGGGATAAACCAAGGGTAATAAAACTACTTGAAAGTATCTATCTTGAGTATCCGATTGGTTCTTTCTTCTTTTGGGATGCACCCAGAAAATACTACGACTTTTACCGGGATATTGCCGAATTGGGACTGCCTAAACCTGATAAATACGAGAAGATTGTCTTTATTCTTGACGGTCAACAGCGTTTAACCTCGCTTTATGTAACAGTTAAAGGATTAACTCTCTATGGCCGGGATTATAAGAAGATTTGCTTTGATTTGGATGAAAAGGTATTTGTGGACAGAACTCCTGACAATCAACGGTTTGTTTCTGTAAGCGATTTACTCTCCAATGAACGTTACGCTGTTTATGACAATTTAACAGTTGAACGAAAGAAATCATTTAACGAATGCTTTCAGCGGTTTAACAACTACCCCTTTTCAGCGATTGACGTTCGGGATAAGGAACTGGATGAAGTCTGCGATATATTTGAAAGGATTAACCAGGGCGGGCAGAAATTAAACCTGTTTGACCTTATCTCTGCCAGCACTTGGACACCGGACTTTGATTTGCGGGTAGCGGTTAAGGCAGAAAATGAGAGGTTAAAAACTAAAGGATTTGGGGAAATTGATAACGAGGTTTACTTGCAAACCCTTTCCCTTATTGCTAAGGGTTCTTGTACCAGGCCGGTACAACTGCAACTGCGAGCTGAAGACGTGACTAAGTATTGGCAGGAGACAATTGAGTCAATTTCTTTGGCAATTGATTATCTAAGAAGCAACTTAGGGGTAGTTAATTCTGTCTTTATTCCTTATCGAAGCATGATTGCTTTGGTGGCGTATCTATTTTACAAAGTCAAAGGCCGGAGTTTAAACCACGAACAATCAGAATTACTCGCTCAATGGTTCTGGCAAACTACCTTTTCAGAGCGATACAGTGCTTCAATTCTGACTCTGATGACTGAAGATAGGAAACTGATGGATAAGATTATTACGGGCAATGCTAATATTAAATATTTCTTTGAATTGGATATTGATTCCCTTATTCAAATCCGTATGTATCGCAAATCAGCCATCAAGAACGGCGTGCTTTGCCTTCTTGCTAAAAGAAACCCCAGACACTTTAAGAATAACATGCCCTTGCCTTTAAAAGATGGCTATTATTCTGATTTTAACAGCTCGGAAAAGCACCATATTTTTCCTAAGTCTATTGTGCAACGAAGTTACCCAATGATTATGGTTCACTCCCTACCTAACTTCTGTTTTATCCCGGCTGAACTTAACAAAGAGATTTCCAATAAGAAGCCAAGCCGCTACTTTGAGGAATACGAGAAGTTAAACCCTGACTTTAGCGATACCCTAAAGACTCACCTTATCAAATACGATGATTCGATTAGACAGGATGATTATTTGTCCTTCCTGGCCTCACGGGCGGCCATGATATTGGAAGAAATTACCAGGGCGACCGGTTCTAAAATTGGCCGGGTGGTAGCGGATAATGTTAATAAAGCCTTAGATGATACCGAAAGAAAGTTAAGGGATTTCATTGATAAGAAGCTCTTGGCTAAAGATGCCAATTATTGGAAAAAGTGTATGCCCAGTGACATTGTCGGTGTGGTTCGTCAGAGAGTAAACGAATATTTGTCCAAAGACCCCTCAAAGACGATGAGCGATTTTGGCAGCCGGGAACTTTTGGACTTCATGGATATTATGGATTACTCCAAGATTATTCTTTTCAACTGGGATGTTTTTGGTTCAACGTTCAGGTCGAAAGCAGAAACAGAGAAACGATTTCTAAACTTAAAAGAGTTTAGGAATGCTGTTAAACATGGTCGGGGGGAGATAGTGCCTTTTATTCAGAAAGAGGGAGAAGCAGCTTTGGAATGGTTGTCAATTATCTTGAAAGAAGTAGAAAAGAAACCAACAGTTAAATCCGTGACTCTTGCCGAAAGCGAGGAGGAAACGATAAAGAGAGTCAAAAGCGAGTTTGTTAAACAAGCGGTAAAACTGATACCTGCCTGGATTGAGAAAGAATTTCCTGATAACAAGTTGTATATCAAAAGAGGCAAGGCCGGTTCGCACCGAAGCATTATGCATAATGGTAAACTTATCCTTTTCTACTACTTTGCCAATAATTGGGTTTATGGGGAGTTGCAGATGACGACACCCGATGAGTTAAAACTTTTACAGACGAAATTATCCAAGCCTGAATCAATACTTGACCGCAAAGGACGTTATGGTCAGGTACGTTTCCATATGATGAATGAAAATGATTTAAAACTGGTGCAGGAGATTATTAGAAGGAGAGTAGCCGAATAGACCACTTGCCGGGCAACCTGCAGAAGTTAAGCGATTATGATATAATCTAGACCATGAATATGCGAACTACCAATGCTTATTATTGGCATTATACCTCTCTTAGGGAGGCTGGTAGTTTCGTGGCTGGATAACACGGAATAAGTAGTTTAGAAGTACCAACCTCCCAAACGGGAGGTTTTTTAGTGGGGAAAATATGAATAACAATACTAGTAAAACTAGTTTTAGAAAATTGTACGCTTTCGGTACTAAATTACCGATTGACCTTTCATTAAGCGAGAATCCCTTGGGATGTTCGCCTAGGGTTGCTATGGCTTTAAAAGGCTTATCTGATAAAGACTTCTTTGATTACCCAGACCCCGATTCGTCTAAATTAAGAATGGTATTAGCAAAGAAACTTCAAGTAGAAGCCGCTAGCATCTTTGTGGCAAATGGTTCTGAGGCAATTATTAAACTTCTGCCGCAGGTTTTATTGAATGACAATGATGAGGTTGTAATACCGGAATTGACTTTCCCAATGTTTGAAATCGCAACAAAGCTGGCTGGCGGCAAAGTTGTTTTTTCTAAAATGACAGACGAGTTTGCTATAGACATTGATGATATTGAGGCAAGGATTTCTAAGAATACAAAGCTTATCTTCTTGTGCAATCCAAATAATCCTACAGGTCAAATAATTCAGAAACAAAGTATTCTTAACTTTGTAAAGTCAGTTAAGGCTAATGTTATTGTTGATGAAGCAAATATTGAGTTTGCTGGAGAGACTGTTATTCGGGAAGTTCGTAAATTAAGAAATCTTATTGTACTAAGAACATTTTCAAAAGGCTTTGGACTGGCGGGTTTCAGAGTCGGCTTCTGTGTTGCTAATCGTGATGTTGTTGAACGATTAAAAGGTGCAGGGCAACCCTTTCCGGTTTCAACAATAGCTCAAAAGGCCGCAATTTTAGCTTTAGAAGATGAGCAGTTTATGAAGAAAACAAAAGACTTCATGAAAAAAGAAAGGAAATTCTTAACCAAGGAGTTGTCCTTACGAGAATTCAAGGTGGTAAGGTCCAAAGCAAATAATTTACTAGTGAAAGTTAACAAAGTGTTTAAATCATCGACCGAATTTGTAAACAAACTTAACGAGAAGGGAGTCTCTGTGGTTGACGGGGCAAGTTTTAAGGGTTTGAATGGACAATTTATTAGGGTTAGTCCAAGATTGAGAACAACTAACGAGAAGTTTATTAAAGCAATTGATGATATTCTTTACGAATTAGGAAAAAAGAAAGCCGATGATTAGTCGGCTTTCCTTCAATCGAAAGGAATCATCCTCAGGACTTCTTTTCCGTTGGGTTACTTTTAATTTTAACCGATTTCTCTTTCTTTTCCACCGGTTTGGCTTCTTCTGTCTGCTTCTGTTTTAACTCGGCAAGTCGTGTTTTTCTTCTTTCAAGATAGGCACGCCTTGTTGCTTTTCCGCGTTCACTTTGTTGATATTTTTTCCTGGCAAGCTTGCCCTTTTCGCTTTGAGCGTATCGGCGTTGTGCCGGACTCCACTTACCCATATATTCTCACCTCCAATCTTGTTTAACTTTTAATGTTATTGATTTAATTATCACGACTAACTTTGAATCAGGCACGATGGCTTAAGGGTGGCTAACCGGGTAAGACGGTGGCAGTTTTACAATGGTCTTTATAAACTCTCCCGGATTTAGTAGAATAAAGATGCTTCCTATTTCATAGGTTGCCCGACAATTAAGACAAGACAATTAGGACAATAAATTCCTTATTAATTGTTGAAAGGAGCAACCTATGAAATTACACAACATCACAGTTTTATCCTCGGAATCGGAGTTTGCCGATGAACGATTACTAAAACTAAAGTTTGCAGGAACAGTAACTTTTATGGATAGCAAGAGGCAAAGTTCCCTGAAAGATTTAATTAAGATTTCCAAGAATGCGGATATTATTGCTTTTAACTCTGATGAGTTTGGCAAATATGCCTCAAGGTATTTATCTGAAATCCTGAAAGCTTCGCCTAACGTCAAAGGTTTAGCTTTGAATACCAATCACGCTGATTATGTTGATATGGAGTATTGCCGGGAAAGAAGCATTAAAGTGGTTCCCATTCTTGACTATACGGCTGAAGCAGTTGCCGAACATGTAATTTTACTTTTATTAGGTTGTGCCAAGCGATTATTTATTAACGACCGAAGGACATACAGACGCAGGTACCAACCGGAACTGGGGTTTGAGACTAGAGGCAGAACCCTGGGTGTTATCGGCATCAACCTGGAAGCTCAAAGAGTAATAGGACTGGCAAGGGCAATCGGAATGATAGTTTACTCCACCGAAAGGTTTGAAGGAGCTGTCAGGCAGTCATCCGTGCTTCACAACGACATGGTTACCATCCATTTGCCCAATACGGAAGAGAATAAGAAGTTTCTTTCTAAAGAAAAGATTAACCGGCTGAAAGAAGGAACAATCGTCATCAATCTTTCAGGCCGAGAGTTGGTTGATGAGAAGGGAATGGCCGAAGCCTTAAAGACCGGCAAAGTCGCTCAATATGCCTTTGAGGCAGAATCTCTACATAAATCACCGCTTGAGGGGATAGAAACCGCCTTGATGTTTAAGCCATTCAGCCGGCTTACCAGGGAATCTGTGGTTAGAAATAGATATGAATGGGTGAAGAATATCGCCAATTTAGCAGGACACCATACTTCCTAAAAGTGGGATTATAAGTTTAAAATTGAATTTAAGCGATTGCTGATTGTTTAGAATCAATCGCATATCTTGAAGTTATATCTTTCATTAGGTTTACAAATATCGCTTGTTAAATCGCATTATAGAGCTTTATACGAGAGTAAAACAGTTAAATCGAATCTAGTACAATAGGAATTAAGATATGAGAAAATTGCCGATAATTACTCGGAAATCACTGCTTTATAAAAGCGGGGTGGAATACACTGATTACTGCATAAACCATGTCGAAGGCTGTTCGCATGGTTGTAGATTCCCTTGTTACGCGATGATGATGGCGATGAGAAGCGGACGGATTAAAGGTTATCAGGATTGGATTAAGCCGAAGTTGGTAGGAAATGCTTTAGAACTGCTTGAGAAAGAAATCCCCCGGCACAAGCATAAGATAAAATTCGTTCACTTATGTTTTAGTACAGACCCTTTTATGTATCAGCAGCCAGAAGTGATAGAAATGACCCTAAAGATTCTCGCCAGATTGCATAAAGATAATATCCGTTGTACGTTGTTGACTAAAGGAATTTATCCTGAAGAATTATTGGATAAAACTACTTATGGTAAAGATAACGAATACGGAATCACCCTTATTTCTTTAGATGATGAGTTTAAAAGGAGATTTGAACCTTACAGTGCTTCCTATCCACAAAGAATTGCCGGATTAAGAAAACTTCATGAGGCAGGCTTTAAAACTTGGGTTAGCATTGAACCATATCCCACTCCCAATATTGTTGTTCAAGATTTAAACAAGATTTTATCGGCCGTCTCGTTTGTTGATAAGATTATCTTTGGCAAATGGAATTACAGCCGGCTTTCCTCTGAATATAAAGGGAGAGAACAATATTATGATAATTGTGCAGAAATAGTGACCTCCTTTTGTAAAAGAGAAAATATTAACTGCCATATTAAGTTTGGAACCAGAACCAGCAAGAAGCACTTAGAGGGGGAACTGCAGACAGAAAAGTTGTTTAACTAGATACCTCCAGGGGATGGAGTATGTGGGGGTTTAACATATCTGATAAACTATTAAGTGTGGGCATGAAAAGATTATTGAAAAATAAGAAGCGCACCTTCGTTTATTTATTAACCGGACTAACTCTTCTGTTTGTTCTATTTTTTACGGCCACCAGCTTTATTATCGGCCGTGATGTTAAAAGACTCTGTCTTGAGGCAAAGAGGGATTATAGCGGTGTTGTGTAGAGGCGTTAATTACCCAGCTCAATGATGAAAACCAGGACTTTAGGGCAAGAAACCATGCCGTCTGGGCATTAGGTCAATTGGGCGATAGTCGTGCCTTGCCAACACTTCAAAAATACTACACAGGCAATATCCCAAACAGAGAACCCCTCGACGGAGTAATCAGCCAATATGAACTCAAGAAAGCCATTAATTTAACCAGCGGCGGAGTAAATCTTACTGCTATTTTCTGGCGGTACGGCATTGATTAAACGCTATTTTACTTATTAATAAGGAAACTCAAACGACAGCCTTTGTTAACATCCGAATTTGTTTCAGTCTTTCTCTAACCTGTTCTGCAAATATCGGATTATGAAAAACTAGTCAATTATGAATAGAAAGTGTAAAATAGAAATAATGAGTGTAAAGAAGGGTGTATGGGACGGGTACTTTTCGGAATATCAGACTATCTCTTGTAAATAGACCAAAGGTGGTTTCATATCTAATGACTGATGTGGTCTTTTGGTATTAT
>Ga0185342_1000563_pt1 | contig 18073 bp, 19 predicted proteins | sample ConPoolayeEmetaG_FD_128045 | JGI IMG/M metagenome (GOLD analysis project Ga0185342, IMG submission 128045) | Hot spring microbial mat communities from California, USA to study Microbial Dark Matter (Phase II) - Cone Pool mat layer E metaG... ...
CTACTTGGTTTATTAAAAAAATTTGACAAATTTGAAAAATGTGCTTATAATCTTAAAAGAAATAAATTTGGTGGCTAAAAACAGACATAACCCTTATTTGACAAATAATATTGAATACCCAAGAATTTCGGAAGAGGAGTTGAAGAATTTTGAATTTGAACCATTAATTGAAAACTGGTATGAAGAAAAGTATAATGAAGGAATAAAAAAAATCTGTAATGGGTTAATTGGTTCTGATATACCATTTTCTGATTTTATAACTTTAAATATAGAAAATCTGCATTTCCCTCTTTTATCAGAAGAAGTTGAAAGATATAAAAAACTTGGTAATGAAACATCAGAAATAATGACTCATGTATGTAAAGAGATAAAAATAGGAGAAAAAGAAATAGAAATTGCTGGGAAATTGAGCGAAGAATTGTGGAAAAAAAATATAGTCCCTATTGTTTTACTTATTGCTTCTGATGATAGAATTGAAAAATACAGGCACCCATTACCAACTGAAAAAAAGGTTGAAAAATATGTTATGGTTGTTTTATGTGCAAGAAAATATGGTCTAATTGTTTCTCTCACACGACTTGTGCATTTTGGAGAATTGCCTCCGGAGTTGAAAAATAAACATTTATGTGTTTGTAAAATTGATGCAACTTTTATAAATTCAACAAGAATAAACAAAAAAATTGGAGAAATTTTTATAGAAGGGGTGAAAATGTATGAAAAAACAGGTTATCCGCATGAATGGAAAAAGCATCATCAGGGAGGTCCTACTGGATATCTAACAAGATATTTTAGAGCAACAAAAGAAAAAGATGAATTAGTTTATGAAAATCAGGCATTTGCATGGAATCCATCAATAACAGGTACTAAATCAGAGGATACAATAATAATAACTGGAAGGGGGCCCTTAATAATAACTGAGGATAAAAACTGGCCGATGTTGAAAATTGAAATAGAAGATAAAGAAATTTTAAGGCCAGATATTTTAATAAAATGAAAAAAATTTTTTTACTCCTATTTTTTTTAATTGTTTCTATAACAAAATTTTCTTTTCCAAATACAGGATATGTCTTGAAAGTTGAGGGAGCAATTGGGCCTGTCACATATTATCAGATTAAAAATGTAATATCTCTTGGAGAAAAAAATAAGGCAGATTTTGTTCTATTAATATTGGATACTCCTGGTGGACTTTTATCTTCTACAAGAAAAATTGTTCAGGAAATACTTTCATCCAATATCCCTGTTATATGCTTTGTCTATCCAAGTGGTGCTCAATGTGCTTCTGCTGGAACCTTTATTGCTCTTTCTTCTCATATTCTTTCTATGGCTCCTGCAACAAATATAGGAGCAGCACATCCAGTAACTTTAACCGGAGGAGAGACAGAAAGTAAAATGGAAGAAAAGATTGTTAATGATACAGTAAGTTTTATTAAAACAATAGCAAGGCATAGAAACAGAAATGAAAAATGGGCTGAAAAAGCGGTTAGAGAAAGTATTTCTTCAACAGAAGAAGAAGCATTAAAAGAAAAAGTTATAGATTTAATAGCAAAAGATGTAAATGAATTGCTGGAGAGAATTGATGGAATGACAGTTAATATTAAAGATAAAGAAATAATACTTCATACAAAAAATGCTGAATTGAAAGAAGCGAAAGCGGAATTTAAAGACAAAATTTTACAGTTTATTTCAGACCCTACTATTTCATATCTTTTACTTATTATTGGGATATGGGGAATAATATTTGAACTTTCCCATCCTGGTTTTGGAATCCCAGGAATTGTTGGTACAATTGCTTTAATTCTTGCATTTTTTGGATTGCACACATTGCCAATTAATCTTGCAGGTCTTATTTTAATTATGTTGAGTTTTATATTTTTTGCAATTGAAGCATTAACCCCAACTTTTGGAATTTTTATTACTTCAGGAATTATTACATTTATTCTTGGCTCTTTAATGTTATTCAGAGAGAGTTCTGGAATTAAAATTCCTTTATCTACCGTTTCATATGTTAGTATTTTAACAGGTAGTTTTATATGGTTTGTTATCTGGTTTGCATGGAAAACAAAAAGAAAAAAAGTGATTACAGGAAAAGAAGGTTTAATTGGAGAAAAGGGTAGGGTGATAGAAGAACTTAATCCTGAGGGGATGGTTTTTATTCATGGTGAATATTGGAAAGCGAAAAGCAAATCAGGTTTGATTGAAAAAGATAAAAAAATTAAAGTTGTTGATGTTGAAGGATTACTTTTAATTGTAGAGGAGATGAATAATGAAAAAGAATAGATATCAAGAGGAGGCATGGAGAATTTTTAGAATAATGGCAGAGTTTGTGGAAGGATTTGAAATACTTGAAAATGTAGAAAAGGCAGTAACTATTTGGGGTTCTGCAAGAGTAAAGCCAGGAGATGAGTGGTATGAAAAAGCAGTTATTACAGCCAGAATGCTTGCAGAGAAAGGATATACAATTATTACAGGGGGCGGTCCAGGAATAATGGAAGCAGCAAATAAAGGAGCAAGTTTAGTAGGAGGAGAATCTATCGGTCTTAATATAGAACTTCCAGAGGAACAGAAACCAAATCCATATATAAAGACATTGGTTTCTTTTAGATATTTTTTTACAAGAAAAGTAATGTTTGTTAAATATGCGAAGGGATTTATAATCTTTCCTGGGGGTTTTGGTACCCTTGATGAATTCACGGAAGCAATTACATTAATTCAAACAAAGAGAGTACATAAGTTTCCTGTTGTTTTAATGGATAAAAAATACTGGGATGGTTTTGTAAAATGGTTTAAAGATGTTCTTCTTAAAAGAGGATATATTGATAAAGAAGACCTGAAAATTTTTAAAATTGTAAATGAACCAGAAGAAGCAGTAAAAATTATAGAAGATTTTTATAAATAACTTATTTCTCAATAGGAATTTCTTTTATTTTTTGAAGGAAAATTGAATATGTTTTTTCGTCAAAAAGGACAAATCTTATCAATTTTATAGATTTTAATTGAGGAATAGTTTCAATTATTGCTTTTATAGATACCTCTGCTGCTTCTTCCACAGGATAACCAAATATACCTGTTGAAATTGCAGGAAAAGCAATGGATTTAAGTCCTCTACTATCAGCAATTTTAAGTGAATTTTTAAAACAAAGAGCAAGTTTTCCTGCAGGATTTTTCTCTTCTGAATATACAGGACCAAGTGTATGGATTACATATGGATTTGGTAGATTATATCCACCTGTTATTACTGCTTCTCCTACTTCAATCGGTGCATATTTTTTACATTCTTCATAAAGTTGAGGACCTGCTTTTCTGTGAATTGCACCTGCTACTCCTCCTCCTGGTGCAAGATATCTATTGGCAGCATTAACAACTACATCTATATCTTCCTGTTCTGTAATATCTCCTTTAACACATTTAATTTCTACATTTTTGATTTTTACCATACTTTTAAGTATTATATATAAAAACTAAAGAAGAAGTCAAATGCTTTATAGAAAATTTGGAAAAACAGGGATTAAAGTTTCATTACTTGGATTTGGAGCGATGCGACTTCCTACAAAAGAGATAAATGGAAATATAGTTGTTGACGAAGAACTTTCCATAAAAATCATTCATAGAGGATTTGAACTCGGCATAAATTATATAGATACTGCCTATGGATATTGTAGAGGAGAAAGTGAAATTATTGTAGGGAAAGCGATTAAACTGTGGGAAAGAGATAAGGTATATATTTCTACAAAATCTCCTGTATGGAAGATAGAAAAAAGGGAAGATTACAGAAAATTTCTTGAAGAGCAACTTAAAAAACTTGATACAGATTATATTGATTTTTATCATTTTCATTCTTTAACTTGGCAAAATTTTAATGAGAAAGTTTTGGGTTTGAATCTTATAGAGGAGGCAATGAAAGCAAAAGGGGAAGGATTGATTAAACACATCTCATTTTCATCTCATGATAAACCTGAATATATAAAAGAAATTATTGATAAGAGTGAAATTTTTGAAACAATTTTACTTCAATATAATTTACTTGATAGAACTAATGAAGAGATTATTGAATACGCTGCTAATAAAGGACTTGGGATTGCTGTTATGGGACCTGTTGGAGGCGGAAGGTTATTTGAATTTCCTTATTTGATGGAAGTATTTAAAGAGAGGTATAAAACACCTGTTGAAATTGCTCTAAAATTTGTTTTCTCAAATAAGAATGTATCTATTGCTCTCTCAGGAATGAATTCAATTAAAATGGTGGAAGAGAATGTTGGATTTGCGAGTTCTACAGATTTTCTTAAAGAAGATGAAATTGAATTGATAAATAGAATTATAAATGAGAGAAGGAAAAAAGGAGAAATACCTTGTACTGGATGTGAATATTGCTTACCTTGTCCTCAGAATATACCTATTCCTTTTATATTTAAACTTTTTAATGAGTATATCTTACTCGGTTCAGAAATTCCAAAAAATAAATATAAAGATATAGGTAGTGCAGAAGACGACCTTAGAAAAAAAGGGGATGCTTGTTTAGAATGTGGAAAGTGTGAAGAAAAATGTCCTCAAAAAATAAATATAAGAGATTTACTTAAAAAAATTCATAAAACATTTTCCTCATAGAATTGTCCAATTAAAGATTGGAATATTCTTTCGTCTGTGCTTTTAGACTTAATAAAAGTTCAATATTTGACCTTGTACTTTTTATTTTATTTATTAAAAGTTCCATTGCTTCAATTGGATTTAAAGGTGCGAGTATTTTTCTTAAAAGCCATATCAACTGAAGTTCTTCAGGATTTATCAGAAGTTCTTCTCTTCTTGTTCCTGACCTGTTAATATCTATTGCTGGAAAGATTCTTCTATCAGCAAGTTTTCTATCAAGATTTATTTCCATATTTCCCGTTCCTTTAAATTCCTCAAAGATAACTTCGTCCATTTTACTTCCAGTATCTATTAATGCTGTCCCTATTATTGTCAAACTGCCTCCTTCTTCTATATTTCTTGCTGCTCCAAAAAATCTCTTTGGTTTATCAAGTGCTGTAGATTCAAGCCCACCTGTCATAATTTTCCCACTATGTGGAACCAGCACATTATATGCTCTTGCCAGTCGTGTAATACTGTCAAGTAAAATTACTACATCTTTTTTATGTTCAACAAGGCGTTTGGCTTTTTCAAGAGCAATTTCAGCAACCTGAGTGTGTCTTTCTGGAGATTCGTCAAATGTAGCACTTATTACCTCTCCTTTTACAATTCTTCTCATTTCTGTTACCTCTTCAGGTCTTTCTGCAACCAGTAAAACAATCAAATATACATCTGGATGGTTTTTGGCAATTGCATTTGCTATTTTTTGTAAAATAACTGTTTTCCCTGCTCTTGGAGGAGAAACTATTAATCCTCTCTGTCCCTTTCCAATTGGAGCAATTAAATCAATTACCCTTGTTGTTATTTCATCAGGTGTGGTTTCAAGGATAAATCTTTCATTTGGATGTATAGGAGTTAATTCTTCAAAAGGAATTCTTGAACTAATATTTTCAGGCGGTTCTCCATTCACCATTTCAACTTTTAAAAGAGCAAAATATTTTTCATTCTCTTTTGGAGGTCTTATCTGTCCAGAAACAGTATCTCCTGTCTTAAGTCCAAATTTTTTTATTTGAGAAGGAGATACATATATATCATCCGGACCTGGCAAGTAGTTATAATTAGGTACTCTTAAAAATCCAAAACCATCTGGTAGCACTTCAAGGACACCCTCTCCAAATAAAAGTCCATTTTTCTTAGCCTGTGCTTCCATAATTTTATAAATTAATTCTTCCTTTCTTAATCCACTTATTCCATTTACATCCATTTCTTTGGCAATCTTCTGCAATTTATTCATATTACATTTTCTTAAAGTTGAGAGATTAATTTCACTAATTTTTTCTTCCATTTTTACTCCTTTTTGAAATGATAATTATAATTTATTTCTTTTTTTAACTTTTCAATTAATCTTTTTACTTTTTTTTCTGTGTTAAGAATAGAACCGGAATTATCAATAATATAATCTGATTTCTTTTTCTTCCATGAAATAGGGAACTGATTTTTCCATATTCTTTCTATTTCTTCTTCTGAATATTTCCCCTTTAATCTATTTTTTATTTCTTTTTGGGGCGCACTTACCACAACGATTTTATCAAATAAAAATTCACTCTTCGTTTCAAAAAGTAGAGGAATTTCAATAAATATTATACCTCCATTTTTCTTTGTGTCAAGTATTTTCTCTTTAATTTTTTCAAATACCAAAGGATGAATAAGTTTTTCAAGTTCTGTTTTTTTTTGAGGATTTTCAAATATAATTTTTCTTATTTTTTTTCTGTCCAATTTTTCATTAACTATTACACTTTTACCAAAAATTTTACCCACTTCTTTTATAATATTTTTTTTATTAAGCAAACAATCAACAATTTCATCACATGATATAACACTGAATCCTTCTTTTTTCAAAATTTCTCCTACTGTGGTCTTACCGGACCCTAAAATTCCTGTAATACCAACTATAAGGGATTTTTTCATAATGTTCCTAAATCCCAGGAAGAGAGATATTTTTTCTGTTTCTTTGTTAAGGTGTCAATTTTTATGTTGATAGTTTCCAGTTTATATTTTGCTACCTGTTTATCTACTTCTTCAGGAACATCATAAACATCTATTTTAATCCCTGGATTTTCTTTCAGAAATTTAATTGAAAGAAATTGATTTGAGAAACTCATATCCATTACTTCTGGCGGATGTCCTTCAGCGCAGGCAAGGTTAAGAAGTCTTCCTTTTCCAAGTATATAAATTCTTTTCCCATTTTTAAGTGTATATTCATCAAGCCCATTCCTTATTCTTTTTTTCTTTCTGGTATACTTTTCTATTTCATCCATTTTTATTTCTACATTAAAATGTCCGGCGTTACCAAGAATAACACCATCTTTCATTCTATTTATCTCTTTTAAAGTAATCACTGATGTATTTCCTGTAGCAGTGATAAATATATCACCAATTTTGCTTGCATCTTTTGTAGACATAACTGAAAATCCATCCATAACTGCTTCAAGTGCTTTTATAGGGTCAACTTCTACAATTATTACTTTTGCTCCCATTCCTTTAAATCTATTAGCAATTCCTTTACCACACCAACCATATCCACAGATAACTACATTTTTTCCCGCTATTAATAGATTTGTAGCCCTAAGTAATCCATCAATAGTTGATTGTCCTGTTCCATATCTATTATCAAAAAGATATTTAGTTTTTGCATTATTTACAGCAATAACAGGAAATTTCAAAAGATTTTGTTTATGTAAATTTTTAAGTCGTATAACACCTGTTGTTGTTTCTTCTGTTGCACCAATAATATTTTTTATATACCTTTCGTTCTGATGTAGAAATGTAATTAAATCCCCTCCATCATCTATAACAAAGTGAGGTAATTTTTTCCCAACTTCCTCAATATTTTTATTATATTCTTTAACACTTTCTCCTCTCTTCCCAAAAACATAAATTCCCTTTTTAACAAGATATGCTGCCACATCATCCTGAGTGGATAAAGGATTTGAAGCACAGAGAAATACTTTAGCACCTGCTTCTTTTAAATTTAAAACAAGATTTGCAGTTTCAGATGTTATGTGAAGACATGCAGATATTCTATATCCTTTAAGAATTCTATTTTTAGAATATATCTCCCGCAATTTTTTAATTACAGGCATATGATTTAATGCCCATAATGTTTTTCTTTCTCCTTCCTTAAAAAGATTAATATTTCTTATTGAATATTTTTTCATTTATTTAATATTTTTGAGAAATGTTTCTTTAGCATCTGTTTTTTCCCATGTAAAATCATCGTCATTTCTTCCAAAATGTCCATAACAGGCAGTTTTTCTATAAATTGGTCTTAATAAATCAAGTTTTTTTATAATCCCTCTTGGAGACAAATCAAAGTTTTCTTTTATTATTTTTATAATTTCTGTTTCAGGAATAATTCCTGTACCATATGTGTTTACCATTAAAGATACAGGCTCTACTTGTCCTATAACATAAGCAATCTGTATTTCACATTTTTTTGCAATTCCTGAAGCAACTATATTTTTTGCAAGATATCTCGCCATATATGAACCAGACCTATCAACTTTTGTAGGGTCTTTGCCAGAAAAGCATCCTCCTCCATGACTTCCAACCCCTCCATATGTATCAACTATAATTTTTCTTCCAGTAACACCTGTATCAGCCATTGGACCTCCAATGGTAAAACTTCCTGTTGGATTTATAAAAATTTTCATATTTTTACTTTTCAAATCTTCTGGAATTACATAATTTATCACAAGTTCTATAATATCTTCTCTGATTTTACTATAAGGAACATCAGGATTATGTTGAGCAGAAACAACGACACTTTCAACACTTACAGGTTTTCCATTTTCATAAAGAACGGTTACCTGGGATTTTCCATCAGGTCTTAAATAATCAACAATTTTTTTCTTTCTTATTTCAGCCAGACGCATTACAAGTTTATGAGCCAGAATTATTGGTAGAGGCATTAATTCTTTTGTTTCATCTGTTGCATATCCAAACATCATACCCTGGTCTCCTGCTCCTCCTTTGTCTACACCCATTGCTATTTCAGGTGCTTGTTCCTGAATCGAGGTAATAATTCCAACTGATTCATACTGAAATCCATAGGATGGTTCAGTATATCCTATTTCTTTCAATAAATTTCTTATTACTTCAGGAATATCCACATATCCAGAAGTAGTTATTTCACCTGCAACAAATATCAAACCTCTTGTTGTTAATGTTTCACAGGCAACCCTCCCATTTCTATCCTGTTTTAAAACTTCATCAAGGATTGCATCAGAAATCTGGTCACATATTTTATCGGGATGTCCTTCGCATACAGATTCTGATGTAAAAAAATATGGATTTTTCACCTTATCCCTCCTTTTTTAATTCTTCTTTTAAAATATTTATCTCTTTTATCTCCGTAGGATCAACCTTATTTAAAATTGCTAAATAATAACTTATCCAGTCTCCAAGAATTATTAAATAAAGAAGTTTTTCTAAAATTGTATCTCCTTTTAATTTTATTTTCAATATCTCATTTATCCTCAACTTTACTATATTTTCTGTTATTTCAATCCTTTTTTTAATTCTATCATTTTCAAGTTCTGAAATAACAAATAGGATAACCAACTTTTTTACAAACCATTCCGGGAAACTGAAGGACATTATTTCATTATGATTCATTTCAGGAAAAACATTTATAAAAGAAAAACTTTTGGAATTTTCTGCAATTTGTGTTTTCCATCTTAAAATTCCGGGATAAAATCTATTTTCTGAATAAATAAGAGAGATTTTTTTATATATTTTTTCAGCAATTTCCATAGCCAGATTATTTTTATTATTTGGAATAAATTCGCTTTTCCAGTTTTCAAGTTTCTCAAAAAAATCTTTTTTTAATTCGGGTAATATTTTCATATTTACAAAAAGTTTATAAACAGGAAAAAATAAATATCCTAAAGCACATCTTGGGGGCATTCCAGGTGGTATTTTGATTATCGGGGTCTTGTCCTCTTCACATCTTTTTTCTATTTCTCCATTGCTTGAAATACATAAAATTATACTCTTTTTTTCTTTTGCAACTTTATATGCACTCAATGTTTCTTCCGTATTTCCAGAATAACTTTCAACTATAACCAAAGTTTCAGTATCTACATATTCTGGAAGAAAATAGTCCTTTATTACAGAAACAGGTGTACAACTGATTTCTTCTATTAAAATTTTCATTATTTCTCCACTTATTCCAGAACCGCCCATCCCTGTAAAAACTATTTTCTTAAATTTCGCAGGAATTTCTGGAGTTTCAAAATTATATCCTTCATAACAATGGTGTGGAAAATTTTCAAGTAAAGACAACATATTTTGTTTATCATACTTTTTTAATTTTTTCTGTGAAAATTTCATTCTTTCTTCCTTTTTAAAAATATTTTAATTAAGATTTTTTTTAAGAAAACTCATTATTTTTTCATGAGAGTTAAAATTAATAACTTTTTCTGCGATTTCTTTAATTTTTGAATAATAGTTTTTGATAATCTTTTCTTTTACAGAAGGAATCGCAACAGGTGCCATACTCAATTCATCTATTCCCAAACCAATCAACAGACATGCTATTTCAGGTATTGATGCCATTTCGCCACATATTCCCACTTTTATGTTATTTTTTTTAGCATTTTCAATAGTTAATTTTATAAGTTTTAAAATAGAGGGATGGCATGGTTTATATAAATAAGAGAGTTTTTCACTTACCCTATCAATAGCAAGTGTATATTGAATCAAGTCATTAGACCCTATACTGAAAAAATCTACTTCTTGTGCAAGTTCATCTGAAATAATGGCAGAAGAAGGAGTTTCAATCATAATGCCTATTTCTATATTTTCATTAAATTTTATTCCTTCTTTAATCAGTTCATTTTTTGCTATTTCAACAATTTTTTTGGCTTCTATCACTTCTTCCACAGTTGTTACCATGGGAAACATCATTTTAAAATTGCCATAATAACTTGCTTTTAAAATAGCCCTTATCTGTGTTAGAAAAATATCCTTTTTTTCAAGGGAAAATCTAATCCCTCTTAATCCCAACAAAGAATTCAATTCTTTTGGACCTTCAAATGCAGAAATAAATTTATCTCCACCTACATCAATTGTTCTTATTATAATTGGCTTATCTTTCATTTTATCTGCTATTTTTTTGTAAGAAAGGAATTGTTCTTCTTCTGTTGGTAAATCTTTTCTTTTTAAATAAAGATATTCTGTTCTGAAAAGACCTATTCCTTCTGCACCATATTTTATAACAGAGTCCAATTCTTCTGGAAGTTCAATATTAGCATATAGTCCAATTTTCTTTCCATCTTTTGTTACTGTTTCTTTATTTCTTAAAATATATATTTTCTTTTTAAGTTGAGCAATTTTTCTCTCCCGAGATTTTATTTTTTTTATTTCAGAAGGAGATGGATTGACGATTATAATTCCATCAGTGCCGTCAATCAATAGAATGTCATTTTCCCTTATTTCATCCATGGCATTTTCAACTCCAACAATTGCGGGTATTTCAAGTGCTTTTGCTATTATACTTGTATGAGAAGTTCCTGTTCCTACACAGGTAATAAAACCTTTCACATATTTTTTATTTATAGAAACTGTTTGAGTTGGAGAAAGGTCATTTGCAACAAGAATAGTATTTTTCAATGTTTCAATTTCATCAGGTTTATTACAAAGATTTGAAATTATTTTTCCCAATATATCAAAAATTTCTTTCTTTCTATCTTTTAAAAAATTATTTTCAAGAAGATCTTTGTTTAACCCGTCAATAAACTTTTTTAAAGCAGTTTCAGCAGAGACCTTTTCTTGTTTTATTGTTCTTTCAATTTTTTCTATTAAATTTCTATCTTTAAGGATTGAAATGTAAAAGGAAAAGATCTCTGAGTACTCTTTTCCTGCAAGTTTTTCTGTGGTTGCTTTAATTTTTAAAATTTCCTCTTCTGTTTTTTTAATACTTTCATAAAATCTTTCTATTTCTTTTTCAACCTTCTCATCTTTTATTTTTTTTCCTATACATACTGAGAAAAAATCATTACTTATTTTTTTTGCTATTCCAATACCTATACCAGGAGAAACACCAATACCTTTTAATTTTTTCATTTTTAAGTTAAACTATTCAACTTTTCTTCATCTTCTTTAATGATTTTTAATGCTTCAGCAGGAGTTTTACAATTCCTTAAAGAAGTTCTGAAAACTTTATCTTTGAGAAGACGGGCTATCTTTGCCAGAGTTTTTAAATGTTGCCCTATAGATTTTGTAGGTGCGAGGACTAAAAATATAATATATACAGGGTCTCCATCAAGAGAGTCAAAATCTACTCCACTTTTAGATATTCCCAATGCACATATAATGTCATTAATTTGATCTGTCTTTGCGTGAGGGATAGCAATTCCCTGTCCAATTCCTGTTGAACCAAGTTTTTCCCTATCCATAACAGTTTCCAGAATTTGCTTACTGTCTTTAATATATCCATTTTTTTCAAGTAAATTTATAAGTTCTTTCAGAGAGCCCTCTTTATCTCTACTTTTCAGATTTATTATAATACAATCCTCTTTTAAATATTCACTCACTTTCATTTTGCCTCCTTTTTATTTACCACTTTTTCATGTAATCTTCTGATTTTCTTTTTTGTTCTATCAAGAAGGTTTTCCACGCTTTTATTTAAATCGCCATCAGATTCTTTTAAAAAAACTTTAAAATTTTTTGAATGGAGATAAATTTCGGTTAAAAACATTGGACCATCTTTCTTTATATAAAATTCTGTATATCCATCATCAAAAATGAATTTCTGAAATTTTTCAATTTTCTTTTTTATATAATCTTCAAAAATCTTGTCTATCTTTACTTCTGAATAAATTTTAATATTCATTTTCCCTCCTTAATCACTTTTTAAATTTTGGATTTTTAAATTTGGGAAATAAAATTTTAATATTTCCTTATAATTAAATCCCATTTCTGCCATCTGCTTTGCTCCATACTGACACATTCCCACTCCATGCCCATAACCTTTTCCCTTAAAAATGATCTTATCTCCATAATCTTCAATTTCAAACATAGTACTTGGAATTATATAAGGATTATTAAAGTATACATCAGTTTTCTCATTTATTCTTAATCTAAACTCATGTCCGCTAAATTTTTTTATTTTACCATCTTTTGTTAAAATTTGCAAATTTTTTACTCTATTTGTCTGGTCTCTTTCTATTATTTCTATCCTATCAATTTTTAATCCCAGAATTTCTGAGAGATATTTTTTTGAAATGCTTTTTTTCCATGTATAATAAGGACATTTTTCGCAATAAATATCAGAAGTTGAGATATTTAAAGGATAATCACCCCCCCATACATCTGAAGGATTTGCAGTTTTACCTCCACAGCATGCATGAAAAAAAACAGGAACTATTTCTCCTTTTTCATCAACCAGAATTTCTCCTTTTGTCTGGTTTACGGCTATTTTTATTTTTTCACTTTTGCACTCTTTAAAAACTTGATTATAAATTGAATTTTCAATATCATGAATATTATTTTTATTTACATTTTTTTTCCAGATTAAGTATGTTCTTGAAACAACTGCCTGTGCTTTTAATGCTTCTACTGGAAAATTTTCTCCCATTTCTTTTGATATAACACCTGCGATATACTCTTCAAATTCCAATTCTTTTATAACATTTCCATCAAGTAATTTTACATACAACAAGTTTTGAGTAAATCCATAATAGATTAAAATTAGAAATATACTACTTATCAGATTTTTCTTCAGGATAAATCTCCACATTTACATTTCCTTTTATTTCTATTAAATTATTTTCTATATTGTAAATAATTTTTTCGCCTGAAAATATATTTTTGCCTCTTTTGATTATTGGTTTTTCTTCAAAAACCATTTCTTTTTTTTCATCTACATATGTTACTCTTCCACAGGAGACCTCCATTGTTATTTTTCCATCTTTTTTATCTTTATATAAAATTAAAATTTTCCCTGTTATAACTACCTCTTTCAACTTATTTGCCTCTGGGTCAACCTTTATTTCGCCTTTTCCTTCTTTATCTGTTTTGATTTCAATTATTTCTGATGCAGTTCTTAAGGAAAAAGAAGGAGCAGAAATTCTTGTACTTTTATTAGAGACAATTTCGGCACTTTCCCCTGTTAATGTAAATGAATAATTTTTAGAAAAATGTTTTAAAGAAAATTCAGTAAGTTTTTCCTCATCAGAAATAATATTTCCCTTATCTTTTTTCCCACAACTGATTAAAATAGACAAACAGGAAAGCACTATTATATATCTAATTAAACTTTTCATTTTTATTAACCAGGTGGCCAGAGCATTATTCTTCCACCCAAAAGATGTATATGAACATGGTCAACGCTCTGTCCAGCATTTCTATTTGTATTAATAACTAATCTATATCCAGAGTATTTAATTCCTTCTTTTTCCGCAATTAAAGAGGCGACTTTTATCATTTTACCCAGTAGTTCAGTATCTTCTATTTGATATAATTTTTCAAAATGTTTTTTGGGAATTATAAGAATGTGAATAGGTGCCTGAGGATTTATATCTTTTATCCCTATTACATCTTCATCTTCATAAATTTTTTCACTCTTTATTTCATTATTCACAATTTTACAAAATATACAGTCCATTTTAAACTCCTTTCAATTTTCTTGGAATTTCAACAATATTATAACACTGAATTATATCTCCTTCTTGAAAATCAAAAAAATTTTCTATACCTATTCCACATTCATTATTATAACTCACCTCATTCACATTATCCTTGAATCTTTTTAAACTTGAAAGAGTCCCTTCAAAAATTATTTTTCCATTTCTTACAATTTTAACTTTTGAATTTTTTACAACCTTTCCATCAACAACAACACAACCTGCAATTACAATACCTTTTGACAGTTTAAAAACTTTTTTTACAAGAGCCTGTCCAAGTAATTCCTCTTTAATTTCTGGTTCAAGCATTCCCTCTATCGCTTTTATAATATCATCTCCAATATCATATATTATTTCATATGTTCTTATTTCAACATTTTCTCTTTTTGCAAGTTCTTTTGCTTTAGGTTCAACGGGAACCTTAAAACCCAGAACAATTCCATTTGAAGCAGATGCAAGAAGAACGTCTGATTCACTTATAGGTCCTGTTCCTGCATGAATAATATTGACCTTTATTTCATTTTGAGGGATTTTTTCTATTATATTTTTTATGGCGTCTATTGAATTATAAAAGTCAGTTTTAAGAACAATATGAAGTTCTTTTATTTCTCCCTTTTTTATTTCTTTGTAAAGGTCTTTTAAACTCAATTTTTTAACTGGAACAACTTTACTCTCTTTTTCTCTTTTAATTTTTTCCACGAATTCTTTTGCTTCTTTTTCTGAATCTACTACTTTGAATTTTTCTCCTGGAAAAGCAATTTCATGTGCCCCAAGAATTTCTACCGGAGTAGAAGGTCCTGCTTCTTCTATGCGATTTCCCCAGTCATCAATCATGGCTCTTACTTTTCCCCATGTATTTCCTGCAATAAAAGGGTCTCCTATTTTCAATTTTCCATTTTCAATAATTACACTTATAACAGGTCCTCTGAACCTATCAATTAAAGATTCAATAATTGTTCCTTCTGCTTTACAATTTATATTCGCTTTTAATTCTAACATTTCTCCCATGAGAAGTATCATTTCAAGAAGTTCATTTATACCTTGACCTGTTAATCCGGAAACATTTACATATACAGTATCTCCTCCCCATTCTTCAGGAATAAGCCCATATTCAGAGAGTTGCTGTTTCACTTTTTCAGGATTTGCATTTGGTTTGTCAATTTTGTTTATTGCTACTATTATGGGAACACCTGCAGACTTTGCATGATTTAATGCTTCAATTGTTTGAGGTTTAACACCTTCGTCAGCAGCAACTACAAGTACTACTATATCTGTAACTTTCGCTCCCATTGCCCTCATTGCTGTAAATGCTTCATGTCCTGGTGTATCCAGAAAGACAATATCTCCTTCTGGAAGATGGACTTTATATGCCCCAATTTTTTGAGTTATCTGTCCTACTTCTTTTTCTGCAATTCTACTTTTTCTTATTTTGTCAAGAATTGTAGTTTTCCCATGATCTACATGTCCCATAATAGTTACTACAGGTGCCTTAGGAACCAATATGGGTTTTATTTCCTTTTCTTCTATTTTTGGCTGGACTTTAACCTTTTCTTTCTTAAAGACAGGTATGAAATTAAACTTTTCACATATTTTCTGGATTACACTTTTTTCAAGGGTTTGATTTATATTAGCGATAATTTTCAGATTCAATAAATATTTTAAAATTTCAGATGCTGGAACATTTAATTTTTCAGAAAGTTCTTTAATTTTTTCGTTCCCTGTTAGAATAATTTCTTTTTTTATCTCTTCTTTTGCCTCTTTTTTTCCAAAATAATTTTCAATTTCTTTTAATTCTGTATCAGTGATTGCACTTAAACTTTTCTTCCCTTTAATTCCAATTTTTTCAAGTTCTTCCAGAAATTTTTTTGTGGGAAGATTATATTTTTTAGACAACTCATAAATTCTCATTTTTGTTTATTTGGTTCCTTTTTGTATTCAGAAACTTTAAAAACTTTAATGTTCCAGTTTGTTAATTTTGAAGCCAGACGAACATTTTGTCCCTTCTTTCCAATAGCAAGAAATAACTGGTCATCATCTACAATTACAACTGCTTCCTTTTTATCCTCATCTATATACACCTCGTTAGATTTTGCGGGTGATAGAGAGTTTTTAATAAATTTTACTATATCTTCTTCCCATGGAATAATTTCTATTTTTTCTCCTCTTAATTCTTTCACAATATTTTTTATCCTTGATGCTTTATCTCCAATGCATGTTCCCACAGGGTCTACTTTCTCATTTTTAGAAGATACCGCAACTTTTGTTAAATCACCTGGAAATCTTGCTATGGCTTTTATTTCAACAATTTTTTCCTTTATTTCAGGGATTTCATTTTCAAGTAATTTTTTAACAAAATTAGGATGCGTTCTGGAAAGAATCAGTTGATAATTGCCTTTTGAAGGGGGTCTAACTTCCAGAAGATAACATTTTATACCATCTCCAATTTTAAAATGGTCGTTTGGAAGTTTATGATGGTGAGGGAGTATTCCTTCAGCTTTTCCAATACTTATAACAATATTCTCATTTTCAAACCTTTCAACTCTTCCACTTATAATTTCACCTTCCAGATTTTTAAATTCGTTATAGATTGTATTTTTTTCTGCCTCCCTTATCTTTTGAATTAAAATATGTCTTGCTGTTTGTGCAGCAATTCTTTCCCATGGAAAACTTGGTGGAGGGACTTCTTCTCCATTTTCATTTATAAATTTTATTTCACCTGTTTCAGAATCTATTTTTATTTTTATATCTTCTGGAAGACCTGCTTTTTTTCTATAAACAGTCAAAAGGCCGTCTTCCAGGGATTCTATCAAATAATTTTTCTCAATCCCTCTTTCTTTCTCCCAATATTCTAATAAAGCAACAATCTCCTTTTTCATTTATAGAACCTCCATATATTTTAATTTTATTAAATTTGCCTTTAAGTGTCAAGTTGCCATTTTTTCAGAAGAATTTTATGGGGTATGAAAAGAGTTTGAAATGTTTAGAAATTTATGGTAAAAATTATTGAACAAAAGGAGAATAAAAATGGTGTTAAAGGGTAAGGTTCATAAATTTGGAGATAATATCAATACTGATTATATAATTTCTGGTAAGTATAAATTTAAAACACTTGATATGGAAGAGTTATCAAAACATTTAATGGAAGATATTGACCCTGATTTTTACAAAAAGGTAAATAAAGGGGATTTTATAGTGGCAGGAAAAAACTTTGGATGTGGAAGCAGTAGAGAACAGGCACCACTTGTTATTAAATATGCAGGAATTCCTGCAGTTATTGCTAAAAGTTTTGCAAGGATTTTTTACAGAAATAGTATAAATAATGGTCTTGTTTTAATTGAAGCAGATACAGATAAACTTGATAGTGGTGATGAAATTGAAATATATCTTGAAGAAGGTAAAATAAAAAACATAACTAAGAATATAGAAATTTATGGGACAAAAATTCCTGATTTTCTTATTGAAATTATAAAAATTGGAGGGGTGGTAAACTATTTGAAAAAGTATAAAAAATTCCAGATTTAATTAGGGAGTCAATATGTCTTACAGAATTACTTTAATTCCAGGGGATGGAATTGGACCTGAAATAACAGAAGTTGCTAAAAGATGTATAGAAAGTGCAGGGGTAGATATTGAATGGGATGTTAAAATGGCTGGTGAGGAGTGTATAGAAAAATATGGAACTCCAATTCCTGATGAAACAATAAAATCTATTGAGGAAAATAAAATTTGTCTTAAAGGACCAATAACTACTCCTGTAGGTACTGGATTTAGAAGTATAAATGTTTTTTTAAGGCAACATTTTAATTTATATGTCTGTTTAAGAC